>OKRZ01000917.1_pt1 | contig 23304 bp, 20 predicted proteins | sample 1601141 | NCBI WGS metagenome assembly OKRZ01 (sample SAMEA3541524, study PRJEB24748) | human gut metagenome | biome: human gut; feature: human-associated habitat; material: faeces | place: China | collected 2012
TCTGCGGCTTGTCGGACACACTCCGTGAGTGTCCAAACGTGGCCAAGACACGGAACGGGATGCCAGCTGCGGCACGGAAGAAATACGTGAATTTTGCTTCAAAGAATTTGCCGCCGTATGTTTATTCTGGAACTTTTTTGTTCTCAGACCTTCTAATAATATTACTTATCACCCCAAAAACTCTATGCTTATTGCGGCGCTTCCCTTCTCTGACGCTTTGTTATCTATTCTGCTTCGCAGCATGCAAGCAGATCTAAGATTTCCTCTCTCGTCTGCAGTCCGATCGCTTTTTTCTTAAAAATGCCGTACTGCATCACAACGAGCATCGGAATGCTCATCACCTGATACTTTAACGCAAGCGCCGCCTGCTCGTCCACATTGACGCTTCCGAACTTCACCTTTCCGGCAAGTTCCTCGGACAGCGCCTCAAATACCGGCGACTGCATTTTACACGGTCCGCACCACTCTGCCCAAAAATCCAGAATGACCGGCACCTTTGCCGCCAGCACCTCGTCCTCAAAATTTTCATTTGTAATCGTAACAACTGCCATATTCTGCTTCCTTTCTGTGCATTCCGCCGGCACTGTATTCTGCCGGCAGCTGCTCTGACACACGCTCTATTCCCTGCCGAACTCCGAGAGTACCAGACCTTCGTTCCGGTCTAATACCATGCCGACACTCCATGCATTGACAAACAGTAACAGCGGCCTGCCCTTCAGATCCTGAATCTTCTTCATATCCGAGGTTCCGACCAGCTTATCCATATCGATGTCCTCATTCTTAATCCACCGGATATGCTCATACGGAAGCGTATCCATGCGGATTTCAACATTGTACTCATTCTCGAGGCGGTATTTCAACACATCGAACTGCAGTACACCGACCACGCCGACGATGACCTCCTCCATTCCCATATTGTACTCCTGGAAAATCTGGATCGCACCTTCCTGTGCAATCTGCTGCATGCCCTTCATGAACTGCTTGCGCTTCATCGTATCCACCTGCCGCACTCTCGCAAAATGCTCCGGTGCGAACGTCGGGATTCCCTCAAATTTAAACGGCTTCGCTGTGGTGAGTGTATCTCCGATGGAAAAAATACCCGGATCAAACACACCGATGATGTCTCCCGCATACGCCTCGTCCACGATATGACGCTCCTGCGCCATCATCTGCTGCGGCTGCGAAAGCTTGATCTTTTTATTGCCGCCCTGCACATGTGTCACTTCCATGCCGGCGGTAAACTTGCCCGAGCAGATGCGCATAAACGCAATTCGGTCACGGTGTGCCTTGTTCATGTTTGCCTGAATCTTGAATACAAACGCAGAGAAATCCTCACCAAACGGATCAACTTCTCCGATATCCGCCTTGCGCGGCAACGGCGAGTAAGTCATCTTTAAGAAATGCTGCAAAAAAGTCTCCACACCGAAATTCGTCAATGCCGAACCGAAAAATACCGGGGAAAGCTCTCCCTTCGTCACAAGTTCCTGATCAAACTCCACGCTCGCTCCGTCCAGAAGCTCGATCTCCTCCATCAGCTTATCATACGCATCCTGTCCAATCTCTGCAATCAGCGCCGGATCGTCCACGGAAATATGCTTCTCCGTACCTTCCTTGGTTCCCTTTAATGTATCGGAAAACGTCATAATCTCTCTTGTGTTGCGGTCATAGACCCCCTTAAAATTCTTACCGGAACCGATCGGCCAGTTGATCGGGCAGGTCGCAATGCCAAGCTCCTTCTCGATCTCATCAAGAAGATCAAACGTGTCGTTCGCATCGCGGTCCATCTTGTTGATGAATGTAAAAATCGGAATATGGCGCATTACACAGACCTTGAACAGCTTTCTGGTCTGCGCCTCGACACCCTTGGAACCGTCGATTACCATGACGGCAGAATCCGCCGCCATCAAGGTACGGTAAGTATCCTCCGAGAAGTCCTGATGTCCCGGTGTATCAAGAATATTGATGCAGTAACCTCCGTAATTGAACTGCAGTACCGATGACGTGACGGAAATACCTCTCTCCTTCTCAATCTCCATCCAGTCGGACACTGCATGACGCGCCGTTGCTTTTCCCTTGACGGAACCCGCCAGATTGATTGCTCCTCCATAGAGCAGGAACTTCTCCGTCAGCGTCGTCTTACCGGCATCCGGGTGGGAAATAATTGCAAACGTACGTCTCTTTTCAATCTCTTTTCTTAAATCAGCCAAACTATCTATCCTCCAAAAAACAAATCACTTCAAAAATGCCAACGCAGCAAAGCCGAAACTTTGCATACGTTGGCACTATAACATAATTTCATGAAAAATGCAAAAACTTCTCTTCCGAAGATCTGTACTATTTCTTGAATACCGGAATTGCCTCGCCCGCGCACTCCGGAGTGAGATCAAAGTAGGACAGAATCGTCGCGGCAATGTCGGAAAAGCTTTTTCTTGTTCCGAAATTCTCCCCTGCCCGCACCGGTGCTCCGTACATCACAAGCGGCGTATACTCTCTGGAATGATCCGTGGACGGTGTACTCGGATCGCAGCCGTGATCTGCCGTAATCATCAGCACATCCTCCTCATCCATCGCTGCTAAAAGCTCCGGCAGGCGCTCATCGAAGTACGTCAGTGCTTTTGCGTAGCCCTCGACATCATTGCGGTGTCCGTAGAGCATGTCGTAATCCACCAGATTCGTAAAGCACAGTCCGTTAAAATCCTTCTTCATATAATCAAGCGTCTTGTTGATGCCGTCCTCATTTCCGGTCGTGCGGACATACTCCGTGATGCCCTTCTCCGCGAAAATATCGATGATCTTGCCGACAGAAAGCACGTCAAAACCGGCTCCAGAGAGCTGGTCTAACATCGTCACTTTCGGCGGCTGTAAGGAAAAATCATGTCTGCGGGTCGTGCGGGTGAAGTTCCCCGGCGTTCCGGTGAACGGTCTTGCAATCACGCGGCCGACACCGTGCTCTCCACGCAGCATATCTCTCGCGATCTGGCAGTATTCATACAGCTTCTCCACTGGAACGATGTCCTCATGTGCAGCCACCTGGAACACGGAATCCGCTGATGTATACACGATCAGATCTCCAGTCTTAAGATGCTCCTCCCCGTAGTCGCGGATGACGTCCGTACCGGAATACGGCTTGTTGCAGAGCACGCCCCTCCCTGTCTTTTTGGAAAACTCCTCAATAATCTCCTGCGGGAAACCGTCCGGGTAGGTCGGCAGCGGCTTTGGTGAGATGACGCCTGCAATCTCCCAGTGGCCAATCGTCGTATCTTTTCCCTTTGACACTTCCGTCATGCGGGCAACCGCTCCGGTAGGAGCTGCCTCCTTTTCCCCGATCTCCACGCCGTCGATATTAAAAAAGCCAAGCTTTCTCATGTTCGGCATGGAAAAATAAGGGCTGGTGGAAGCGGCTTTGATGGTGTTGCTTCCCGCATCCCCGTAATCTGCAGCATCCGGCATCTCGCCAATCCCCACGCTGTCCAATACAATCAAAAATACTCTCTTCATCCTATCTATCTCCCTTCCTCAAAAACTGCATGATCACATCATAGTTCTCCGCCTGATGTGGAAACGTGCACTTCATGCAGGACTTGATCTGTACTTCACTTCCATCCTCCCGTCTGCTCTTAATATACTCTGGCTTTCCCGGACAATGACGTCTCTCATAGAGCGGACAATAACAGAACAGGCAGTTCATCTCCTCAATGCCCTCATGGCACGGATAATACTGACATTCCCGGTTGGAAAAAAAGCGATATGAATTCTCTGTCATTATACCACCTCTCCCTCATCTTTGACAATAAGCGTCGTAAGATAGCTTCCGTTCTCCTCGAGCGCCTCCGCTCCCAGGCGGATCCGCTCATCCGCCATCCCGCAGTTCTCCACGCAGTAGACGGACAGTTTTTTCTCCTTCTGCTGTTCTTCCAACAACGCTTTCAGCCGCGCGAAGCTTTTTCCGGATTTCATATACACCCGGGTGCCGGAAAGTGCCATCGTCTCCTCCACCTCGTACGATCCCGGAATCACATGGATCTCATCCCGGTTATCCCCGAGCGATATTCCAAGACTCGCCGCAGCCGCGCAAAAGGACGGCACGCCGCTTATCATTTTAACATTCCCGCCCCACGCCGCGACCCTGCGGTGGATATAACCGTATGTGGAATAGACGGACGGATCTCCGATCGTTAAAAATGCCACAATCTTTCCTTCGGTAAGATAGGAAACAATCCGCGTAAAAATCTCCTCGTGCGCCCTGCGCAGCTTTTCTTTTTCCTTTGTCATCGGAAACGGCAGGCAGACAAGTTCCTTTTTCTCAATCCCGGGGTACGCCTGCCTTGCGATCTGATACGCATGACATTCCGCCGCAGCCGCCGCCGGAAGCACGATAAGATCGCTCTCCTCCATGCAACGGAGCGCCTTAACGGTCACCAGCTCTGGATCGCCGGGACCCACGCCGATCCCGTAGAGGGTTCCCATGCAGTGCCGCAGATGTCTGAAATAGCACTCTCTCACCGGCTCATACTCTCCAATCCCCTTTAACAGGCAGACCGGTTCATATCCCGCCTCGCGGAGTGCGGCAGCAAAGGAATCCTCCTCTCCTGCCATATCATGATTGGCATGATCTCCCGCAACCAGCATAAACGGCGCCACAAGCACCCGTCCGCTCTTATGCCTTGAGACCTTCATCCTCCCGATCACATCGTCAATCGTAACGCTTCCCTCCACGGTCGCCACATAGACGTCGTTCTCTGTCACCTGTGCAAGCACACATTCCAGACGCTCGTAGCTCTCATCCGCCGCATGCTCACTTCCATGACCCATAAAAATCACCGGCGAAGATCCCGCCTCCGCCGCCACCGATTCCCAGAGAGCCTCCGCCGTTCTCTGATAATCCTCCGGTGTCTTAAGCAGCGCATCCGCAATCCGAACGTCCTCAAACCACGGTGCACAGTCTGTTACCTCCTGCTTCATCCGGCGGTTCTCAATCCCGTCAATGATGTGGGTCGGAAATACGATCACACGCCGCACCCCGGCATCGCGCATCCGGCAAAACGCCTGCCTCACATCATCTTTCGCGATGCCGTCCCGCTCTCTTAACACCTTCCTCACAGTGCTGCTGGAATACGCCTCCTCCACCAGATAATGCGGATACTGCTCTCTGACAAGCGCCACCATCTGATCGATATTCTTTTCTCTTGTCTCCTGATAAGTCGTTCCAAAGCTCACGACCAATATGCCACGCTCCATCGCGCACCTCTCTTTCTCTGCCGCCGATACACATGCCCTTCCCGATGCATTCACCGTTCCGGCACACCTGCTATCTCCAAATTCACACGCCGTCTCCTGCAGTCAACCGCCATTTCAAGTTCCTTCCAAATGATGCAGCGCCTCTGCGGGGATCAGCTTTCCGAGTGTTTTTGCATACTCGCGCAGCGCGCGGTTCGCTTCGTTGTAAGGTCCAAAGGTTTCCGCACAACAGACACACGTCTCACACGTCTTTATCCACGACCTCGCCTCCGCGATCTCCTCCTCTGTGACCGGGAAAAACGGCTTCACGGAAACCACCCGGCTTGCCGCGGCACATGAATCCTGATATTCCACATCATTTTCCATCAGAATTCCCGCCGCAAACGGCACATTTTTCCGCTGTAAGGCATGATAGACCGGTATGCCGCTGCCCGCACCGCCGATCACAAAGATCTTTGGCCGGCTTTTATTTCCGCGCAGATACACGGCGCCTGTCCGCGGATCAAAACACTCTGTATCCACCCCGTATAATTTTTGAATATAATCGCCCGAAAATACTTCCTCCGGCGTCCCGGTTTTTCCGATGTGGTCTCCCTCCACGCAGGCGATCACATCCGATACCTTTAACGCCAGATCCAGTTCGTGGAGCGACATGACAACCGCCATATTTCTTTCTGCCGCGAGTCTTCGGATACTGGATAAGATGTCGATCTTGTAACGCATGTCCAGGTAGGAAGTCGGTTCGTCCAGAATCAGAATCCGTGGCTCCTGGCAGATGGCGCGCGCTAACATCACCCGCTGTCTCTGTCCGTCACTGATCTGTGAAAAATTCCGATCCGCGGTGTCCCCGGCATGCACCAGCTGCATGGCATCATCCACAAGCTTCCAGTCTTCTGCGGAGAGAATCCCGAGCCTTCCGGTATACGGATACCTGCCGGTCGCAACCACCTCGCGGCAGGTCATAAATTCCGGATGAAGCCGCTCCGTCATCACCATCGCAAGCGTCCGTGCAACTTCCTCTTCCCGCATCCGGCTCATGGATGTCCCCTCCAGAAAGATCGTTCCTCCAAGCTCTGCAAGCTGTCTGGTCACGGTTTTTAATATCGTGGATTTGCCCGCACCGTTCGGTCCGATCAGCGTCAGGACATTTCCCGGACTTACATGCAGTGAAATATGGTTAAGCAGAGGTTTTCTGCCGTACCCTGCCGCCACATCCTTAAGCCTGATTCCAGACTCTTTTTTCCTCTGTTCCATCACACGTTCCTCCGTTACCTGTCCTCATTCCTGCGCAGCATCATCACAATCACTACCGGCACCAGAAATACGGCTGTCACCGAACTGATCGAAAGCTCCGTCGGAGCAAACACCGTCCTCGCAAAGCCGTCGCAAAACAGCGTGATAATTGCCCCGCCCAGAAAACAGCCCGGTATCAGCAAAAGCGGTTTCGCCGTCTTCATCGCCGTTTTCACCAGATGCGGAACCGCAATTCCCACAAAGGAGATCGGTCCGGCAAAGGCCGTCACGCAGGCAGACAGCAGACTCGACAGCAGAATCAGCAATACGCGAAGCAGACGGATCTTAACGCCCATGTTTCTCGCATACGCCTCGCCCATCTGATACGCACCGATCGGTTTTGCCAGAAAAAAGGTCACTCCCATCGTGACTGCCACCACCGCTGTCATCATCCGCACATTCGACCAGGTCATTCCGGAGAGACTGCCCATCGACCAGTTGTGAAGGTTCACAATGTTGGAGTCATCCGCAAACGTCACGCAGAAATCCGTGATTGCCGAACAGATATAGCCGATCATAATGCCGCATACCACAAGCATGGACATTTTTTTTACCCGGCAGGAAATTAAGAGCACGAACCCCATCGCAAGCATCGATCCGGCAAACGCCGCCACAATCATGCCGAGCGAACTGATGTTCCTGCCCATTTCCAGAAGGGTGATCATCGTCAGCGCAACCACAAGCTTCGCCCCGGATGAGATGCCAAGCACATAGGGACCCGCAATCGGATTCTGAAAAAATGACTGCAGCAGAAATCCCGCAACTGAGAGCGCTCCCCCCAGAATAACTGCCGCACAGATCCGGGGCAGGCGGATCTCCCAGACAATCTGCCGCGCCGTCTCATCCGCCGTGCCTCCAAAGCGGTGCAGCAGAATGTCCGCAATCTCACTTCCCGTCATCTTGACACTTCCGGAACCGATATTAAAGAAAAACAACCCGCCAAGCAGCAGGATCATCGCGCCAAAGGCTATCACATACCGTTTCATTCTTACCTCACGTGTTTTAAAAACCGATAATTATCATCTGTCTCATCCACAAGCACCTTGTGCAGATCCTCAATGAAATCGCAGGTTCCCGTCGATTCCTGAAAGAAATTGCTTCCGGTACAGTATACATTTCCCTCTTTTACCGCCTTAAAATCAGAAAACAGTGTGCTCTTTGCCAGAAGTTCATCGACACTGTAAAGTTCCCCCTCGATCGTACTGTTGTAGATGAGGATGTCGGCGTCCTTCGCCGCCGCATAGAAATCCTCCATCTGCATGTTCATCGTGGACAGGGCATTCTCCTCCGCCGAAAGACGGTCGTTTAAGACGTAGGTGCCGCCGGCGAGCCCGATCATCTGCGCAATATAGTCATTCGGCTTGCGGACATTGACCGCTCCGTTCGCCGTGATATAAAAAAAGGCCACCGTGCGGCCTGTATCTTCCTTTTCCATGATTGGTTCTATTTTTTTTAGCTGTTCTTCATAAAATGCATCGGCTTCCTGTTCTTTTCCATACAAAAGACCATATAACCGGATCCACTCCAGTCTTCCGAGCGGATGCTCTTCATAGCTGGAACGTTCCACCATGACCGGTATGCCAAGGCTCTCCAGCTTTTCTTTTACCTCCGGATTATGTCCGATCATCGTGTTCTCCAGTGCAAAGTTGCACCCTTCCTTTAATATCAGTTCATAGTCCGGTTCATTATATTTTCCAGCATACAGCATACGGCCGTCTTCCATTGCAGCCGCAGCTTTCTCTATATACCAGTCCGACTCCTTTACTCCTGTAAGCCGGATGTCAGAAAGCGCTCCGATCTCACGGATCATATCCATCACCGATGAGGATACCAGATACGTGTGATCCAGCGGCTGTTTTAACACAACCACATCCTCCGGCACATGTTCCGGTACCGGAACATTCTCCGGCACCAGCAAAAAACGGCTGTCATCAGCCATTGTAATCAGATCATACTCCCCGTATTGTTCCACACGATACTGCGTGGCATAAGAGAGATCCCACTGCCCCGTCTTCGTCAGTTCCGAAAAGTCCGTCTCTTTTAACGCAAATGACAGTGTGTACTCAATCTCATGCGGCACGCTCATCGCCGTCGTATCCGCAATCACCGAGATCTCACATGGCAGCTTTTCAATCGGAATCGTAAACGTCGAGTTCTCTCCTGCCTCTGCCTCGTTGTAGCAGGTCTCATCCTCTACCATCATGTAATCATAATACGGGCTGCTCCACACGATGGTGGCATATATTTTGCCGTCCTTCACCGTAATCGCCGCCGGTGAGTCCACCGTCGCCCTGCCGCTGCCGCCGGTGAGCGTGACGTCCGCCTGATAGGTTCCGTCCGCCAGTTTTTCACTCTGCGGCGTGTGGCACGCTGTGAGGAAACAGATCACAGACAGCAGGCATACGATCAGTTCTGTTACTTTCTTCTTCATCTCTTACTCCGCAACCGGGTCGGATACACTCACCTTGTGATCGTACCACACACCCTTGGTTCCAATAATTGCCAGATCAAATTCCTGATCCAGTGCTTCCACCGGAATATCGAATCCGTACACTTCCTCGGATGTTCCGTCACTGTAGGTCACAGTATCCTTCGTCGGCTCAAGCAGCTTGGCTCCGCTCTTCTGCGCGTCCTCGGCGGTTCCCGGATACAGATTTACGATACTCTGTGACACAAGACTTACGTGAATGGTCATCTTGCCATCCTTGACGGTAAGTGTGCCGCGTCCGTCACATGCCTCATTGACATGGAACATACTGCTGTCAGTGTCGAAGACGGCACTGTACGTGCCGTCCTCCAGATCTCCTGCTGTGGTTGCTGCTGCAGTATCTAAGCTGCCGAGCGAATCGATCGCATCCTGTGTATGGGATACATACAGCTGCTCGATCGTATCGATTCTTCCCAGACCTGCAATCTGGCATGTGACGCTCTCAAACGCTCCGTCTGCCTCAAACATGCTCTTCCAGGAATCATCATCCTCCCCTGCCATATCGTTGTTGGCATGATCTCCTGCCACTACCATGAGCGGTCTTAACACCACTTTCGTGTAACCAGCTTCCTTGACTGCCGCAATCACTGCCTCGCATGCAGTCTCTTCCGGCTCCCCTTCTACGGTGCCGATGAAGACATTCGCGTAGTTTAAGTCCTTCATCACACTTGCCATCTGGCTGTAGCTTACCTTCGCGGTATGAGCGGTTCCATGTCCCATGAATACGAATGCGGTACCATCCTCTGCTGCCGCATCCAGGGAGTCATAACCTGCATCTGCCACAGCCTCTGCCGTGATTGCCTTTGCAACGGCTTCCTTATCGTCATTGATCACGGTTGCATCTGTGCCAACCTCACCGAGGAGCGGTTCTGCAACTGCAACGGATACAAACTGATCGCGGTACTTCTCCACTGCTTCCATCAGCTCGTCATACTCTGCGCCATGCATCAGATGGGTCGGCTGAATCACAAGGTTCTTCACCCCGTTTGCTACCGCGCGGTCTAACGCCTGGTCTACATTGTCGATCTTCTCATCGTCTCTCGCCTGTACATGGTTGATGATAATCTGTGCGGTAAACGCTCTTCTTACCGACCAGTCCGGATAAGCCTCCGCGATTGCTTTTTCCACGCCTCCGATATCCTCGGTACGGCTGTCATTGAATGATGTACCAAAACTTACAACAAGGATCTCATTCTCACCGATCTCATCTTCATTTAAAGGATCGTCCCTGGAAGCGTCGCCGGTATCTCTTCCGAAATAATCCGGATCTGCGTTCTCACCTTCGACAAGTTCCTTCTGTGCGTCGGTCAGTGCATCCCATGCCGCCTTTGCCTCTGCACACTGCGCATCGGTCTCATCCGTGCGCTCCTGCACGTAGATTGCATCGATCAGCGCTGCAACATGATCTGCCGCATCCTGATCGGATACTGCCTCTGTCCCGGTCTCCGCAACAGCCTCTGTCTGTGCTGTCTGCACGTTCTCCTCTGTGGTTGCCTCTGTCTTACTGCCGCATCCGCCGATCATGCCGGCTGCAAGCGTACAGCTTAATAAGAGTGCCAGTGTCTTCTTTTTCATAATTCCTCCTGCTGATGATTGTATATTTCCCATAAAACAACAGAAAGAAACTCCGTTCTATGAAACATAGAAACGGAGCAGCTGATCAACACACAAAAGTACGACCAATTACTCGTGATCCGGAATCTCTTCCTGTACTATCATAACTGGCAGGTTTCCTGGCTGATAGATCCTCATGCAGATACTTACCTTCCCGGCGCATGCGCGCCAGTGGCGTAAAGCTTTCGTATCTGCACTCCCTAATCACAGTGACGAGATCGTACAGGATTCCCACCTGTTTCCCTTTTAACCGGTACAAAGGCTCATCTGTGCATCTTCTGCACACACCTTTGCGCCGGCACCAGTTACTTTTTTATGAAATTAAAAACATATTACCATTGCATGTTTATTTTTTCAAGTAAATTCTGTCCGCCGCTTTTTTCAGGAAACGGTACGCGTATTCCGGATTGGAGTAATAATATAGATGCGGGAATCCCATCCATTGCGACGGACTCTCATGAACGCACTCCCACGATCTTCCGTTTACCGGCTTTTTGGCCACCGCACCCACGCCGTTGTCCGTGCTGTCATAATAGTGAAACTCATGCCCAGCAATCTGTGCGCCCGCCGGGAGGAAGTTCTCCTCCTTTTCCGTAAGCATCACATAGCCGAAGCGCACCAGTTTCCCGGTATTTATAGCCGACGCCGGAATCACTCCCGCCATCGGATAGCACACTCCCTCATCGTCACAGAGCGTCTCATGCAGATAGAGGAATCCGCCACACTCCGCGATCGTCGGCAGACCGTCCGCCACCGCATCGTGCACCGCTTTTCGCATTGGGGTGTTTTTCGACAGCGCTTTTGCATGCAGTTCCGGATATCCGCCGCCTAAGATCAGTCCTGCAATCCCCTCCGGCAGGCTCTCATCCTGTAACGGAGAGAACGGCACCAGCTCGGCTCCCGCCTCACGCAGCAGCTGCAGATTGTCCTCATAGTAAAAACCAAACGCCGCATCTCTTGCAATTCCGATTCTTACATCCGCAATCTTTTTTTTCGGCACCGGATCTGTCTCCAGCGCTTCTGCGGATGCGGCAATCGCAAGAAGCTTCCCGCAGTCAAGTGTTTTTCCGAGCGTATCCGCCACCATCTGAATCTGCTTTTTCACATCCGCAATCTCTTCGGGCATCACAAGTCCTAAATGTCTGCTGTCCCAGTGCAGTTCCTTTAATTTCGGCAGACACCCCAGCACCGGAAGCGACAGCTCGCGCTCTATTTCGAGACGGATTGTCTCACAGAATGTTACCGACGTCTGATTTAAGATCACGCCCCGGATCAGATGATGCCGGTCATAGTCCAGAAAGCCCCTTATGACCGGCAGAATGGAACGTCCCATTCCATGCGCATTGACCACCAGAATCACAGGCGTCTTCGTCACCTCTGCCAGATGGTAGGACGATCCCTCCTTACGGATTCCACCGAGGCCGTCGTAAAGTCCCATCACGCCCTCCATTACCGCAAGGTCTGCGCCCTCTGCCGCGCGCGCAAAAAGGCTTTTCGTCAGTCTCTCCCCAGTGAAAAAAGTGTCCAGATTCCGGGAAGGGACGCCGAGCACCGTCCGATGGAACATCGGATCGATATAGTCCGGCCCGCACTTGATGGCACTGACGCTTTTTCCTTCCTGTGAAAAAAGCATCATCAGCGCACAGGAGAGAAGCGTCTTGCCGCTCCCGCTTCCCGCCGCCGCAATCATGATTCTGGGAATGTTCATCTTACCTCTCCTCCCGTCTGTCCGGTTTTTGTTCTTCCCCCTCGCCGTTCTCCGACAGGGAAAAAGAGATCACATAGATCGGATTCTCCGCCTGCATCAGATGATGGGAACCTGCCTTTTTTGCACGGCTGACCGCAATCTGTGTAATCTCTTCCTCACAGATCAAAAGTTCCTTCCGCAGTGCCACAACCTCGGCGACCGTCTCAAGCGAGACGGCATTTAAGACAACGCGCACGTTCGGATTTTTCTCCCGGAGTGCCAGAAGAATCTCCCGCAGCCTGCCGCCGCTTCCGCCGATGAACGCGTGCGTCGGCACCGGGAGTTCCCCAAGACATTCCGGTGCCTCCCCCTTTACGACAACAAGGTTCTTCACGCCTGCACGCGATGCATTTTCCGCAATCAGTCCACAGGCTTCCTCTCCATGTTCCACGGCATACACCCGCAGCTGTTTTGACCGCAGCGCCGCCTCCACCGCAATCGAGCCGGTTCCGCTTCCGATATCATAAAATACGCTCTGACTCTTTAACCCGAGCCTGCACAGAGACAGCCAGCGGATCTCCTCCTTCGTCATGGGGACTCGTCCACGCACGAACCAGCGGTCAGGGACTCCCGGAGCGAGCGTCTCCCCCTGTGCCCCCGGATTTTCAATCAGGCAGGCATAGAGTCCATCGTCCTTTAACGTCCGGCACACTTCCGGCGTTCCGTGCCAGATCCGCTCTTCCCTGTAGGAGAGCTGGTATCCGATGGTAAGCTCCACCCCGGACAGTCCCGCCGCCTCAAGTTCTTCCCCGATGCGGATTAGATCGCTTCTGCCTGAAACAATCAGAAATACCTTTTTCTCCCTGCGCACACACGCGGTAACATCCGCCTCTCTCCCGTGTGTGCTGACTATTTTCGCGTCCTGCCAGCTTTTACCTGCGCGCGCCGCCAGATAGGAGAGCGAGGAGATTCCAGGACAAATGGTGATCCCGGCCTGTAATTTTCCAAGGCGCACTTCTTCCTGCAATGCCTTATACACCGCCTCTGCGCCGCTGTAAAATCCAGTATCACCGGAAAATAAAATGGCAATCCGCCCGATTTTTCTTTCCCCGCAGGAATAAATATACGGAAGAAGATCTGCGGGAAGGTACGCCTCCCGTTTCTCTGCATCCGGCGCGATCAGGATATCCGCCGCGGCAAGCAGCCGCTTCGCTCCGCAGACCGCCTTCGCCTGCCCAATCGCCTCCCTTGCCTCGCCGGTGAGCAGCTTTCCGTTCCCCATCCCGATTCCCACAAGAGAAATCTGCAGCGGCTGACGCTTCGTCCCGCTCTTTTTCCCGCAGAGCGTTTCAATTTCGGACAGGACGTCTTCCATGCTCATCCCGCCCGCCTGCTCCGGATTCTGAATCATGACCACCGGGATTTTCGTGTGCTCTGCCGCGCGGATCTTCTCCGGAAATCCGCCCGCCTGTCCGCTCTCCTTGGTCACCAGCACACCGATGTCATACTGCCGGATCAGCGCCTCATTGAGCTCCGTTCCAAAAGGTCCCTGCATGGCAATGATCTGCTTCCCCGGAATCTGTTCCCTGTGGCAGATTTCGATGCTCTCCACCCCCGGAAGCACACGCACAAAAAGCCTCTTGCGGATCTCCTCCCGGGCGGCATATGCGTGCAGTTCCTTGCTGCCCGTCGTAAGAAGAATGTTCCCCGGCAACTTAGACAGCAGTTCTACACATTCCTGCGTGTCCGCCACCGTGTGTATCATCCACTCGTGCTCTGCGATCTCACGCTCCGCTGCCGTGCTCCGGCTGAGTCTTAAATAGGGAAGATTGGTCTTTTTTGCGCTCTCTTTGATGTGCTTTGTCACCTCCACCGCGTAGGGATGTGTAGCGTCCACCACCGCAAGAAACGCGCCGGTTCGCATGAGTTCTTCCATCTCCGGTTCGCTCATCCGACCTTCCCGGATCACAAGATGCTCCTGCCGGCGCATCACTTCCCTGCCATACTCGGTCGCCACACTCGCCACGCAGTCGATCTGTCTGGCGCAGAGTGCCTCCGCCAATTCTCTTCCCTCCGTTGTCCCGGAAAAAATCAATATTTCTGCCATATTCTCTCCATTTCCAGACCTCTTATCCGCGCTCCTTCGCACGCGCCCTGGTGTCTGCCCCGATCTGATAGCCGCGCTTTGTGACAAGCTTATCTCCCATGATGACCGACTGTGAGTTGCCGATAAATACCGTGGTAAACATATTCACCTGAATCTCACGCAGTTCCCGCAGTGTGCAGGTGTGTGCTGTCTCCCCGTCTCTTCCGATGTTTTCCACATAGCCGCAGGCGCGCGTTTCCTCCGCCCCGGCATCCAGCAGAATATCACAGGCGCGCTGCAGATAATCTGCACGCTTCCTGCTCGACGGATTGTAGAGTGCTATCGCAAAATCCCCAAAAACGGCTGCCCGAAGCCGCGCTTTAATCTGCTCCCACGGAGTCAGAAGATCGCTTAAGCTGATCACGCAGAAATCGTGGTTTAACGGTGCGCCGAGCACTGCTGCCCCGCTGCTTGCCGCAGTAATTCCCGGTATCACCGTAAGTTCGCAGGACGGATATTCTACGCTCATCTCATACATGAGCGATGCCATCCCGTAGATTCCGGCATCTCCGCTACAGATCAGCGCTACGCGCTTTCCCTTCTTAGCCTCCTCATAGCACATCCTGCACCGCTCCACTTCCTGGCGCATCGGAGTCGACAAAAACGTTTTTCCCGAAAATCGTTCCCCGAGAAGATCCAGATACACCGTATATCCCACAATCACCTCACAGGATTCCAGCACTGCGAGCGCTTCCTGCGTCATATCTTCCTCCCTGCCCGGTCCCATTCCGACAATATAGATCTCATGTTTCATCAAAACTTCACACTCCATTTTTTCTCTGCTATGGCAAGCGTCTTGCCCTCACATGCCGTCTTTTGCACCAGAAGTCTGCCGCCTTCCCCCGCCGCGCAGACCGCCGCGCGCTCACACACATTATCCACGCCGACCTGTTGCGCCACAAAGCCGGATGATGCGAATGTACCGTCCACCCCCTGTAGGCGCCCGGCCGGATAAGTGAGAAAAGGAACCGCTAACTGCTCTGCCAGTGCCAGAATTCCTACCTCATCCGCCTTTACATCGACCGACGCGATTCCCGCCACCGCCATGCTGGAAAGCTTCTCTTTTTCCAGGGTCTCCCGCACAAACGCTTCCAGTTCCTCTTCGCTTTTGCCCCTTCTGCACCCGACGCCAAGCAGCAGGCAGGACGGAATCAGCCATAAGCTGCATCGTTCCCCGGCTTCGCACTGCGGCGCGACCAGCACATCCACCGGCTCCTTTGGCGGATACGGTACCAGTCTTACCTCCGGCGGAATCTCTCCTTCACATTCTCCGGCGACGGACATGGTAAGATACCCGTCGCGCAGAAGCCCAGCGGACACCCGGGCGATTCCGTCATGACCGGCAACGGCAAGACAGTTTGACGCTGCAAACACATCCACCGCAAAAAGCCCGTTCACATCCGTCGCCGTGGTGAGCACGGCAGTCGCACCGAGGGCTCTTGAAAGTTCCCCGGCAAGCCGGTTGGCTCCTCCGTAATGACCGGCAAGAAGCGGGATCACAAACTGCCCCGCCTCATCCGCCACGAGCACCGGAACATCGGAAAGCTTATCTTTTACATGCGGTGCGATACTCCTGACCGCAATCCCGCATGCCCCGATAAACAGGAGCGCATTTCCCGCCGCAAACTGTTTTCCTGTCCATTCGGCAAGTGGCTGCTCCACGGGTATGCCGATCCCCTCTGCCCGGGCGTCGCTGCATTTTGTATATAATTTACAGGACCATACGGCATCCATCACTTCCTGAATGTGTTCTGCCAGTTCTGCCCCCCTGTAAGTAAAGCTGATGACAGCTATGTCCGTCTTCTGCAATCTGTCTCTCCCTGTTCCTTTTTTGCCTTCCGGTATCCCGTGGTAAACCCGGGATCATACAGCTTCGAGCGCTCATACCCCGGCGCTGCCAGCACATCTCCCACCAGAATCAGCGCCGTCTTCGTAATCTGATGCTCCACCGCCACCGCAGCAAGCGTCTCCACCGTGCACACGTACGCCTCCTCGTCCGGCCAGGTCGCCTTATAGACGATCGCTGCCGGCGTATCCGGCGCATACCCTCCGTCTATCAGTCTTTTCGACAGTTCTTTTACCATTCCCGCACTTAAGTAGACTGCCATGGACGCCTGATGTGCGGCAAAACTCTCGATGCTCTCCCGCTCCGGCACTGCCGTGCGTCCTGCCATCCGCGTGATAATCAGGCTCTGCGAGATCCCCGGCAGCGTATACTCCAGATTCAGATCCGCCGCCGCGCCAAAGCATGCGCTGACGCCGGGACAGCTCTCATAGGAAATTCCCTCCGCTGCAAGTACATCCATCTGTTCACGCACCGCCCCGTAGAGACTCGGCTCCCCGGTGTGAAGCCGCACGGTGGTAAGCCCTTTTTCCTCCGCCTCCCGGATGACCGCAAGCACTTCCTCCAACGTCATTTTTGCGCTGTCATAGATCTTTGCCCCGCTTCCGGCATAAGAAAGAAGCTCCGGATTCACGAGCGATCCCGCATAGATAATGACATCCGCCTGCTCCAGCAGTCTCATTCCGCGGACCGTGATTAAATCCTTTGCTCCCGGACCCGCCCCGACAAAATATACCATACCGTTTCCTCCTTAAACTGCGTTACTGCAAATGTTCTTCTTCCCCGCGGATTCGTTCCAGAAGTTCTACCGCACCGTCGCTTCTCGCCAGCTCGCCGTACCCGTTCGCATAGAGAATGCATTCCACACGCAGTTCCTCTTTCACCCGCTTCTTTAAATAAAAAAGAATCTTTTTCATTAAAAGTTCCATCGTCGCGGAAAGACATCCGTCCTGCGCAATGTAGGCGAGCGCCTCCTCTGTCACAAGACAGTCTAAGATCTTCCCCAGCGTATCGGGCGCACACCCGGCGCGGTATGCCGCAGCCATCAGAAGCTCCATGCGCGCGTCCGCCTCCCTGGAATGTGTGTCCATAATTCCGCCGGAGAGCTTTACCAGCTTTCCGATGTGTCCGGTCAGAAGCACCGCCTCAAATCCGAGCTCCACCGCCATATCCATCGTCTTCCCGATAAAATTGCTGCACTTGACGCTTCGGTCCAGGTCGAACCCGTAAGCGCTCTTCATATATTCCAGACCGTAATTTCCCGGTGAGATTGCCGCAAACCGGTGTCCCTCTTCGCGCTTCTGCTTAAGCTCCACATAGATCGTGTCAAGGAGCGCCTGACTGCTCATGGGCTCCACAATCCCGGTCGTTCCAAGGATTGAGATACCGCCCACAATACCGAGTCTCGGGTTGAACGTCTTTTGGGCAAGTTCCTCTCCCCCCTGCACCGAAATCTCCACCAAAAGGCTCCCTGCATAATCGGTAAGCGCACACACTTCTTCCACCTCGCGGGTAATCATCTCCCGCGGCACGTGGTTGATCGCCGCGCTCCCGACGGGCTGGTCTAACCCCGGCCTTGTGACCGTTCCGACACCCGCGCCTCCCGTAATAAGAATCTGCGGTTTTCCGCAGTCTTTTTCCTGTTTCTGCTCCTGCCAGGATACTTCCGCAAAAATCAGGGTTCCCGTCGTGATGTCCGGATCATCTCCGCCATCTTTTCTGACAGCACAGCGCACGGAATGCTCCGTGCGGCTGATCTCTTCCATCCTGGCATGGTAGAGGATGCCTTTTGGCGTGGTGATGGTAATCTCGTGCTTTTCTCTGCCGGTAAGAAGCATATAAGCTGCCGCCTTTGCCGCCGCTGCGGCGCAGCTTCCCGTCGTAAATCCATAGCGCATGGGCTCACCTCCCAAGCTCGTAGAGAATCGCATTGCAGATGGCAGCCGCGACATTGCTGCCGCCCTTTCTTCCACGGTTTACAATATGTGGTATCTTCGTCTGTAAAATCAGTTCCTTCGCCGCCTCCACATTGACAAACCCGACCGGAACGCCGATGATGAACGCCGGGCGGTAGCCCTCCTCTATCATCCCGTATAGCTGGATTAAGGCTGTCGGCGCATTTCCGATCGCAAAGATGACCGGTTTTTCGATCTTTGCCGCCCGTTCCATGCTCACGGTGGCGCGGGTGACGCCCCGCTCCTTCGCCTCTCTTGCCACATCCTCGTCCGCCATAAAGCAGTGTACCGATCCGCCGTAGCGTGCGAGCACGCGCTTGTTGATGCCGGAGAGCGCCATGTTGGTGTCCGTCACAATGTCCGCGCCCTCTGTGATGAGCCACTTTGCCGTCTCCACCGCTCCCGTAGAGTAGGTCATCGTCTGCGCATAGGAAAAATCGGCGCTCGTGTGGATCACACGCTTCGTGACCATTGCTTCCTCCACAGGCAGCGTAATCCCCCGAAGCTGCAATTCTTCCTCGATGATGGAAAAGCTGCGCTTCTCTATCTCCTGCGGCATCACATACTCGATTCCGTCGGGCACTGCTGCCGGCTTTTTATCCTCTTTGCCGTTTTCCACCACGCTGCTTCCCGTCACCTGCGCCAGCGCCGCAAGCAGGCGCTCATTCTCCTCGCGCCGTCTGACCGCAATCCGGTAATATCCCCCGGAAAGTCCCCGGTAGTTGCTGCAGTCGCGGATCAGAATCCCCTTCTTTAAGAGCTCTTTTTCCAGCGGACGCCCGTCCTTTATCATCAGGAAATTGGCGTTTGACGCAAACACAGTGATGCCAATTTCCGACAGCTGCTCCGTAAGCCAGGCGCGCTCCCTGCAGACAAATGCCACCGAGTGCTCCACATACGCGCGCTGCCCGCAGGCCACACATCCCGCCTGCTGCGCAAACACCGACAGATTCCACTCCGGCAGATCGGCTCTTATCGCTTCCGTAAGAGCAGCATCACCGCAGACGAGATAGCCGAGCCGCACTCCCGGCATGGCATAGAGCTTCGTAAATGCCCGCACGATCACAACTCCCGGATAATTCCGATACTTTTTTAAGAAGGAATAGCGTTCTTCCGCTCCGGTAAACATCACAAAACATTCATCCAGAATCAGGGTCACACCGTACTTCTGACAGCGCTCTGCAATCTTCTCCAACAGTTTCGGCTCCACCACCGTACCCACCGGATTATTCGGGACTGCCAGAAAAACGGCGTTCACCCCCTCCCCGATGGCAGTAAGAAAGCGCTCCGTCACCGCGTAGCCGTCCGTCTCAAGCAGTTCGTGGCAGCAGATCTCTGCTCCCACAGACTTTGCCGCATACTCGTATCCGTAAAATGACGGTACAGGAAGCAGCACCTTTTTCGCATGAACCGCTCTTAAAATGGCAGGAAACAGTTCTGACGCACCGTTTCCGCACACAATATCCGCAGGCGCAATCCCTTTTGCCCCGGCGATGGCATCCCGCAATGCCTCCGACCGGATATCCGGATACCGCTCACACCATGCCACTGCCGCCTCAAGCGCCTCACGCACCCGCTGCGGCATCCCGAACGGATTGATGTTGACCGAAAAATCAAGCGATACCTGATTACGGTATATGTCTCCTCCATGTATGTTCTGCTGCACCATCCCGGTTCTTCCTCCTGTTCTGTCTCTATGCTACCACACAATGGCTGTCACGCACAACCAGACAGCCATGCAAATTCCCCATCCGAAAAATGCCATCCCGTACAGCAGGCGGTTGGCACGTCTGATATCCTCTGTCTCCACCGCTCTGAGCGGATCACCGATGTACGGCTTTTTGACGATTCTTCCAAAATAGCTGGCATCTCCCGCCAGTCTTATGCCGAGTGCTCCCGCACATGCCGCCTCGGTCTGTGCGGAGTTCGGGCTGGCATGCTGATACCGGTCCCTCTTAAAGATCTTCATCGCATTCTTCTGGTCAAATTCGTTTCCAAGGAAACAGCAGGATAAGATCATGAGCATGGCGCTGATGCGCGCCGGAATGAAATTGACAACATCGTCCAGCATTGCCGCCGCCGTGCCAAATGCGTGATACCGGTCATTTTTATATCCCACCATCGAATCCATGGTGTTGACCGCCTTATAAAAAAAGCCTCCCACCGGTCCAAACAGCGCCAGATAGAGCATCGGCGCGATCACTCCGTCGGAGGCATTCTCAGCCACGGTCTCGATCGCCGCCTTCGCCACGCCCTCCTCATCCAAACATTCCGTATCTCTTCCGACGATCATGGAGACTGCCTTTCTCGCCCCGCACAGATCGTGCTCCAAAAGCCGCTTGTACACTTTCATGCTCTCCGTCTTCAAGCATTTTGTGGCAAGCATCTGGTAGGTCATGACGCTCTCTGCAATAACCCCTGCCGCCGGGTGGATCTGATACGCCGCAAACAGGACTGCTGCCGCAAAAAAGAGTACCGGAAGAAGCACGAACGCCACAAGCCACCTTCCCTTTTTCTTCTCGGCGGCTTCATTTCGCACCGCGCCGTCTGTCTCTCCAAGCAGCTTTCGATCCAGCCATCCGATCAGGCGCCCGATCCACCGGATCGGATGCGGCAGCCAGTACGGATCGCCGAACAGCAGATCCATCACAAATCCGATTGCAAACGCCGTCATATGATATACCGAGAGCATGTCATTCCTCCAACTTTCTCACATCCGCAATTTTTATCGTGTCTCTTAAAGTATTTCCCGCTGCATCAAATTCCACAGACAGTCGTCCTTTATATCCTTTCGCATTTGCGCACTGGTAATCGTAATAACTGCCCTCCGCAAAAGCATCCAGAAGCGCCATGATCGTTCCGCCGTGCACGATGAGTGCAAGCGACGCCGGAAGCTTCTCCCGCGTCCACACTTCCTTAAGCAGCTCACAAAATCCCTCCACACACCGCCTCTGGAACTGTTCTCTGCTCTCCCCTTGCGGAAACGGCAGCGTTCCGTTGCTGTCGATCCACGCCTGATAGCGGACATCCGCTTTCAGTTCCTCATAGTTATGCCCTTCAAACGCGCCAAAATCCATCTCCCGGAACTGATCGAAAACGCATGGCGCCTGTCCGGGGTACAACAGCTCTGCCGTCTGTCTGCAGCGCTCCAGCGGACTTGCCGCAACGCATGCTGCCGCCGGATAAACGCCTTTTTTCTGCAATGTGAGAAGCTGCTCTCTGCCTTTTTGTGAAAGCGGCTCATCCGTTCTTCCGATATAGCGGTGCTCTTCATTCCCGGGCGTCATACCGTGACGGATCAGTGCCATGTCTGCCTCATACCTCATTTGATCCGCTCTCCGATCCCGCACACAATGCGCTCCACGCGGTCTGCCTTATTTGCCAGTTCACACAGCAGCCTGCCGGTCAGCTCCCGGTACTCGCGCTCCTCATGCTCCATCGGCACGATCCCGTTGCCGATCTCATCACTGATGATGATGCAGTCCGGGTGTTCCAAAAGAAGCTGTCCGGTCAGCGCTCTTACATCCGCTCCATCCTTAAGCAGCCTCTTCACCCAAAGATGATAGTGGTTGCAGACCGGCGCCTCCTTCGATGTTCTCCCGGTAAATGTCTCTGTGGCTCCATCCCACACCGGATGTTTTTCCCCCGGATGCCTGTCTGTGACATAAGTAAGCTTTCCCTGTGCATATCCGCCAATGTATAGTTCCATGTGTTATCCTTTCTGATGCGTCATCCCGCAATGCTTCATTCCTAGCCGATCAGCCCTGCCGCCGCCACAAGCACCGCCATCACACCCTCGCACAGCGTCACAAAATACCCCGCGAGGTCTCCGGTAATACCGCCAAATTCCCGGTAACTCTTCTGTCTGTAGTACGCGTAGGTAAGCCCTGCTGCCGCACACGCAAGAGCGCCGGTTTTCACCGATACGGCAAGCATCAGCCCGACGCAGAGTACAAGCTGCAGATACAGCGCCGTTAGCACCACCCGCCGGTGCGCCTCGCTCGCGAACTGATAGAGCATCCCGTTCGTCTTGGCACAGCGCAGGGATACGACACCGATCCCGCTTAAGGTGCGCGACAAAAAAAAGCCTGCGGCAAGTACTAAAATCTGTTCTTTTTCCGTGATCATGGACACTGCTCCCAGATAGATCAGCTCATACATCACAAAACAGATCACGGCAAACGCGCCGATGTGGGAATCTTTTAAAATCTCCAGTTTGCGCTCCCTGTCGCGGTAAGAATGCAGCGCGTCCATGGTGTCCATAAACCCGTCCGCATGAAATCCGCCGGATATTGCAAGCGGCAGAACCGCTCCGACCGCCGCCCGGGCAGTGGACGGGATCCCATACACGCCCGCAAACCGGTTCCACAACAGGAAACACAATCCGATCACCGCTCCGACCCACGGGAAGAAGCACAGCGTATAGCGCATGTCCTCCTCCTTCCACGCGAACTGCGGCACCGGAATTTTAGAATAAATCGAAAATGCTATAAAAAAAGACTTTATCACGGACATGCCGGTGCTCCTTTCTGTCTGTGTCCCTGTTTCTCTGCCGCCGCTACCGGAAGCTTTCCCTTTCTTGCAACGGGAATTCCCGCAATCACTTCCACCACAGCGTCCGAACGCTCTGCCAGTCTCACATTGATGCTGCCGAGCGCCCGAAGATATTCCATGGTGGAAGCGTCATAGACGATGCCATCCTCAAACACATTGTTGGTGACAATGACAAGTTCTTCCGTCTCCTGCGCCAGCACGCCAATCTGCGTGACAATCTTTTCCGCGACCTGCTCACTGCCCGCCGGTTCTTCCGTGTCAAACATTTCATTGGCAGCCAGATTCGACATGCACTCCAGGAGCACTACGCCGCCACCGGCCTCCCGAAGTGCTGGAAGGCACTGCATGATGTCCGTCGGCAGCTCGATCGTCACAAAGCCTTTGCCTGCGCGCATCCTTTTATGGCGCTCCACCTTTTTTTTCCCCTCCTCGCCGAACACACAATCTGGAAGAAAATTACTGGCCGGCAGAAGTTGCCAATCTTTC
>OKRZ01000923.1_pt1 | contig 23243 bp, 10 predicted proteins | sample 1601141 | NCBI WGS metagenome assembly OKRZ01 (sample SAMEA3541524, study PRJEB24748) | human gut metagenome | biome: human gut; feature: human-associated habitat; material: faeces | place: China | collected 2012
TATCACCACAATCCACTGTCATGCAACCCTGATAAATCGGATCATCCTCGTCATGTTCCAGGATGTCGATGTTACGGAAAGTCAGATTCTCTATTACTTCTCCTGTCGGTGAGTCCGGATCGCCATGACCACCTATATTAATGGGATGTGCCACATCTGCCCAAAGAATAGAGTTCTGCACTGTGATATCCGATGAACCTCCCCACCAGTTCCAACGGTGATTGTACAAAGCAATGCAATCGTCCGAATTGCGCATAAAGACATTGTCAATAAGTACCTGGCGGCAACACATCATATCTATGCCATCGCTCCAACCTTTGCAACTGAATGATTTCAGGTTTTTGATAGTGATTCCTGTAGACCCGCCGCCGAATACCGTATAATGGTCAGGGTTCACTACAGTAATTCCGTCTATCAGTACATTCTTTGAGTTGGTCACTTCGATGCCCCGTACCGGATGGTCTAAAATACCTCGTCCGATGATCCGAACATTTTCTGCTTTATCTACCAGAAGTTTTGCTTTTACTACTGCTCCTGGTGCCAGATATACGGTTGTATTACCGGAAATACGGATTTGATTATTAGGTAAGTCTTTGGGGCGGTGTATTCCCGGACCGAAGTACATAATGCCTTTTTCTTCTTTATCATATTTTTCTGTTTCCAAAGGATTGGCAAAGAGATGCAGATTATGCAGTCGGTCACCATTAAATTCGATGGAGAGATATTGAGGTTGCCGTAAAGTGAAGAGAATGGTGTTTTGTATCTGCTTGTATTCAATACCTTTATTCGAAGGGCGGATTGCTACGTCATGCACTGTGCCATTATTCTTTTTCACCATGATTTCTACAGGACTGCCCATATCAAATTGTACCATGGAAGCATCCTGTACATTGTCCATGTCCACTTGCACTTTGTATTCGAACAAGTCTTTCCATTCACCACCGGGGATACGCACACGTACCGTGTAGTCGTCATTATGGGCCATACCCGGATTTAAACTTTCAGGATATGTCACTAACTGTGCCTGCATGGACAAGCAGAAAAGAATAGAGAAAAGTATTGATATATACCTCATGATATAAGTATTTTTAGGTTTATACGTAAAAATACGAATTAAGGTGAGATATTACTCAATATAATCTCTATTCTTTTCTACCATCTTCTTAGTGAACTGTTTATTTAGTCAATATGCTGTTTTTTACAGGAGTCATGATAAACGTAAATTCATAATCTCCGTAAGGCAACATGAATTCCGGTTCCGGCAGTGCGCTCCAACTATCGATGCATGCTAATCCCATTTGTGCTTTATCAATCAGTACATTCGTTAAATCAGCTTTTTCAATCTCATGCGAATGTCCTTGTTGTTTCTCCCAACCTTCATCCAGTGACTCGATAGTATAATGCAGGGCAGAAGCTGAGAACGGAGCCTCGGCTATAAATTGCAGACCATTACCACTGATGTTCAATTGTTTCCACCAGCGGATATCTGTTTTAGTACCGTTTTCCTGTGGACGAATGTAAGGGTAGAACTGTTCATCTACTGTTTGATTGTAGATTCCCAGGTCAGTGCAATGATTGCGGTTACTGTAATTTTCTATGGGACCGCGGCCGTAATAAGAGATGTTCTCATAAGATTTCGGCATAACCAGTTGCATACCGAAACGGAACATATTAGATACTTTCGCATTCTTATCGGCTACCATTTTCTGATTCACTTTTATGCTACCTTTATTATTGATAGTATAAGTGAGATACAATTTGGCAGAAACATTCTTCATGTCATATTCAGCGGAAATAATTACCTGTTCGTCTATCGTTTCGTTCTTCAGAGAGACAAGTCGGATATCCGGATTCTTCCAGGCTATATACTTTTGCTGTAATTTTGCACCATAATCATTGTCAGTTGGAGCACGCCAGAAGTTTGGAGTCAGTGCGCCACCTTTTTTAATCAGATTCATGCCGTTAACGATGTAGCGATCCATATATCCGGTAGATCTGCTGAACCGGATAAGAAAATTTTCTCCTTCCACAAAAAGGTTACTGATATTTTGGTCATTGACTTGCGGGACAACTGCCGGTGTATAATTATCAACGACATTTTCTAAGTTCATTGTAGGAGCTTTATATGCATTCACCACCAACTGGTCTTTGGCAACCACATGCCCCATAGGGATCAAACCCTCACGATTTTTCTGGATATAGCGGACATTCAGTAACCATTCATTGTTTTCATCCGTTCTGTCCCAGTCGAGTTTTAGTGAAGCGGTTTGTGTGGGTGGCACATTCAGGTTTTCTATACGACCGCCACGCACAGGAGTGCCATTCTTTAATAGTTCCCATTCCAGATAATAAGCTGAAAGATTACGGAAGAAATTCTCATTATAAATTTTAATTTCGCCTTTGGAAAGATCGCCCGCAGTGGTTCGGATATTCTGATAGAAATAACTTACTTCATAAATGTGAGGATTGGGGATGCGGTCCGGATTCAACAGACCATTGTCACTGTAATTAAGGTCTCCGGTTCTGAAGTTATCGAAATCGCCATCATATCCATAAATCATCTTGCCATCTTTGCCGGTCCAGCGGGGAGATTGGTCTATCAGGTCCCAAATGAATCCTCCCTGGAATTTGGGATATTTACGAATGAGATCCCAATATATCTTGAAGTCTCCCAGAGCATTGCCCATGGCATGTGCGTACTCACACATAATCATCGGTTTCTGTTTACTGTCGTCTTCATTATAACTGATACATTTGGAGTAAACCGGGTACATCGGGCAATAAACATCCGTAGTGGAACCCGTATCATAGGCTTGCTCAAAGTGTATGAAACGGCTTGGATCTTCCAACTTTATCCATTGGTAGCAAGCCTCAAAGTTTGCCCCGTTGCCGCACTCATTTCCCATTGACCAGAGGATGATGCTGGGGTGGTTGAAGTTACGTTGTACATTCCGTTGATTACGTTCTAAGTGGGCTTTCTTATAAGCGTCAACCTTAGCCAGAGTCGTTTCTTTGAATCCCATTCCATGAGATTCCAGATTAGCTTCTGCTACTACATAGAGGCCATATTTGTCACAAAGTTCATACCAGAAACTGTCATCCGGATAATGGCAGGTGCGAACGGCATTGATATTGAACATCTTCATCAATTGAATGTCCTGAATCATACGTTCGCGTGAAATGACATAACCACCGTCCGGGTCCATTTCGTGGCGATTGGCTCCCTTAATTAGTATCGGCTGACCGTTTACGAGGAGTTGTGCATTTTTCATTTCTATTTTACGGAAACCTACTTTCAAAGGAATCACTTCACTAACCTTGCCACCTTCTTTTACTGTGGCACGGAGGGTGTATAAATAAGGAGTCTCCGCACTCCATTTATGCGGATTTTCCACTTCTATGGAGGTAGATACATTACCGGAACCTCTGAGCTCCGTGGTTACGACCGTCCGGTTCTGAGCATCGAGCAATTCCAGTGTAACCTGATTATTGCCTTTCAGATTCAGGTTGATTGCTAAAGAACCGTTTTGGTACTGACTGTCCAAATCGGGAGTTACGCGGATATCCTCAATGCGTTTTTTGTTGCGGGTGTAGAGATAGCAATCACGTGCAACTCCATGATAGCGTAAGAAGTCCTGGTCTTCCAAATAGCTGCCGTCGCACCAACGGAACACCTGGAATGCGATGAGATTTTTTTGTCCCGCTTTCAAGTAGGGAGTCAGATCAAACTCTGCTTCCAGTTTGCTGTCTTCACTATAGCCGACAAACTTTCCATTTACCCATAAATAGATATTCGAATAGACGGAGCCGAAGTGGGCGACGATATCTTTACCTTTCCAGTTGGCAGGAACCGTTATTTCCCGGCGATATGAGCCGACGTGATTATCTTCAACAGGAAGTTCCGGCGGATTGTTCTTGCACCAGCCTTTCCGCAGTTTCCAGTCGAACCCTACACCGGAATAGAGAGGAACGTCATATCCATTCAGTTCCCACATCGCGGGAACTGCCAGATTATCCCACCCTTTGTCGTTGAAATCAGTTTTCCAGAAGTCCGTGGGGCGGGCATCCGAATCTTTCGTCCAACGGAATTTCCAAATACCATTCAAAGTCATATAATTGACTGATTTTTCTTTCACAGCCTCGGTGGCTGCTTCTGTGTTTTCGTAAGCAAAGAAGTGGGTGTGCATTGGGGCACGGTTCACTGCATTGATTTCCGGGTCTTGCCATTCGCGGAAAGTCTGTGCATTTCCCGAAAGCATACATACACATAAAAGTCCTGATAAAAGATGTTTTTTCATTTTGTTATAATTTACAATGTCGGTATTACTTCTATAATAGAATCGTTTTCATCAAATTCCAGTTTGTCAATGCATACTTCCCTATGGAATCCGGCGTTTCTTCCCATGGTCACAGCATCCGGAAATTTGAAACGGTGGTAGATTATGCGCCATTCATCCTTATCTGGAAGTGACAGAATAGAATGATGCCCTGTGCCGAAGATCCCCTGTTCAGGTTTTTTGCATAGAATAACTTCACTTTTGGAGGCTTCAATAGGACCAACCGGAGACTTGGTACGTACACAGCGTACCTGATATTCGGGACTGCGGGTGTCATTTTTAGACCAGGTAAAGTAATAGTAACCGTTTCTGTAAAACACATGGGCCGCTTCGCTGTAGTAAGTATCATTGTCTATCAAAATCCGTGTCGTATTCGGTTTGATGGACACCATATCCTCATTCAGTTCACATACAGCCATATAATAGTTTCCCCAGTACAAATACGTCTTACCGCTTATAGGGTCCGTAAAGACATCCGGGTCAATGTTCTGTCCTTTACTCATACCTCCGGGACGTGTCTTGTCGATCAAGGGTTTGCCCGAATCAATGAAAGGACCTGTCGGGCTATCGGCAACGGCTACTCCGATTTGTTGTTCTGCCGTATAATAGTAATAATACTTATAACTGCCATCCGCCTGTTTCTTCTCAATGATGCAGGGAGCCCATGCATTCTTCTTAGCCCAGGATACATCCTTTAAATCCAGGATAATCCCTTCTTCTTTCCAGTTCATAAGGTCGTCCGAGGAGAACGCCTTGAAAGCTGTACTTCCCCAGTTCGGTATTCCGTCAGTTGTAGGATAAATATAATACCTTCCTGTTTTTTCAGAATACATCACTTCCGGATCGGCGTAGAATCCCGGGAGTATCGGATTCTTTCGGATAGAAGCCGTAGATACATACTTTCTTTTATTCTTCTGCCAGTAGCTTTCCAACCTTTCTGCTTCTTCCATTGTCAGGTGGATGACTGCTCCATGCTTGGGAGCTGTAAAGTTGGTGGTTTTCATCACTCCTTCGTTAAAGCGTCCCAGGTTTTTAAAGTTTACGAAATCGGGCGTTTCAATGAAAGCGAAATTATGTGGAGTAACACTATATACGTCATACATCAATACCCATTTGTCTTCACCGATACGTTTCCATACGTTGGGGGCTTCACATGCTTTGGGCTCAAAATCATACCATCGCGGGTCGAACTCATAATTTCCGTTCGCCCTGTCCGAAACAGCATGTTTGATACCCGCCGGACCATCATGGGCAACATAGAACAGATGATATTTGTCACCTGCTTTTGTTATGTCTCCGTCAATGGCCGAAGTCTTTTCGTTTGGATATTCGAATAGAATCTGGGGCAGTGTTTCGATGGTATCGAATTCGTCATTCACATAAACATAGTATAGTTTGTTTGCCTCATTACGGAAACGCATGGTGAAGTAAATCATCAGTTTGCCTTTTTGTGCATCGTAAGTCACTTCGGGTGCCCAGGCACAACCTATTTCACTCATGCCTGCCGACATCTTATCGAAACGGATGTTTGTGCGTTTCCAGTTTATCAGATCCCAGGATTTCATTAGTACCAGTCCGCGGTTATTTCCCCAACCATATTTGCTGTCCCGTTCCCATTGGGTGGTCCGGTAGCCGTCTCTTTGTGCAAAGACGTGTAAATCTGTCATTGCAAGATAGAAAGCTCCGTCCGGTCCGCGATAAATATGCGGGTCGCGTATTCCTCGTTGATAAGCAATCGTATCTCCGGCAATCACCGGTTCGCCGTCGTTCAAGGCTGTAAAAGTATATCCGTCATGACTGACAGCCATGTACAGGCCGTGAGTTTCATCTTTATGGAAAACCATCAGATACGCACTCATGTTTTTCTCCTGCGGAACAGCATTCCGGTAACGGAATTGGCTGAACCCGGCATCTCCTTTTCCGCAGGAAAGTAAACCGACACGCAAAGCAAAGAACCCTTTGTAGTTATTATGATGCATATACGAGACGTCTACATCTTCTGCCAATACAGTCCAAGCATTGCCGTCTTTGCTGACCATCATTTTCACTTTATTTCCTTGGTTCTTCAATTTTACCTTAAAGTTTCGTCCTATCTTATTGGGAATGGTTTCTGTCTGTTCAGCGTTTTTATATACTGTGAAGTTTTTTCCGTCAGATACCACGCCTGCAAAAGCCTTTTCATTGTAGAAAAGCACTAATCCGGCTTTATTGCCTTTGCCAACCTGTACGTTGACCTGGGTTTCATAGCATTTATCTTCGGGTGTAATGAGCAACAAACGCCCGTCAGCCGGAGAACTGCCCTTAGCGTTCATCCGGAGTGTGTTATTCTTGAAAGAGAGCTGACCGGGAGCATACTCTTTCCAGAAAGTCCACTGCATGCCTAAATATGTTTCCATAAAATCATCATTCAGATTTAATCCGTGTTTGATGTCCGGATTGGCAGGTAGGGATGTAACAGTCCTGGTGGGGCGGAACCATCCATCCGAACTATATTCCATAGGCTCAATCAAAGTTTGCCGTCCCAGTGTGTGATAGCCTTTCGCATAAGCATGATACACCATCCACCAATTACCGTTGATGTCATCTATCAGTGTGCCATGACCTTTCGACCACCAGTTGTCGGTGGCACTGTACGTATGTACCACCGGATTGTAAGGAGAGTTCTCCCAAGGGCCGAAGATACTTCTGGAACGCGCCATTACGCACATGTGACTGGTGGCAGGTCCGGCTGTACCTCCTTCGGCGGAAGCCATATAATAATAGCCATCCTTGAATAGAAGTTTGGGAGATTCCAGATACATATCATCTCCTTCTGTTTCCCAGTTTTTGGGATATATCCATCCGTCGTAAACCTTCTTGTTTTCACCCGTTATTTTCAGCCCGTCATCGCTCAGTGGCGCCACCCAGCCATTATTGGTAAAAAGATAACGGCGTCCGTCTTCACCTACCACATGTCCCGGGTCGATTCCCTTGACACCCAACTTTACAGGCTTACTCCACGGACCGCGGATGTTGTCGGCATAAATAACGTAATTTTCACCTTTGGAAGTAGGGTAGTATATATAATACTTATCTTTATACTTCAGCAAATCGGGTGCCATGGCCGAACCTTCGTATTCGGGACATGCACGGCAAACCGGTTCCCAATTCACCAGGTCTTTTGAATGCCAGATCAAAAATCCCGGTGTATAGAAGAAAGGGGAGTGAGTCATGTAATAATCTTCCCCCTCGCGCATGATGGAAGGGTCGGGATAATCACCCGGCAAAATCACTTTCGGATATTCCTGTGCGTCTGTCGGCATTGCCGTTAAGGCAAGCAAAATAAGTAATAAGAGTTGTTTCATGATATACATCTGTACTAAAATAATATTTAAAGTTATTATCTGTTTTCCGGTTTCTTTCTTCTTGTTAATACGAATGAGAATGAATTGCACTTACTACAAATTGAAATAATATGTGTATCATTTGTTTTTCTGGCAGAAAGTGTATCTTTGATAGCAAATCGAATGAGTGACAAATCGCTTTCATTCGTAGTTTATTGAAATAATCAATAGATATTTCATGATGAAAAAGATATTATTATCATTGGTGTGTAGCTTTATTACTTTATGTGTATCTGCCCAAAATACCTTTCAGTTGAAAACTTCGGGCACAGATCCGCAATTATTGGTGGTTCAATATTCCGGTGAGGACAAACCCGAAAAAGGGAAGAAGTTCTTATTCAATATTTCCGTAAACGGCATCCTTCTTTATACGGAGGGATTAAATCGAAACCGCCATGGACTGTTTGAGGTAGTATATCCCATTCCGGATTCTGCCTTGCAAGGCAAGTCTTCCGCACTTGTTCGTTTTGATGCATATGACGAGACGGCGTCCGTGGGCAAGATTTATGATGTTTCCATAGTCCGTCAAAAGTTGGAGACTGGAATCTTTACCGACAGAAAGAACTGGCAGGGCTTGGCTAAAGACTGGACGTGTCCTTCTGATAGTACTTTTATCTATACGGAACCGGACGGTCCTCAACACCCTTATGTCAATCAGTCCGTCATCGACTTGATGTCTTATTACGCTCTGGAAGTTAATCTGAAAATGATCGGCGCGGACAATATTCCTGTGGAAGTTTTTGCTTCCGCCAAGAATCTGAAAGTAGGAACGGACTTGAACAAGGAAAATATATACGATACCCGACGTGCCCGTTTCACTCTGCAAAGGCAGAAGAACGGAGAGTGCAGGCTACTTATTCCTTTCTCCGTTTTTGATACTCCCAAAGCATCGCAGACCACTATCCGGCGTATAAAGTCCATCGCTTTCCATCTGTCCGGTGAAAGAGGCGGTAAGGTTAAACTACTTTCCACCCGCTTGCTGGAAGGAAATTCAGTGAAAACAACAGCCGACTGTTATTCAAGACCCGGTGAGCCTGGCGATACGATTGTTTATCCGGTGACCGTCACCAATTGCGAACCGACATCGCAATCTGTCTACTTCTCTATTCAGAAATATGGTTGGGAGGCTTTTCCTGTAATCGTTGAGCCAACACAGTTGGAATTAGCCTCCGGTGAAACCCGGAAAGTGAATGTACACGTGATAGTTCCACCGGGTATCCCTGCCGGAGGGAGGGAAAAACAAACTCTGCAAATTCTTCCGTCAGCCAATCCTTCCGCAGTCCGGACATTAACGTTTACCACTCTGCGCAGTATGCCGCATCCGTTTACTATCCATACAGCAGAAGGATGGGATGAAGTGCGAAGGAAAGCCGGGACTTATGACTGGGCGAAAGACCGCAAAGAGCGTTATATACAGGATGCCAAGGCGTGGATTGTGCCCCTGCGTCCTCCTTATGTGGCTAATGGAGACGGTATTCCCTATCTTTGTGCCACCACCCACGAACATGGTTTGATGAATAACGCCATAGCCTGGCAACTGACCCGTAGTCCGGAATATGCCCGCAAAGTGAAGCAATTCTTGTTAATGATAAGTGATTATCAGAACGGTTTTCCGCTCACCCGGAAAGCTTCCCACCAGTCGTCCGTCCAGGAAGGACACTTTTTCCAGCATCTGGCGCAGGCATACGATTTAATTCAGGATGCCGGGATACTGACTGATGCGGAATGTGCACAAATTGAATATACGTTCCGGCTCTATATAGACTTGTTTCTCCGTTATAAAAGTACCGGGGGCGCTAACTGGGCCGTATCCCAATTGACAGGTGTTTTCTTCTGCGCCCTCGCCATCCAGGACTTCCAGCTTGTGGATGAGGTGCTTTATGCTCCTTCCTGTCTGATGGATAAATTCCGCACCTACACGATGCCCGATGGATGGTGGTACGAGTGCACCGTCAGCTACAACCTGTGGGTGGCAAGTGAATATGTACAGATAGGACTGGCTTTGAATCCTTTCGGCTATTCCCTGCTGACGGAGAAATTCCCGGTAGATTATAATCTTACCCCTGAATATGACAAGGTAGGCGCCAATGAAGACGCAGACCGCCGGAATCTGCATCACGGTCATAGTTTCCGTATCCGTGGTCCTATTCATCAGCCATACGTCACTATCAAGATGATGTCCGATGCCTTGCTTCCCTTCCTTGATTATCGCGGTTGGGTATTCGGCATCAACGATGCTACGGAACGTGAAGTGGGCGGAGACAGCTTCGAAATGGCCTATTACGCTTTCCGTGATCCGCGCTATGCGGCATTCATACGTATGACGCCTAAAAGGAACGATTTGATTTACGGCGTACCGGAACTGCCGGATGCAGAACCTGCCGAAGTGCGTGGCGCTTATGCCGACAATGCCGGAGCATTGATGTTGCGTTCCACTCAAAAGGATGCCCGCGAGAAGATTCAGGCTGTATTGAAGTATGGAACCCACGGAGGTTATCACGGGCATTTCGACCGGACCGGATTACTGTCATTGATGCGTTACGGACGTAGTTTCTACAACCCCGAAATGGTCTGGTACAGCTATGCTCCCTACATGTATAACTTTTATGTGCAGACCAGCCTGTCAAAGAATATGGTTACTGTCGACCTGAAACAGCAGGAAGCCGATGACAGCGAACGTACCTTGTTCCATACGGGCGATTTGTTTCAGGCAGGTTGTGTAGAAGGCACTGCTGCATGGAGTTATCCGGCATACGGCGGACTCCGCCATAGTATGAAAGGTCCGAGAGATTTTAAGGAAAAGACGGAATGGGAAGCTCGTTATTTCCCTATCCCCGATAAACATCCGGATTTCGGTGTGCTGACCGGATTTACCGAACCGATTTTCCAACGCCGGTTAATGGTGGTTACTGATGATTATGTTGTTCTTGCCGACTATGACAAGAGTACGGAGAATAAGCAGCACCGTTTTGACCTGCTGTTTCAGGTGAAGGGCTTGCTGGGACTCGCTGCGGATCATAAAGAGCATACCTCTCATACGGCACAGCTCGGTACCGACCCTTTAAGTGCCGCCCCTTTGGTGACGGATGTCAACCACTATTCCGTAACAGGAACCCTGAAAGCCAGCTTCCTGACGAAGTTCGGTCCGGATGCCGATAATCGTGGAACGCGCATATCCGGTGAACCGGGAAATCTTTATATAGACATTTACAATGCCTGGCCCAATAACCAACGCACAGCTTTCACCGGGCGTGCTCCCGAAGATCACGGAACACAACGTCCATTGCAATATGCCGTCCGGGGAGATGGCAAGACGCTTGCCGAAGGTAAATTCGGCGCCTGGATTCTGGGCGAGGGCAGAGTGGATGTGGATGTTACCGGAGTGAAAAAACTCACTCTGTCTTCTGCCACTCCCAATAAGAATAGAGCCGGAACTTTGTTCTGGGGCGAAGCCGTACTGGAAACCAAAGACGGAAAAACTATCTGCCTTGCCGACCTCCCGTCCATTAAAAACAATGTGCAGGATAACCCGTTCGGCTTGACAAAGGACTATGCTGACGGACGTATCAATATCAGTGGAGAGAATTATGCATGGGGATTACCCGCCGAACCGGTGAATGCAGGTGCTGAAACTCCTGCGGAATATACTTTTGATTTGAGCAACCTTCAAGCAACACGCCTGAAAGCTGTTATCGGTGGAGATTATCCGTTGGGTGATGAGGCTGAACGGCGCATCACTTTCGGTGTCCGTACAGACGCCTCGCAAGCCCGTTTCCTGACGGTGATAGAACCTTATGAAAAGGAAAGTCTGGTTCAGTCCGTTACAGCTCCTTCAGCCGATGAACTTATTGTAAAGTTGAAAGACGGTCGTGAGCATTGCTTGCATTTCTTCGGAATGGAAGGTGAAGGAAATAAGCTTGGGGTGAAAGTGCAGGAATGGAAAGAAGGAAGATTGGTGCGCGAAGAAATTACGAAGTAGCAAAGTAAATAAATCTGGATTTATGAAGTGAATTGTGCAAAAAGTGATGCTGCACACCTATAAAGATACTTTATAGAGCTGCTGCAATTTGATAAGTCTTGCTTTGGTTTTAGTACAGGAAAATAAGATTTTTGCTTTGGTTTTAGTCTGAAAAATGCATCTTTTTGCTTTGGTTTTAGTATTTATATCTTATCTTTGTGCTGATTATTAATAATTTATATATGTTTCAGAGATTAGCACTTAAAGCCCTTCGTCAATGGGCAGAAAAAGAAGGACGTAAGCCTCTGGTGCTTAGAGGGGCAAGACAAGTGGGAAAGACTACATTGGTCAAGATATTTGCAGAAGAGTTTGATGTATTCATCAATTTGAATCTGGAAGAGAAGGTAAATGCCGACCTGTTTACTATGGACGTTTCCTTTGAAGATTTACTGGCGGGTATTTATGCTAAAGCTGGTATTAAGATGGAGAATCAGCGGACCCTGATTTTCATAGATGAAATACAGAATGTTCCGGATGCGGTAAAGGTTCTTCGTTACTTTTATGAGAAACGTCCTGATCTTTATGTGATAGCTGCCGGATCATTGTTGGAAAGTCTCGTAGGTAACCATATTTCTTTTCCGGTAGGTCGTGTAGAATATATGGCGTTACATCCATGTACGTTTACTGAATTTCTGGGAGCATTGGGAGAGAATATTCTGGTGGAGCAAATAGAACAGTTGGAAGTGCCGCAGTCAGTACATAGTTATGTGATGGATTTATTTAAAAAGTATATGATTGTGGGAGGGCTTCCTGAAGCTGTGGCGAATTATGCCAAACGGAAAGACTGGGTGAGTTTGAATGAGATATTTAATTCTTTATTGTCCGGCTACAAAGATGATATTGAAAAGTATGCACAACGTCCTAAAGAGCAAGATATCCTTCGCTATATTTTGAATTATGGCTGGGGATTGGCCGGGCAACGCTTCCAGTTCTCCAAATTCTGTAGTTCTTCCTATAAGTCGGCAGAAATGGGTAATGCGTTCAGAACTTTGGAGAAAACTCTTTTGTTGGAACTGGTCTATCCATTGATTTCCACTTCATTTCCTATTCTTCCGGATTTGAAAAGAAGTCCGAAATTGTTGTGGTTGGACACTGGATTGGTTAATTATGTGGCTGGAATGCAGGAGAGTTTGTTGTTCACTTCTGATACAGATGAATTATGGAATAGACATATTGCTGAACAGGTAGTAGGACAGGAATTGTTGGGGGCTTCTTTTGCCTTTGGAGTCAAACGCATGTTTTGGGTTCGCGATGCCCGTAATTCACAAGCGGAGGTGGACTTTGTATATAAATATAAATCACATTTGATACCTGTTGAGGTGAAGACGGAGGATAATTCTAAGCTGCGTTCTTTGCATCAGTATATGGATGAGTCCCAAGAGGATATTGCTTTGCGTCTATGGAACGGACCCTTGACTTCCGATTTGATACGTTTGCCTTCCGGCAAACAATACACATTATATAATATGCCATTTTACTATGCCGGACAACTGGAAACCTTTTTCAATAATAAGTTTGCATAGTTTGTCAGCACTTCAGCACAACTCCATTGAATCTATTGAAATACAAACGGTTGCCTGGTGACAGCAACCGTTGTGATAAGTGATGACAAACCGTTTGTCGTCACACTGAAAAATAAATTATTATAACTTTTCTACCCAGTATACAATACCTTTGCAAGTTCGTTTATATTCCAGATTATTCTTCCGCAATATCCTTCCGAAGTGATTTACATTGCTTGCAGTCAGCTTGATATCTTTATTCTTACTCCGTAGATGTTCCAGTATTTGCATGGGAGACAAGTATTCGCCTTCTTCTCCCTCTTCCGGTGAACGAAAATAACAATGGAATAACTGCTCAACCGGACTCATTTGCTCGAATTCCCGGTTCGTTTCGCGCAAAATAGCTTCATCGGTATCATCAAACCAGTAACGTTCGCCTTTTACGATAGCTTCCATAGCCTGTGCATAGAGTTGACGGTAGTTGATGGTCACATTCGTATCAATCGGTGCCGTTACTTCTATGCAAATGAAACGGCGACTGCCGCTCGGGTCGGTCAGTAAGTCTTTTTGATTGCTTGTACCGATGAACGAGGCATAGCGCCGCATTTCCTGTATGCTGCTGCCGTACGGTTTGCGCAGGTTGGCTACGGGCTTTTGTAGTAAATGCTTCAGAAAGCCTTGTTGATTGATGCTGACCTGGTCGAATTCATCGATGTTGATCAGCATGAAGCGTCCCAGATACAGTTCCGCATCCCGTTTGCTCTTGAAGTCCAGGCTGTCGGTATAGCCGAAACGGAGTTCAGGTGGAAGAATGATGCGGCAATAGGTGGATTTTCGAAAACCTTGTGCACCCACCAATAGGGGAGATGTACTGTTTGAATGCAACTTATCAAGTCCCCTCCAATGCGCCACCATGTTCAGGAACCAGCGGTATTCCAGGTCGCTCGTCAAAGCATTGAAACGGAATTCGTACCTGCGTTCCATAAATTCATTTAGTCGGAAAGCGGTATCTTGTTCCGGTGTCAGCGATTTTCTTTTGCCAAATCCTTTACATTCCCGGTAGAGGTTGCGGATGGTTGACCGTACGGTTTGTTCATCCGCTTGCTTGAAATAATGTATCATCACTTGGCGTACGGTTTCTTCCTCCGGTATTCCTGCCTTGAAACAGTGCTCTGCCAGACACGCTAGCAGTTGCTGCAAGTCGTTGCCCCGTTTCCACTCATCCATTTCGTCCATTGCTTTGCCGAGGGCTGTCTCAAATAATAACGTGCAGGTCTGCGAGGTTTCGTAACCCGGTTTCAGTCTTAGCAACGGGTTCTTTTCCGTCAGTTGGCGCTGATGGAAAGTTTCTTCACCGGGCATGCCGAAGGGCTGTTCCAGGCAGAAGGGTATGGCTTGCGGATTGAAATAAGGATATGCATCCAACGTCATGCGACAACTTTGTGTAGGAGAAGACTCTCTTAGTGTGATGGGAAACGGCAATATAGGCTGGTAACATTGCACGGCCATGCGATAGGCATGTGCATGGAAAGCTTCTATATTTTCCTCTTTCACCGGCAATTTCCCGTCCGGCAGGGCGAACTTTATCCAGATTTTTACGCTTTGTCCGCTGCTTCCGGCAAAAACCGCCCAGGTTTGAGGCAGCAAAGCCGCCTGTCTTTTCACCAGTTCTACTTCCGACAATCCAGCCAGATTGTTTACTTCCAACATCACCACACCATTGTAATGTTTCAATTTTCGTCCGCTGTCTCTGGTTCTTCCGTATTCCACGGAGGGATAAACGCGCGGCAGCTTGTCGATGTGCTCGTAATGTCCTTCGCTGTCGGGGGTTGTGTAGAGAAGCATGGTGCGCAATCTTGTGACGTGTTCCTCTTTGGTTTCTGTTTTTATCCGGTCCATCCATGCGTCTGCTTCGCAAGTGCTGAGGGCTTCTTTTCCACTCTCCCGGTCTCCTCTTATCAGAGTAATTTTCATGAGTATATGTCGTTTGAAATAATTGAGCAATAAGGGGTATTCCTTAGCGACCGCAAGGTACGCATAATATGCGCTTAAAACAAATTATAAACGGCTTTTATTGTTCTATTAATCCTTCAAGGGTATCGTCTTAAGTCTGTGAGAAAAATTAACGAATAGTGAAGATGAAACTTGCTTTTCCCCTATTGATTTTGTATCTTTGCTTTATCTAAAACTTCGTCCCGCAATTGCGGGCCCGACGGTTCCGATATGGAAACTGAACGGCCCGCAACTGGCCACCGGACAGTCCGCAATTGTGGGGCGAAGTTTGGGACTAAGCATAAGAACATTTATCCTAAGCCAAAAGCACAAAAGCGACAGACTATATGCACATTTCTCTGCCTTGTTGCCGCTTTCAATCACTTGGGACGAACAGTATTAACCCTTTAAATAACAAAACAACAATGGCAGCAGAGTATGACTTCCAAAGACGACCGAACCCGAAGGGTGACGGCGAACCACAACCCCTGTATCCCCGCATCGTGAACAAGGGTACGATTGACACGGAACACCTGGTCCGTGATATTTCCCGAATGTCCAGTTTTAGCCCCGGCGATATTAATGGTTTGTTGGCGGCGATAGAAGAACGGGTTTCGTATTATTTATCCGAAGGACACCACGTTCAGTTGGGCGACATGGGATATTTTTCGGCAGGTCTACAAGGCCGTCCGGCGATGGACCCGAAAGAAATCCATGCGCAGACTATCTTTTTCAGTAAAGTACACTTCCGTGTATCGCCCGATTTCCGCAAACGGTGTGCCGGTTTTGTGGAGCGTGCCAAGTATGGTTTCCGTAAAAGTGCGGAACTTAGCGGTGCCGAACGTTACCGTCGTCTACTGGTGTTTTTGGAGACGCATCCATTCATCACTCGCAAAGATTACAGCAGTGTTACGGGACTTTTGAAGAATAAAGCACTGAATGACCTCAATTTACTCGTAAAAAAGGGTTATTTGAATACAATTGGGAGTGGATCGCATAAAGTGTATGTACGTGCTGAAACACAGGATATTAAATTTAAAAATGAGTAAGTATATCGAAAAAAACAGTGCTGACAAATGGCTTGTCAGCACTGGTCACAACGATTGTCATCACAAGGCAACCGTTTGTTTTATTGCACATTAGCGGTCTTAGTGCTGGAGTGCTGACAACTATCGAAAAACTTTCATAATAGAATTTAGTATAGGGACAGCTCTAAACAGGTTCATTTTTGTAGGTTTATATTCCTAATCACCCTAAACTCACACTTTCCTGTTCCAAGCAATCCCGTCCCATCCGTTCCTTCCACTACACTTATGAACTCGGTATTAATATCTGAACAATAAAACGAAACTGTCGCTTCGCCTTTCTCATCGGTATTAATAGAAGGTTGCCACAGAAGAGTATTTCGGGCATCTGGTGTAGATAGCTGCATATCCACCTTATCCGGCTGGTAGAATTCACGGGCAGCATAGTAACCTTTGGTGCGGTAGAGGTTATTCATGTGCAGTAGTTCTTCTTCCGAATAGGTTTCACCATGATAAGTAACTAATTGTTCATCTTCAACAGAAAAAGAATTACCACCTAAATGCCTAAATTTAACTATATAATATTTTTCCCCTTCAATCGGTTTGCTTCTTTTGTCAGAGGAAATGCCGCACGGCTTCCAATAAGGATGGGCATCATATCCCGGTTTATAGTTCTGCAAATAACCACAACCGCAGACATAAGCATTTCCTAAATTTGCTTGCGCCAAACTATCCAGTCGTCCCATGAACTTATCCCGGAATGGTTTGCGAGCCTTTCGGGTAACGACTACTTCATCCAGTAGGATTGTACTGTCATTACTCACCACCGGCATATCAACCACTTGTCCCCCGATCGTTTTAGACAAATTCATTATTGGATAATAAGACGACTTATTTTTCCTTAGGCTGTCAATCAAGGAAAAATAATCAGTTATTTCCAGTTTCGGTTTAAACTCTTTTGATAACATCGGTTTCAGATACACATATCCCCCTCGAACCTCTTTCATCATATCCGTACCGACTGTGAAGTTTCCTGTCGAATCAGCCCAGACAAACGCTGAATTTCCTTTTGCACCCGATACCTGAATCAATTGCTCCATACTTTGTGTTTCCTTACTTTTCTTCTTACTTCTCACCGTTTGAATACCCGATATTTCATCCGACAGGAATATCTCACCATGATATGGTGAGCGATCGGAACTCCACACATACCGTCGCCAACCTTGTGTCAACAACAGCAAATCCATTGCTTCCATTCGGTCTTTATTTTCTTCATCGAAATAATAAGCCGGATTATAGATAATCCCTCGTATCTGGGAGGTGAGATAACAATGCGTAAGAATATTTGTAGGATCAGCCGGATTTATATATATTTTATCGAATACACTAATACTCAAATTAGTCTGTATTGGTTTGCCATCATTATCCGTCACCTTTATTTTCAACGTAGCCTTTTCACGGAGTACATAACTGTTCTTATCCGACTCAATACTGATATTCAGTCTCTTTTCCGGGTGGACATATACCAAACGTTCTGCTAAGGGCTGCATCGCACTATTAAACAATGTAAATTCTACTATCCCCTGAGATGGAAATTCCATTGCAGGAATCTTTATTTTCAGATTATTCTTCAACCTCCCTTTTGCCACACAGCAGATTATTCCCCGTATTTGCCCCAACAGATAAACGTTCTGTTCTGGCAACCCTTCTGTTTGGGAGATCACAAACTCCATCCATTCCCTATCTTGCTTCAGTAACTGGAATGATATTCCTTGCGAATAAATTGCAGGTAAAGAGTAACTCTTTCCATCTTTCAGTTTTATTTGGTACTTTTTCCCGACAGAAGGAGTCAAGGAAAAGACACCCATCCCATCATGCCTGCTTTTAAATGTTATAGCCGGATTATCATCTATATACAATGTTCCTTCCACATTCACCGGAAGACCTTTACCATCTGTGGCTTTGAATGCTAATCGGGAAGATATGCCAGAAACTAAGTTTCCACCTTCAGGGAAAAGATCAAACCGTAAATCGCTATCTTTCCCTTTTTTTGTCCTTTGATCATTTTGTGCGATATTTTTCACCACCCTTATTTTGCGCCCGGACAGCATTCCGGTTGTATCGTTACAGAACGAATATTTGGTATAACCTTCCAATAAATAATCACCTTCCGACAATTTTTCATCCACATACACATGACCGTTCGCTTTCCCGCTTTCAATAGGATATTTCTCTCGCCAGACTACGCTATCTTTATTATCCACCATTTGCAGATAAAGCGTTCTGCTCCAATCTGAAAGTTCGAGAGATTGTGCATCTAACTCGTAACTTTTGAACCATAAATCCTCCCCCCTCTCATAAATACCTTTATTAGTTTGTAGGTACACCAGTTCGGAAGGATAACATGACAGGCGTTTGCCTGCAGATACAAACAGGCTGTCTATGTTATTTTGAGCAAACAAAATCTGTGTGCAACAAAGGATGAACAATACTAAAAAAAGATGATATATTCTTTTCATGGTTGTAATCTTATTGTTGTTAACGTGCCGGTCTATCCTTTGAAACGACTTTTATTAATTCGTATTTAAGATTACTGCTGTCCATTGGCGGATTAGCCAGTATTATTTTTTTTACTTCAAGCACATATTCATATTCTTTTTCATATTCAAATCCATCTATTTCGCTAAAAGAAATAACGTCCCAGTCCATATTTTCCTTTTCTCTAACCTTCATTCCTTCTTTTTTAATATTGAGATCATAAACAGGAAAATACTCGCCTGTTTCCGCAGAAACATACATTTTTATGTTTTCAATCTTATCCTTGGTTTCATCGTCATTTAGGCATGAAGCCATGCAAACCATACAGAAAGAAAAAAACAGTACAACTTTAAACAGCGTCCTTAGTTTCATAATATTATTTATTTAGTTAATATGATAGCTCCCCTGTAGATATGAAACCCGTTAGTAATCATTCTATAAAATAGCTAATGGTTCAATGTCTGATAGCATTGCAAATATATGAAAAAACTTTTTCTAATGACCATTAGAAAAAAGTTTTTTTTCACATCCTAACTAATATAAATCAACAGGGTATTCAATGTCGGTATTGAATAAAAGAAATCTCATCGGACAAGCAGACTGTATGTGTATTGCAAGTTTTCTAACAATTTTTGAGTATCAAGTCCCACTGTAAAAGACATTTCAAAAGCCAATCCCCAATATATCTGCCGGAATATGGATGCAGTCTTTTCAATATCCACACTCGAATATATCTCTCCTGTTTCTTTAGCGTTTGCAATAATCTGTTGCCATAAATTATATTCCTTTTTAAACATTTCATTGATTTTTGTATCGAATCCCGGATAATACCGGCTTGCTTGTATCAAGAAATGATAATTGTTGCGTGAGCACTCCTGCAAAGTCAGATTATCATCACAAAATACTCTTAGCTTTTTCATGGTTTGCTCTATGCCTTCTACATATTGTACTATAAAGTCTTTCAGTGTGGTTGCAGTTACTTTAAATTTATTTTCGGGACTATGTGTTTGTAATACGAACTTATCCACAACTGCCTTGAATATAGCTTCTTTATTCGGATAATAGTAAGACATACCTGCCCCCGTCATTCCCGTTACTTGGGCTAACTTTGTGAAACTTGCTTTCTCATAATTCATACACATAAACAAACGGAAAGCATCTTGCAAAAACTTTTCTTGATTGAATTTCATATGGCTATAATGATAATTTTTTAAGGCGAAGATAGTTAAAAAATAAAAGTAAATCAGAGGAAGAATTATCAGCATTTAGTTTATTTCCATCCCGTTTGAGTCAAAAGTCATATATTTTACTTAGCAGATCCCCCTGTTATTTATTCCTCACAATCTTTGCCGTCTATCCAACCTTCGTACTTTCGGATTTCATTATGAACATACAGAACTTCCCATTTGGGTATAGCCTGCAATGCTTTTTTGAATATTTTGACATATGGGTGTTCCTCGTCAGTAATTTCTTTATGATACCGTTTACTGCCTGCTTTTTTGTCACAGCCATTCACATACACGTTGCATGTGATTGAGTCTGCTGTCCCGTCCAGCCGTGGGACTACCCAATAGCGACAGCATACGGATTTATCTTGTAATTCCGGAAACTTACTCCAAACCTCTGACCGTTGCAATTCTTGCTCGCATTGAACCAGTGCATCCCAGTCTCCCGGATGGAGGAAATTATTATAAATCTTCTGTTGAGTGATTTTTCCTACTTCTACTTCACACTGAACTTCTTTTGTGTATATTTTCCTCAATTCATAATTGTCACCCAAACTATCGCCATATATCAGGTGAAGTTTGCCGGAGTACCATGAGGCTTCTATCGGTTGTCGGTTAGTCAATCCGAAGATGGAGTCGAGTGGAAGAGGGGAGTTGTCTTTCGGATGAAGCAGATTTATTAGGTAGAGTTTATCGTTCTCTATTTTCCATTGTCCCGTGTAACCCCGGAAACAGTTACTTTTCCATTCTTTCTTTATATAAGGTTTTATCTTTTCATAAAGGTTCATATCGTATTGAAGCGGGAAGTTTCGTAAGGCATAAATCGTATCGTTGTAGGATAAAGTATCCATTATTTGTCCTTCCAGGTAATTGGCTTTACAACCTTTTCCATTCCATACGGGCAGAATCCACCAATCGGTTTTCCAAATTTTATTGCGTACGGTGAGCACATTCCATTGAGGGACTTTCTTCAAAATTGTACATATCTGCTCAGTGTAGAGATTTTTACGTTCTTCCGTAATGCTATCCGGACGGAATATCTGAACCTTTATACTATCAATGCTGCCGTCTGCTTTAGGGAGCACACAGCCTGATAGTACGACTCTGGTGTTTACTAATTCCGGAAAACTGTCTCCATTGAATTGTGCTATAACAAAACCCATGGCATCTTTTATCGGTGTTCCCTTCTGTATAGAGTTCCGGTAATCGGTTTTAGAAATGATTCTGCCTTGTTCCACCTGGTAGTCCGTTTCATTTTCATATTCCCTATCAAAGCCCATGTGGACGTAATAGATCCGCTCACCGGACACAACCTTCAATTCTCCACTGAACCAGGAGGCTACTATCTGGCCTTGTTTGTCCTGATACTGATCGAAGATGCCATTTAAATCAACGGTAACTTCCGGCACTGTGTCGGGGTATGTAAAAAGACTTTTGCTGTCTTCGATTCTTTTCAGAATTAGCTTGTCATCTTCTATTTGCCACGTGGCCTGGTATCCTCTCCAGCAGGCTGTACAAAAGTCCTCTTGGGAGAGACGTTCGCGCACCTGTCTGCTAATGATTGAATCGTGCTCTATCGGGCATGTTTGCAACATAAAAGTGTCTTTTCCGATAATGATGAGATCGGATATCTGTCCGGTTGCTTGGGCTGAAAGGAGGTAACAGAAGCACAGGAGGTGGAGGAGGAAAAGCTTTCGTGTCATAGTAGAAAAAGTTATATCTGCAAAAATAATTGTTTTTGTGTATAAGAAGGGAGTTTTATATAAGAAATTAGTTCTCGATTCTACCTCAACAAGAACTTTTACTATCTTTGTATCGTTATGTGCGCCATAAAGCAACAGGTTTAATAATAAAGAATAGCAGGAGGATTAAAGATGGACCCATTGGAATACATAGTGCCCGACAGGAAACGCATCCCTTACGGTATGATGAACTTCGCAGACATTCGTCTCGACAATTATTATTATGTGGATAAGACCCGTTTCATCCCTATGATAGAGCAGGCGGACCGTTTCTTTTTCTTCATTCGCCCACGCCGTTTCGGCAAGAGTCTCACACTGAATCTGCTGCAACACTATTACGATGTGCGTACCCGCGACAAGTTCGATGCACTCTTTGGCGACCTTTACATCGGGCAGCATCCCACGCCGGACCGTAACAGCTATCTCGTACTTTATCTCAATTTCTCCGGCATCACCGGCGAATTGAATAATTACCGTAAGGGATTGGATGCGCACTGCGGCATTACTTTTGAGAACTTTTGCAAGAAATATGCCGATCTTCTGCCGCAAGACACTTTGGAGGGCTTGTGTGCAGTGAGCGGAGCCGTGGATCAATTAGATTACCTTTATCAGGCTTGCGAGCGTGCCGGACAGAAGATGTATCTCTTTATCGATGAGTACGACCACTTCACAAATGCTATTCTCGCTGACCCCGAAAGCCTGCACCGTTACACCAATGAGACGCACGGCGAAGGTTACCTGCGCGCCTTCTTCAACAAGGTGAAGGCGGGAACCTATTCCAGCATCAAGCGCTGTTTTATCACAGGAGTAAGTCCCGTGACGATGGACGACCTCACCAGCGGCTTCAATATAGGCACCAACTACTCCCTCACGTCGAAATTTAACCAGATGATGGGATTCACAGAGGGGGAAGTGCGCGAGATGCTGACCTATTATTCCACAAACAGTCCTTTCAAGCATAGTGTAGACGAACTGATAGAGATGATGAAGCCATGGTATGATAACTACTGCTTCGCGCAGGAAAGCTATGGTGAAACCACGATGTACAACTCCAACATGGTGCTCTATTTCGTCAAGAACTACATTGACAATGGCAAAGCGCCACTCGATATGGTAGAAGACAACATTCGTATCGACTACGAAAAGTTGCGCATGCTCATCCGCAAGGACAAGGAGTTTGCCCATGATGCCTCCGTCATCCAGACCCTCGTGAGCCAGGGCTTCATTACTGGTGAACTGAAAAAAGGTTTCCCCGCGACCGGTATCACCAATCCCGATAATTTCGTGAGCCTGCTCTATTATTTCGGTATGCTTACCATTAGCGGCATGCACGAAGGGAAAACCAAGCTTACCATCCCTAACCTGGTGGTTCAGGAACAACTCTATACCTATCTCTTGAATACTTACAATGATGCAGACCTGAGCTTCAGCAGTTACGAGAAGAGCGAACTCTCCAGTCGACTCGCTTATCGGGGAGACT
>OKRZ01000935.1_pt1 | contig 23122 bp, 21 predicted proteins | sample 1601141 | NCBI WGS metagenome assembly OKRZ01 (sample SAMEA3541524, study PRJEB24748) | human gut metagenome | biome: human gut; feature: human-associated habitat; material: faeces | place: China | collected 2012
CATTTCAACTTCTTTTGAATAAATCATTTGAATAAATACTCCTTTCGAAATATAACCTAGGGAACTATCCCCATATTTTTAGCATAAAACAAGTACTGCTACCCATCTTATACTATGTATTATTTGTGAGCGTTTAGTCTGCCCACACCTTTGTTTATTTTCTCATAAAAATACAAAATAGTCTATAGTTTTACAAAATCTTTCAAAAAAAATTGTAACTGCAGGTGTTGTTGTAAGTATAACTATTGTTTGATGAGATATTTCAAGATATCCTACATTAAGTGTACTTGTTACGAGAAATGTTAATGAAAGTCAAATGAAAGACCCCTCTTCAATGATTTTTTCATGATATCACTCCTTCAATTTTTATATACAAAATGTATATATTCCTATTTTTTTGCTAATTATGGAACACGCTTTCCACATTGTGTAGATATTTTGTAAACAAAAATTATATTTTGTTCATTTTTTATTCAAATATTGTTTTCATTTCATTAATAAACAATCTTCCTGCCTTTGAAATATATTTTCCTTTTTTAAATGCTACACACATTTTTCTGCTTGTACTTTTTTTTGTTCCCACTTTGTAATATATAGGATGATTTGCATAATTATTAAATTTAATTGCACTTTCAGCAACAAAAGTCACACCCATTCCAGCCACTGCCATTGCAAATCCTGTTGTTGACTGCTGAATTTCCATTATTTCCTCCGGGCTAATTGAATATTCGTCAAACAATTTGTTTACAATCTTTCTAACTCTTTGGTCTTCATTTAATAATATAAATCTTTCATCTTTAAATTCAGACATATCAACTTCTTTTATAGCTTCATCATTCAGTTTTCCTGCAATTATAGTCTCAGGACTAACCTGATAATCTTTCAACTTTTCATTTATGACATTTTCCCTTGGTACCGCTATAACAATTCTTTCTTCAAATATATCTTCTTTTTCAAATAAACTATCATCTATATCACTGTCAGAAAGGAAAATATCAACCGTACCGTCTAAACATTTTCTTTGAATATCCGGAGTTTTTCCTTCTATTATCTGAAAGTTAATTCCGGGATATTTTTTACTATATTCTGTTAACGCATATGGCAAATAACTCAACGAAAAACATGCAGTACTGCCTAATACAATCGTTCCGGTTTTAAGTTCATTTAAATCCGATATTTCTTTTTCAAAACGTTCTTTAGCTTCTATAACTGAACCCGCATACTCTAAATATGATTTGCCAAATTCTGTAAGTTCAATAGGTGATATACTTCTGTCAAATAAAAGTATTCCCCACTTTTTTTCTAATTTATTGATATATGAACTTAAAGCCGGTTGCGAAATTCCAAGTTTCTTTGACGCTTTAGAAAAGCTTTTTTCTTTCGCCACTTCTTTAACATAATAAAATCCTGTATTCTTCATCTTTTTTCTCCATCCTATTGAATATTAAATTATATTTTATCACTAATACGTCAAATCTGTCGAGTATCCTTTGTAGATTCATTAGGTGCATATAAAAGCAGATGGCATCATTGACACCATCTGCTTTAAAATTCAAATTAATTATTTGATTACTTATTTTGCTGTAATATATCCCTGTGCTGTAAGAAGTTCTGCTGAAAGAACTGCTCCGCCTGCTGCGCCTCTTAAAGTATTGTGAGATAATCCTACAAATTTATAATCATATACTGTATCTTCTCTTAATCTACCTACTGAGATTCCCATACCATTTTCAAAGTTTACATCTAATGAGACCTGTGGTCTGTTATCTTCTTCTAAGTACTGAATAAACTGCTTTGGAGCACTTGGAAGTTCAAGTTCCTGTGGAAGTCCACTAAAGTTTCTTAATTTTTCAATTAACTGTTCCTTTGTAGGTTTCTTAGCAAATTTAACAAATACTGCTGCTGTATGTCCATCAAGAACCGGTACTCTGATACACTGAGTTGTTATTACAGGAGTTGTTGCCTTTTTAATAACACCATCTTCAACTTTTCCCCAAAGTCTAAGTGGTTCCTGTTCTGATTTTTCTTCTTCACCACCAATAAATGGAATGATATTTCCTACCATTTCAGGCCAATCCTTAAATGTTTTTCCTGCGCCCGAAATTGCCTGATATGTTGTAGCTACTACTTCTGTAGGTTCAAATTCTTTCCAAGCTGTAAGAACAGGTGCATAACTCTGAATTGAGCAGTTAGGTTTAACTGCAACAAACCCTCTCTTTGTACCAAGTCTTTCTTTCTGGTATTTAATAACTTCATAATGTTCAGGATTAATTTCAGGAACAACCATTGGTACATCAGGTGTCCATCTATGTGCACTATTATTTGAAACTACAGGTGTTTCTGTTTTAGCGTAAGCTTCCTCTATAGCCTTAATTTCATCCTTTGACATATCAACTGCACTAAATACAAAGTCAACTGTTGAAGCTACTGCTTCTACTTCATTTACATTGTGTACAATCATGTTCTTAACTTTTTCAGGCATAGGTGTTGTCATTTTCCATCTATCGCCTACAGCTTCTTCATAAGTCTTTCCTGCTGAACGTGGGCTTGCAGCTAATGTTGTTACTTCATACCAAGGATGATCTGCAAGTAATGTGATAAATCTCTGTCCTACCATTCCTGTTGCGCCTAAAACGCCAACCTTCAATTTCTTTTCCATATGACCTCTCCATTTTTTTATTTTTGGTGATTAATCCACCCATATATTATGAACAATCAGATGTATTTTTTATTTAGTATAAATCTGACCAATCATCATCACTGTTAGAATCTACATCTGTAGAATTACTCTTGTTACTATTATCATTTAATACATCATCTGAAGAATCATTTTTTGTATCATTTGATGAACCATCTTTATCTCCATCAAAGAATATATCTTCAGCTGAATTATTTCCATTACCATTGTTATTAATCTTTGCTGTTTCCTGTTCAGTAGTTGTTTCTTTCTCTTTATCAGTATTTTTTGTGATAACTTCAGTCGTTGTAACTTTCTTGTTATTGCTTTCACTTTCTTTTAAAGAATTAAATCCAACTATTCCTGCTAACGCAATTACTATTACTATTACGCAAACAAGTACTATACTACTTCTTTTTTTCATATTGTCATTTCTCCTACAATTATATGTCTTGTTTCTCAATTAAGTCAGATGCCGATTATGGGAAACTTTTTTATAGCAAATGAATTTTGCTCATTTTTCCTAATATCAGATTATTTTTCTATGGAAACAGTTGTTTCTTCCACAGTCAATGTTTCTTCGTTAAGAAGCGATTCATCTTCTAACTGTTTTTGTCTTTCTTCTAACTTTTTCCGGTATTCTTCATCATATTTTTGTACTGATGTTTTATATGTATCGCTCATACAATATATTTCTACCTGCATAATTCCATAGCATAAAAGTATAACAACTAAAATACCTATAAACCCTGAAACAGGATTATGTTTTCTAAATACCGGAATGTTATCTATATATTTAAAATCTGACAAAAATAATGCCGGACTTAATACTGCAACGAGAATAAATACATATTTAAATATCTCTAAAACAACATCTAGTGGTTCAAATTTAAGTGATGTAAATTCTCCATATAAACTAAATAACACATATGAAATAACTAATACATAATATAACAATGCCGGAATCATCTTATAAGACTTTCCTGAGCGGAATCCAAACAATTTGACATTGTCATATTTCTGTGGATTTTCAAGTCTGTTACGTTTATTATCATACTTTTTATAAATGTCCCTGTTATTCGCTGTTCTGTATGGTTTATATTTTTTTGTCATTGACTCTCCTAACAATCATTAAATCTGATTAAATATTAATGCCAACAAAAATATTAACAATTAACTTTTAAGATGTCAAAAAGTTCTTCTTTCCGACAATACGGTTATTATAACCACTTTACAATGAAATGTAAATAATTAGTTCACGTATTTAAGATTTAATCTAATAATTAATTGACAACAATTTTATCATTTTGTATTATATATAGGTGTGACACGCTTCTGTGGCTCAGTTGGTAGAGCGACGCACTCGTAATGCGTAGGCCACGGGTTCGAATCCCGTCAGGAGCTGATTAAAAGGCTATTAGATTTACTATTATCTAATAGCCTTTATAAGTTTCATTTATAATTTTTTTATTAACTCTTTACCCATATCGGTTATATCACCTAATACGTCTCCATAATTTGTTACGCCCTCTAAACGACTGTCATTTCTTCCTGAAATATCAGATTCCGTAAGACCTTTTTTAACTCTTGACTGTTTATTGTCCTTTTGAATCAAATTACTAATCTTATAGTTCGTTTCGGTTTCATGATTATGTCTTGCATCACTATTTCTATAACGCATAAAGTTAATAATGTAAAATGCTATACCTGCTAATAAAACAATCCAACTAAAGTCACTATCATCTGCATTCATATTCCATAGTGCAAATATTACAAAACTAATTATTTCAACGATAAATGATACTAACAATAACCTAGAAATATCAATCGGTACACTTCCCATGGTTTCTCCGGTTCTACCGTTTACAGCTACATAATGTAACCTTTCTTTTTCATTTTTCTTTTCGAGATAACTATATAACCATACCGGCAAATATGAAGCATTCCAGTTTATACCATTATTTTCATAATTTTCTACATCCCAGCGTACGCCTCTGTTGTATTTCTTCGTTGTTGTCTTAGCTGCAATTCGTGATATATCATGAATCTGTTTTGTAGCCAGTGGTTCTATATCTTTCACGTTCATATCTCTCTTTTCAGATGTATACCCTCTTAGATAATTAGAATCAAATTTAACACAATTTTCTGTATCAAATGGCATAATTGAATTAACAATATTGTTAGTCTGTATAGACGAAGCGTTGTCTATTCGTTCTCTGCTTGCTTCAATTGTAAGTCCATTTATTGCTATATCAAATTCTCTTTCTATGTCATATCCCTGAGCATCATAATATGTAACGGAATCTTTAGAATCCTTTTTGTACTGTTTTACTTCTTTTTCAGCTTCTCCTGAAAGTTCAACATGTTCATTTGCATCAACAATCATATAAGGGAAATATACACCCATAACATTTTCTATTGAAAATTCGTTTTTAAACTGCTTATTTGCAAAAAACTTTCTTTTACCGACAAAGTTTTCTATAGATGATTTTGCCTCGTCTTTTGTTATTCTAAAAGGTAAAACAACATCCGGTACTGCTCCATTTGCCACTTTGCTGTTAACTGAAAGTGTATTACGACACCAATGACATCTTGCCTGTGTTGTTTCTCTTGTATCTATAACAACTTCTGCTCCACAACTTGAACACTTTAAGGTAACTATATCTTCACCTGCAGTAATATCCTCTGCTCCTTTGTTTACATGTTCTCCCTCTAGTTTTCCTGCATCCGTAACGATTTCTTCTGATTTTTCAGGTTCAAATTCATATCTACAATAATTACATCTTAATTTTCCTGTTTTAGGATTTTGCGATATGTCAGTTGAGCCACATTTTTCACATTTTATCTGTCCGTTTTCCGACATAAGACCCTCCATCTTTCACAAATTCATATAAATTAAAGTCCTAAAAGTTTTGCTTTTAATGCATCAAATTCCTCCTGCGAAATAATTCCTGCATCTAAAAGTTCTTTTGTTTTTTTTAATTTTTCATATGAATCTTCCTGTGCTGGCTGACCTGCATTCTGTCCCATATTCATATTCTGCTGTCCAAACTGATTATTCATCATTCCGCCAACTGCATTCATTCCCATTCCCATAAATGCCATACCGGATGCTCCACCATTTGGATTTTCACCTGCTGCCTGAAATCCTCTTGCTACAGCCTGATTCATAAATGACGCTCCTCTGTTTCCTGATAATGCGTCAGCTTTTTTCACGTCGCTAATTAACGCTTTAGTATCTTCGTCATATTCAATTGTCTGAATTGCGACCTTAACAATTTCCAATCCTCTGTCACTTTTCCACTGATATGCTTCTTCTACTACCTCAGACAATGATTTTGCAAAGCCAAGCTGGTCAGACTGAATCTTAGTTATTCTGTTACCTCGCTCCGGGTCATTTGTATATTTGGAAAATGCTGCTGAAAGACTTCCAACAACTTCATTAAATAACTGTTCTCCTGCAGGATTATCCATATCTGCAAAGTCAAATACTTCGTTATTAGGCAATAAATATGTAGCAGGCACAAAGTTCTTTACAAATAATATTGGGTCTACAATCTTCATTGTATATGTTCCTCTGGTCATTGCTCCTACCTGAGTTCCCAAATATGCATCATCCCAATATATTTCTGACTGTGTTCCAAATCTGTTATTTGGAATTTCTTTCATATTAACATAAACAGCCAACTGCTGTGCTGATGGTTCACCACCAAATTTAAATCTTTCCCAGGACTGTTTTACTACTGATTCAATTATAGAATCCCCTGCGAAAAATGACTTTGCGTTAACATCATCAGACTTAAAAAGATATTCTCCCGGCTCACATATACAAGCTGTAATTGCACCATCCTGTAATGTTATAAGTGCAGTTCCTTCAGGCACTATTACCTTTGAGCCATTAGAAATGATTCCTACTGAACCTTTTGTATTTGATCCTCTTCCTCTGTTCGTTTCTGATAGAACAGCCTTATATATAACTGCTCCTGCTCCTAAATTTGTCGGTGGTGTAAAATAATCTAACCACTGATCTGCAAATGTTCCACCTACTGCATCAATTGCTCCTTTAATAAAACCCATTTTTCCGTTCCTTTCATGTAATTATTTTGTATCTTTGTTTATCCATCTCATCCCGTTATTTAAAATATATCATTTTATTTTATATTTATATTCATTCTACAGAAAAAATAAAACCCAATACAATTATATTCTTTTATATCATTTGTAACCTTAAAAGTCAATTTTGTTACTTTACTTATTTTAATTTATTCTTTGATAATTTAAATCATTTTTCACACTAATTTTTACCACTTTTTAATTGCCTGACTTTTTCTAATTTGTTATAGTTATTATTGCAAATTATTTATTATGAATTTTTTAAGGAGACATTCCATGATAGCAATTAATGTGATTAGCAAAAATGAATTTATGAACGCAATTTTTATAAAAGATACATTTGACTACATGCTTATAAGTGAATTAGAGTTAACAACCATCAATACGTTCTCTATTGATGGCCGTGTTAACAAAGATTTTATTAAAAAAAATGAACTTGAAGAACCTGAAGACGATTTCATCTCATGGGGAAGTATCAGACATATATGTTTTGAAATTATCAAAGGGAAAAACGCTCCATTAAAATTTAAAATCACATTAAAACTTCCTAATTCTTATATTGAAAAAATGTTAACTTCTGTTGATACTAACATTGAAGCTTCGCAGGTTTTAGGAATGTACATACATATTAATTATGAAAACAACAAGTTAAATGTTATTACAGGTACCTCCTTAAGTATATTTACAATGGACAAGTCCATTGATAAATTCTGGGATAAACAAATTACTACTTTACTAAATCAGCATTTCGAACTTGAAATCGAATAAATTATAAATTCAATACAATTTTAAAACTCATAAACACATCTTCTTGCACATTTGTTAGCACTCTTTTTTATCGAGTGCTAATTTTCTCTTGACTTTTACATTTGACCTGTCTAAAATATATATCAAGCGTAAAAATTATGGTGAATGCAAATACTTCGAAATAGTGAAAATTGATAAAATTAAAAGAAATAGTATTCGCAAACACTAATAGATTTATATAAAGGAGTGATATATATGGCAGCTACAAAAGGTAGTTTATCTATTAACAGTGAAAATATTTTCCCAATTATAAAGAAATGGTTATACTCTGATCACGATATATTTTTCAGAGAACTTATTTCTAATGGTTGCGATGCAATTACAAAATTAAAAAAATTATCTCTTATCGGAGAATATGAATTTAAAGATGACGAAGAAAGTGAACTTAAAGTTCAGGTTATAGCCAATGCTAAAGACAAGACATTAACATTTATCGATAACGGTATCGGTATGACAGCTGAGGAAATTGATGAATACATCAATCAGATTGCTTTCTCAGGTGCTGAAGCATTTCTTGAGCAATACAAAGACAAAACTAACGAAGATCAGATTATCGGTCATTTTGGTTTAGGTTTCTATTCTGCTTTTATGGTTGCAGATAGAGTTACTATTGAGTCTCTTTCTTATAAAGAAGGTTCTAAGGCTGTAAAATGGGAATGTGAAAACGGTCTCGAATTTTCTATGGATGACTGCGATAAAACAGACAGAGGTACAAAGATTACTTTATATTTAAATGATGATAGCTTAGAATTTGCAAATGAGTTCAAAGCACGTGAAATCATTCACAAGTACTGCTCTTTTATGCCTGTTGAAATTTTCCTTTCAAATCCAAATGCTGAACCGGAATATGATACTATTCCTGAATCAGAAGTAACAGACAAAGATACAGTAGTCGAAACTATTGTTGAAGAAGCTAAAACAGAAGAAAAAGAAAATGAAGATGGAACTAAAGAGGTTGTAGAGGTTTCTCCTGCTACTACTAAAGCTAAAATCCTTAAAAGACCAAAGAGCATTAGTAATCCTGTTCCACTTTGGACAAAACATCCAAATGAATGTAGTGAAGAAGAATACAGACAGTTCTATCACGAAGTATTTATGGATTATAAGGAACCTTTATTCTGGATTCATTTGAATATGGATTATCCATTTAACTTAAAGGGTATTCTTTACTTCCCTAAGATTAATACTGAATTCGAATCTGTAGAAGGTGTTATCAAATTATATAACAATCAGGTATTTATTGCTGATAACATTAAAGAAGTTATTCCTGAATTTTTAATGGTATTAAAGGGTGTAATTGATTGTCCTGACCTTCCACTTAACGTATCAAGAAGCGCTCTTCAGAATGATGGATTCGTTAAGAAAATTTCTGATTATATTACTAAGAAGGTTGCTGATAAGCTTTCCGGAATGTGTAAAACAGATAAAGAAAATTATGAGAAATACTGGGATGACATTTCACCGTTTATTAAATATGGATGCCTTAAAGATGAAAAATTCTGCGAGAAAATGTCTGACTATGTTTTATTTAAAAATATTGACGATAAATTCCTTACATTCAAAGAATGCTTAGAGGAAAATAAAGAAGCTCATGAGAATACAATCTTCTATACAACTGACCCAGTTCAGCAAAGTCAGTACATTAATATGTACAGAAATGAGAATATAGATGTTGTTATTTTAAAGGATGCTATCGACCAACCATTTATAACACAATTAGAGCAGAAAAATGAAAATGTTAAGTTTATTCGTATTGATGCTGAATTGACAAATACTTTTAAAGAAGAAGTGAATGAAGACGAGTTAAAAGATATGACTGACAAACTAACTGAGGCATTTAAGAAAGCTTTAAACAGAGATACTCTTGATGTTAAGGTTGAAAAGATGAAAGATTCTTCTATTTCTTCCATGATTACTTTATCAGAAGAAAGCCGTCGTATGCAGGACATGATGAAGATGTACGGAATGGCAGGAATGGATCCTTCAATGTTTGGTGGTGCAGGTGAAACTCTGGTTCTTAATTCAAACAACAACCTTGTTAAATATATCATTGATAATCCTGAGGGAGAAAATACTGATTTAATTTGCAAGCAGTTATACGACCTCGCAATGATTAGTCATACACCTCTTAATCCGGAATCAATGACAGCTTTTATTGAAAGAAGCAACAAGATTCTTGAAATCATAACTAAGTAATATTATTTAACAACATATTTTATTAGATAAAAAATTAGTAATTTAATTATTTATCCAATAATAAATGGACACTTTTTTGTATGACCCTTAAAAGTACAACAAAAATAAAACTTTTAAGAGCAAATCATTTTAAGTGTCCATTTTATTATTCGTTAATTTATAATATCACATTTAAACATTTCTTCTATTGCATTATTAAAATGAATTAAGTCATTTGATTTCTTAATTCGTTTCCAATTTTTCTCATAATTATCAAATAACGGTGACATATATCTCCACGCTTCTTTCATCTTAAATAAAAGATTTCTATCACCGCTCATTACTTCCTTGTAATCATTATATAAAATTTCATTAAATCTATACACTTTTTCTTTAGTGATTCTTTCACCACCTCGTATTTCCGAGAAAATATTTGGATTTGTAATTGCTCCACGACCAATCATAACGCTGTCTATGTTTGGAAATTTCTTTATAATTTCTTTATAATCATCCACACTGTTTACATCACCATTATAACAAAGTTTATTTTTGCTATTTTTGTAAGCATACTCAAACACTTCTAAGTTTGGAATATTATTATAAAAATCTTCTCTGACTCTTGGATGTATAATTAATTCCTTTAAATTATATTTATTATATATTTCAAGTATCTCATAAAATTCTTCAGGATTAACCATTCCTATCCGCGTCTTTACTGATATTTCCATCCCAGACTCATTTACCATTTTATCAAGTAAAACGTCTAAGTCTTCAAGATTTCTCAAAAGTCCTGAGCCACGCCCCTTTGATACTACTGTTCCCGATGGGCATCCTGCATTTATATTAACCTCTGCATATCCATAATCTTTTAATTTACTCATTGCACTAAGTGCCTGATCTGTTTGTTTTGTCATTAATTGCGGTATTAAAATATTTATCTTATTATTTTCAGGATTTATATCTCTTACTTCTTTGTTGGAAAATTTTTTATTCTGGCTTGTTCCTATAAACGGTGCAAAAAACTTATCCGGTTGTTCAAATACTGCCGCTAAGGCATTTCTATATATATATCCTGTTATTCCTTCTAATGGTGCTAAATATAATTTCATTTTTCTTCCTTTTATTAATTTGAATTTCATTTACATATTGCATAGACACTCTTTAATCCCAATATTAGTTTTACTTCTTTTGTTCACGAATCATTATATTATATATTGTATTTTTTTTAAATAATAATTTCTTTATGTCTATTGCAGCCGAAACTTAATTTTTAAATCTAATTTTTTTATAGAACTATTGTAATGTTATGCTTCTTTATACCCTAACTCACGTTTCCAATAAACGGAACTGTAGTATTATGCTCATATATTTCAACCGTAGGCTCACATTCTGCCATACATATTCGACTGCCATCTATTTCACCGTACAGTTTTCCGTTTTCAAGATTTAATGTTTTAATCAAAGTCTTTCTCATTATTTCCTGTCCTTTCTGATTTTTGGTATAAAAATACCACCTAGTCTTTTGACTAGATGGTATTTAATTCTTATATTTAATTTTGTATTTTTCCGGTATATCCATAAGTTCAACACTCATTAATTCATCATCATTATCAGGGCTAAGACTCATATCTGTTTGCTCACCTGTCTGTTTATTTATTTTTAGTACAAACGCACAATAATTTACTGCATTTTTATCCTCTAAACCTCCAATAAAATACCAAGCCTCACTTGATTGTGCTAAAGTTTGTATTCCATAAGCTAATCCGATATATAAAAATCTATCAATTGCCTTTTCACATGCTTTGTTAAATGTCATATATATCACCCTTTCGTAACAATATGCGTTCCCCTATCATTTGGTTCTAAATTATCAATTCTAAAAAATTGAATTTCGGTATATCTTTTCAAAAAACTATCTACATCTTCACTATTATTGTATATTTTTTTATCTTGAACGTCAACAATTTTTAATCTATCATTATATACTTCACCAATAAATGTATGTCCTTTATTCTTATCACCTGTGCTATATATTCCATTCTTTTTTATACATTTTCCACTTAATTGTATTCTTATATTTCCTTTTTCTTTTTTATGTAATTATTAATATATTCATATGCATTTACATTATTAGGAATATTTTCAATATTAATATTTTCCCAATTCCCCCATATTGACATTGGGTTTCCCCTGCTACTTTATTGTATCTTTCTACAGCTACAACATTATATCCTCTCTTTTACATTTCGTATGCCATAGCACAATTTACACAATTTACTTTTGAACCTGAAGGGTTTAATGCGGCTAAATCCTCTTTATTCGTGCCTATTTGTATATCCTGCTTTACCCACGTCTTAGGAATTCCTGTATATTGAATGTCTTTGCTTAATTTGTTATCAACATATATTCTCTTCCAATCTTTGTATTTTATTTCTTCTGGAACATAATACGTATTACCATCTTCATCTCTTGCAATTCTTTGTTCGTCTTTTGTAAATTCATCATCAAAATAAGGCGCTGTACAGCTTCTACAGTTAACGTGGAATGGTGGAGCTGTTACTCCTTATTGGTACTTCTTTTGTTTTCTCTTATTTCTCAATTACATCTATGCCATATTCTTTTGCACACGTATTTTCAATTCTGCATCCTCTGTATTTCTCCCAATCTTTACAGAAATATGCTACATCTGCATCTGCCAACAGTTCCAGGCTCTTTCCTAAAAACCATAATGGCTTTGCATCGTGTGGAGCATTTTCAAAGAAACTGTCAATGATTTCTACATCTTCATTGTATTTTTCTTTGATTTGCTTAATTGCCTTTGCTCTTTCTTCCTTAATATGTTCATCCGTTTTGTCTTTCATTGGCTGACTAATAAATACTTTCATTTACTTTACCTCTTTTCTAATTATTTTGTATAAAAAAAGACCATAGATAATTATGATCCAAATTAAATTTAAGTATAAAAATACCACCTAATCTTTCGACTGGGTGGTACTATGATATTCTTTTATTCAAATGTAATGTTTTTTTGCAATTATCGCAAGAAAAAAATGGTTGTGTATTGCCTATCTCCAATTGGCTGTATCTGCCCTTTTTTGCACAAAGGACACTGTACTTTTTCACCGTTCCTTATTCTTTTTACTATTTCCATAGTCTTATCTATATACATAAAATCATCTCCATTTTAGTTTCTTATAATACTTATTATTATCTACTGATTTAATTATATTCTTCACTTCATCAATTGTCAATTTGCTATTTTAATGAAGATATTCATTAATAAAACACCGTACCTCTTCTTTCTTGTTTTATCAAACAATTCCTTTGGCTTATGAATTATATACACATATATAGACCTGCCCGTACAAATATATATTTGAAAAACTACTGTTATAATGCTATAATTTTAAAGATGTCTTAACATAATATATAACATTACTAAATTCACAAATTTATTTATTGTAATATATTTGTAAGATATAAATACAAAAAAGAAATGAGGAATTACATATGAAATTATGGGGAGGCCGTTTCACAAAAGAAACAAATAAATTAGTACATAATTTTAATGCGTCATTATCATTTGACCAGAAATTTTATAAACAGGATATTCAGGGAAGTATTGCTCATGTGACCATGCTTGCAAAGCAGGGTATTATTGAAGAATCAGATAAAGTTGCAATTATTAACGGATTAAATAGCATTTTGACTGATATTGAAAACGGACATTTAGAGTTTACTCCTGAGCATGAAGATATTCACAGCTTTGTTGAGGCTCACCTTATTGAAAGAATCGGTGACCCTGGTAAAAAATTGCACACAGGAAGAAGCCGTAACGACCAGGTTGCATTAGACATGAAATTATATGTTCGTGACGAAGTTGTTGAGCTTGACTCATTATTAAAAACTCTGCTTCAGTCCATAATGAAAGTTATGGAAGAAAATACTGAGACTTTTATGCCTGGATTTACTCATTTGCAGAAAGCTCAGCCTGTAACTTTAGCTCATCACTTTGGAGCATATTTTGAAATGTTTAAAAGAGACCGTAGCAGATTAACAGATATTTATGGCCGTATGAATTATTGTCCTTTAGGTGCTGGTGCATTAGCAGGAACAACATATCCTCTTGATCGTGAATATACTGCTTCTTTGCTTAATTTTGATGGTCCAACATTAAATAGTATGGATTCTGTTTCTGACAGAGATTATGTAATTGAATTAATGTCTGCTTTATCTACAATCATGATGCATTTAAGCAGATTCTGTGAAGAAATTATTATATGGAATTCTAACGAATATAGATTTGTAAATATTGATGATTCTTATAGTACAGGCTCAAGTATTATGCCTCAAAAGAAGAATCCTGATATTGCTGAATTAATCAGAGGAAAGACAGGACGTGTTTATGGTGCTCTCACTTCTATTCTTACTACAATGAAAGGAATTCCTCTTGCTTACAATAAAGATATGCAGGAAGATAAGGAATTTGCATTTGACGCAATCGACACTACAAAGGGTTGTATTGCATTATTTACAGGAATGATTGATACTATGACATTCAATAAGGATGTTATGGAAAGCAGCGCTAAAAACGGATTTACTAACGCTACAGACGCTGCTGATTATTTAGTAAATCACGGAGTTCCATTTAGAGATGCTCACGGCATTGTTGGACAGCTTGTTTTATTCTGTGAAGGTAAAGGTATTTCTCTTGACGATATGACATTAGATGAATTTAAGGCTATCAGTCCAGTATTTGAAGAAGATATATATGATGCAATCAGTCTTAAGACATGTGTTGATAAGCGTTTAACAATTGGTGCTCCAGGTAAAGAAGCTATGGATAAAGTAATCGCTATTAACAAAGAATATTTAAGCAAATAAAAGAATTTATTTTAATAAAAAACTGAGGTTTGAATCCATCCCATTGGATTAACCTCAGTTTTTTTAGCAAATATATGATACCTAAGTTTGTAACTAAGTTTTTTCATAAAAATATAGGCTCTACTATTTATCAAAATAGCTTAATCTACATTGTGCACATTAACATCAAGTTGATTAAATGGAATTGATATACCTGCTTTATCAAACGCTACTCTTATCTGTTCATTCAAATAGAATTTACAATCCCAGTAATATTCTGTAGGGACCCATACTCTGACTTCCATTATAATTGCACTATCAGCTAGATTTTTAACAACAACTACATTTGATTCATCACGCATTATGTTAGAATAACTGTTCATAACCTTTTCAAGTTCATTACGTGCAAGTTCTATATTATCATCGTATCCTATACCAACCTCAACATCCACTCTTCTTTTTTCATTCATTGAATAATTGGTCAAAATACTATTTGACAACGTTCCATTCGGTAATTTTACAGATTTGTTATCTACTGTTTTTAAAGAAGTATAGAAAATATCAATTTTATAAACTGTTCCTTCAACTCCATTTGATTCTATATAATCTCCTACAGTAAACGGCTTCATAATTAAAATCATAACGCCACCTGCAAAATTTGATAAACTTCCTTCAAATGCAAGACCTATTGCTAAACCTCCGGAAGCAACAATTGCTGCAAATGATGTTGTTTCTATACCAATCTGTCCACAAATTGTAATTGCAAGTATGATGTATAGAGCAACCTTTAATACGGAATGAATAAATTTCGCTACACCTTCATCTGCTGATGATTTGGCAAATATTCTATCTACAAACTTAAGAATAAATTTAATTATAAATTTCCCAATTACAAATATAATTACTGCAATAATTATATCTATACCAAAGGCTACTGCTTTATCTATTAAATCACTGCCAATCTGTGATAATTTGCTCACATCCTTTGATAATTGTTCAATATTGTCTGATACACTTTCTACTTCTTTTTGAGTAGCACTAGCTAACAAATTCATATTCTCTTTCTCCTTTCCGTTATAAATTATATATGGTTAACATATTCCCAACCATCCATAAATATATACCTAAAAAGTCACAAAAAGCCTCAGACTAATTAAACATTAATTATCCAAGGCTTTTTAATAATGTGATTGATAATTTTTTAAGTATTAATACCGTATAACAAACAGTAATTTATCGCATTAAATTTTTCTTTATTATTTTACGATACGTACTTTAATTACACCTTCAATTGCTTCAATTTTTTCAACTAAATTATCAGTAGCTTTACTATCTAAATCCATAATTGTATAAGCATATTCTCCTCTTGATTTGTCAACCATATCTGAAATATTCATACCTTCAGCAGCAACTGCAGATGAAAGCTGACCAATCATATTTGGAATATTTTTATGACAAATTGTAATTCTTGCAACCTTATCACATACACCTAAATCACATTTTGGATAATTTACAGAATTAATAATATTTCCGTTTTCAATGAAATCTTTTAATTCTTTAACTGCCATTACAGCACAATTATCTTCTGACTCTTCAGTTGAAGCACCAAGATGTGGTGTAGCAATAACATTCTTTGCCTTAGCTATCTTAGCATTAGGGAAGTCTGTTACATATCTCTTTACTTTACCTGATTCTAATGCTGCAATCATGTCATCATCACATACAAGTAAATCTCTTGCAAAGTTAAGAATTACAACTCCGTCTTTCATCATTGCGATTGTATCTTTATTGATCATTTCTCTTGTATCATCTAATAACGGTGTATGAACAGTGATGAAATCACATTCTTTGTAAATCTCTTCTCTTGTCTTTACATGCTTAACTTCACTTGATAGTCTCCAAGCTCCGTCAACTGAGATAAATGGATCATAACCATATACTTCCATTCCAAGTTCAGTAGCTGCATTTGCAATTAAACTTCCAATTGCACCAAGTCCGATAACTCCAAGCTTTTTGCCCATAATTTCATTGCCGGCAAAATTCTTTTTAGCTTTTTCCATTGTCTTGTTGATGTTTTCGTCTTCCTTATTGTCTTCAACCCATTTGTTTCCACCAATAATATCTCTTGATGCAAGAAGCATTCCGCATAATACTAATTCCTTAACACCATTTGCATTAGCACCCGGAGTATTAAATACAACAACACCCTTTTCTGCACACTTGTCTAAAGGAATATTGTTAACCCCTGCACCTGCTCTTGCAACTGCTAAAAGATTATCAGATAATTCCATATCATGCATTGCTGCACTTCTTACTAATACTGCATTTGCTTCTTCAAAATTATCTGTAAATTCGTAATTATCTGTAAATTTGCTTGTTCCTACTTTTGAAATAGGATTTAAACAATTAACCTTAACCATTTTTCCTTCTCCTTATTATGCGTTTTCTTTTTCAAATTTTTCCATAAATTCAACTAATGCCTTAACACCTTCAATTGGCATAGCATTGTAAATACTTGCTCTCATACCACCAACTGTTCTATGTCCTTTAAGATTTTCAAGTCCGACAGCTTTAGCTTCTGCTACAAATTTAGCATCTAAATCAGCATCACCTGTTACAAAAGGTACATTCATAAGTGAACGGTCTTTTGGAACAACTGTACCCTTAAATAATTTGCTATTATCAAGGAAATCATAAAGAATCTTAGCCTTTTCTTCGTTACGTTTCTTCATTGCATCAAGGCCACCCATCTTCTTAATCCATTTAAATACTTTTCCACAAATATAAATTCCATAGCATGGAGGTGTATTGTAAAGTGATCCTGCATCTGCCTGTGTTTTCCACTGAAGCATTGTTGGAACTGTGCTATCAACTTCCTCAGGAATTAAATCTTCTCTAATAATCGCAATAACAACACCTGCCGGTCCAACGTTCTTCTGAACACCACCATAAATTACACCATACTTTGATACATCAACAGGTTCTGATAAGAAACATGAAGATACATCAGCTACTAATGTATGTCCTTTTGTATTTGGTAATTCATGATACTTTGTACCATAAATAGTATTGTTTTCACAAATGTATACATAATCAACATCATCGTCAATATCTAAATCGCTACAATCAGGAATATATGAGAATGTTTTATCTGCTGATGAAGCAACTCTTTGTACTTCAAGATACTTTTCTGCTTCTGCAGCAGCTTTCTTAGCCCACTGTCCTGTTACGATGTAAGCAGCCTTGCCATTCTTCTTTAAGTTCATTGGTACTGCAGCAAACTGCTGTGATGCACCACCCTGAAGGAATAATACTTTATAATTATCAGGAATACCCATTAAATCTCTTATATCCTGTTCTGCCTCATCAATAATCTGCTGGAACATTTTTGAACGATGGCTCATTTCCATTACGCTCATTCCACATCCCTTATAATCTAACATTTCATCTGCTGCTTCTTTTAATACTTCTTCTGGTAATACAGCAGGTCCTGCTGAAAAATTGTATACTCTTGCCATTTCTTTCTATTTCCTCCTAATTTTTATATATACTGTCTCTTAGCAGTCATATCCCTTTGCAGCTAAATCTTCTTCAGAAAAAGCTTCGCTAATTGATGTATTAGCCGGTACCATTGGGAATACCTTATCATCGCTGTCAATCTGACAATCTATTACACAAGGAATATTTAATTCAATTGATTCTTTTAAAGCATTTTTAAATTCATCAATTGTTGTACATTTGTATGCTTTTGCACCCATTCCTTCTGAAATCTTAACAAAATCAACCTGATCATCTAATACCGTATTTGAATAACGTTTACCATAGAATAATGTCTGCCACTGTCTAACCATACCTAATACATGGTTATTAATTACAATCTGAATAATTGGAATATTATAACGTGTTGCTGTAGCAATTTCATTCATATTCATTCTGAAACATCCATCACCTGCAATATTAACACAGATTCTGTCTTTATTTGCCATCTTAGCACCTATGCAGGCGCCAACACCATATCCCATTGTACCAAGACCACCTGATGTAATTAACTGTCTTGTTTCTTTATATTTATAGAACTGTGCAGCCCACATCTGATGCTGTCCAACATCAGTTGTTACAATTGCATCACCATTTGTTATTTCATATAATGCATCAATAATTGACGGACCATTTAATGTTGTTTTGTCTAATGCTAATGGATATTTGTTCTTTAATTCTCCAACTTCATCCATCCATTCTTTATGATTCTGCTTTTCTAACTTTGTGTTTAATCTCTTAAGTATTTCATTTGCATCACCTATAATGCTTGCATCTGTCTTAACATTCTTATTAATTTCAGTTGGATCAATGTCAATATGTATAATTTTTGCATCCGGTGCAAAGCTATTTGGATTACCAACAACTCTATCACTAAATCTTGCACCAATAACAATTAATAAATCGCATCGTGTTACACCAAAGTTAGATGCCTTTGTTCCATGCATACCAATCATTCCTGTATAACGTGCATTCGTTCCTTCAATTGCACCTTTACCCATTAAAGTGTCACAAACAGGTGTATCAATTATGTCTGCAAATTTTCTAAATTCATCCTGTGCTCCGGAAGCTACTAATCCACCACCGGCAATAATAAATGGTTTATTTGAACCTTTTATTAATTCTACAACCTGATCAACATCTTCTTCTTTGATTGTATCTGTATATGGTTCAATTGCCTTAGGTGTCTGCTTTGTATATTCAGTTTTATTAGCTGTTACATCCTTTGTAATATCAACTAATACAGGACCTGGTCTTCCCGATTTAGCAATTGCAAATGCTCTTCTGATTGTATCTGCTAAGTCTTCAATTTCCTTTACTATAAAATTATGCTTTGTAAATGGCATTGTTGCACCTACAATATCAATTTCCTGGAAAGAATCTTTTCCAAGTCCTGATTTAGCAACATTAGCTGTTATTGCAACAATTGGAATTGAATCCATATATGCTGTAGCAATACCTGTAACAAGGTTTGTTGCTCCAGGGCCTGATGTTGCCATACAAACACCAACCTTACCTGTTGATCTTGCATAACCGTCTGCCGCATGTGCAGCTCCCTGTTCATGGGATGTTAATATATGTGTAATTTCATCTGAATGTTTATAAAGAGCATCATAAATATTAAGAATTGTTCCACCAGGATAACCAAAAACTGTATCAACACCCTGTTCTTTCAAACATTCAACAACTATTTCTGAACCTGTTAATTGCATATTTTTACCCTCTCTTTTTACTTCTTTATTTCTAAAATTGCGCCTCTGTTTCCTGAAGTTACCATAGATGCATATCTAGCAAGATATCCTGTTGTAACCTTAGGTTCTCTTGGCTGCCATTTTGCTTTTCTTGCTGCCATTTCTTCATCAGAAACGTCAATGTTTAATGTCATTTCAGGAATATTAATCTTTATAATATCTCCTTCTTCAACTAATGCTATAGGACCACCTACGGCTGCTTCCGGTGAAACGTGTCCGATAGATGCACCTCTTGAAGCACCTGAGAAACGTCCGTCTGTAATCAATGCAACAGATGAACCTAATCCCATACCTGCAATAGCAGATGTTGGATTTAACATTTCTCTCATACCAGGACCACCCTTTGGTCCTTCATATCTGATAACAACAACATCACCAGGAACAATCTTTCCACCTTTAATAGCTGCGATTGCATCTTCTTCACAGTCAAATACTCTTGCAGGTCCTTCATGAACCATCATTTCATCAACAACTGCTGAACGTTTTACAACACCACCATCCGGTGCAAGATTTCCCTTTAATACTGCAAGACCACCTGTCTTACTGTATGGATTATCTAATGTTCTGATAACTTCAGGGTTCTTGTTAACCGCCCCCTTAATATTTTCTCCAACTGTCTTTCCTGTAACTGTCATGCAATCTAAGTTAAGAAGTCCTGCTTCTGCTAACTCATTCATAACTGCATATACACCACCGGCTTCATTCAAATCTTCCATATATGTAGGACCTGCAGGTGCTAAATGACATAAGTTAGGTGTTCTTTCACTTATTGGATTAGCAAATGAAATATCAAAATCAAATCCAATTTCATGAGCGATTGCAGGCAAATGAAGCATACTGTTTGTAGAGCATCCAAGTGCCATATCTACTGTTAATGCGTTTAAGATTGCATCCTTTGTCATAATATCTCTTGGTTTAATATCTTTTTCAAGCAATTCCATAACCTTCATACCGGCATGTTTTGCAAGTTTAATTCTTTCTGAATATACAGCCGGGATTGTTCCGTTTCCTTTAAGTCCCATACCTAATGCTTCAGTTAAACAGTTCATTGAATTTGCTGTATACATACCAGAACATGAACCACATGTAGGACATACATTCTGTTCAAATTCCTTTAATTCATCTAATGTAATATTTCCTGCTGCCTGAGCACCTACTGCCTCAAACATAGATGATAAGCTTCTCTTCTGTCCCTTAACATGACCTGCAAGCATTGGTCCACCTGATACAAATACTGTTGGAACATTAATTCTTGCTGCAGCCATTAATAATCCGGGAACATTCTTATCACAGTTAGGAATCATAACTAATGCATCAAACTGATGAGCTAATGCCATCGCTTCTGTTGAATCAGCAATCAAATCTCTTGTTACAAGAGAATATTTCATTCCTATATGTCCCATTGCAATACCATCACATACTGCGATAGCCGGGAACATAATAGGTGTACCACCCGCCATAGCAACACCCATTTTAACTGCATTTGCTATTTTATCCAGATTCATATGACCTGGTACAATTTCATTGTATGAACATACGATACCAACTAATGGTCTGTTCATTTCTTCTTCAGTAAGCCCCAGAGCATTGAATAATGATCTGTGTGGAGCCTGCTGTAATCCTTTTGTTACTGCATCACTCTTCATAACTGCCTCCTATATATTCTATATTCTTTCACAGATGCAATCGCCCATTTCTCTACATCCAACCATCTGCATCCCATCAGACATAATATCAATTGTACGAATTCCATCTTCTAATACTTTCTGTACTGCATCTTCAACTGCCTTAGCTTCTTCATCTAAATCAAATGAATATCTAAGCATCATAGCAGCTGAAAGAATTGTTGCAATTGGGTTAGCCTTGTTCTGTCCTGCAATATCAGGTGCAGCTCCATGACTTGGTTCATATAATCCAAATTTGCCTTCTGCAAGACTTGCTGATGAAAGCATTCCAATTGAACCTGTTACCATACTTGCCTCATCTGATAAAATATCACCAAACATATTCTCAGTAACAACTACATCAAACTGTGCAGGATCTTTAACTAACTGCATTGCACAGTTATCAACAAGCATATGTGTTAATGTTACTTCCGGATAATCCTTTGCTACTTCTGTAACTACCTTATCCCAAAGTCTTGATGAATCTAAAACATTTGACTTATCAACGCTAATAACGCTCTTGCGTCTCTTCATTGCAATTTCAAATGCTTTAATAGCGATTCTTCTAATTTCGTTTTCGTCATATTTTAAAGTATCAATGGCTGTCATTACGCCATTAACTTCTTCTGTCTTTCTTTCACCAAAATAAAGACCACCTGTTAATTCTCTAACAATTATCATGTCAAATCCGGCATCTGCTACAGATTCTTTTAATGGGCATGCACCCTTTAATTCTTTATATAAATAAGCAGGTCTTAAATTTGCAAATAGACCTAAGCCTTTTCTAATTGCAAGCAACCCTGCCTCTGGTCTAAGATGTGGTGGTAAATCATACCAACTATCCTTTCCCACGACACCTCCGACAGCTCCAAGAAGTACTGCATCACTAGCTTTCGCTGTTGCCAATGCTTCATCTGTAAGTGGCACTCCGTGTTTGTCGATTGAAACTCCACCCATATCAACTTCAGTATAACTGAAAGAATGACCAAATTTCTTACCGACAGTGTCGAGAACCTTCTGTGCTTCTGCTACAATTTCGGGTCCAATTCCATCACCTGGAATAACTGCAATATTAAAATCCATTGCTCTGTCCTCTCTTTTTCTTAGTATCTTGTAACGTTTTTAATATGTATAAAGATCCACGTTAACTTTTACATTTTATCGCAAATACGACATTTTTTCAACCATACATATATATCTATTTTCTTGATATATATTAATTATGTTATTTTATTTTCTGCTTACTTTTTTGTTATACACATGGCTTCGCCATTTATAACCACCTCAAATCCGCTTTGCTTCTTTTCGGTGATTATACATTCGCCAAACACTTTCTGATGCTTGAGTTTTGTTATACACATGGCTCCGCCATTTATAACCACCTCAAATCCGCTTTGCTTCTTTTCGGTGATTATACATTCGCCAAACACTTTCTGATGCTTGAGTTTTGTTATACACATGGCTCCGCCATTTATAACCACCTCAAATCCGCTTTGCTTCTTTTCGGTGATTATACATTCGCCAAACACTTTCTG
>OKRZ01000939.1_pt1 | contig 23067 bp, 34 predicted proteins | sample 1601141 | NCBI WGS metagenome assembly OKRZ01 (sample SAMEA3541524, study PRJEB24748) | human gut metagenome | biome: human gut; feature: human-associated habitat; material: faeces | place: China | collected 2012
GATTTTGGGGGCGCCCAGGCTCTCGTCTTTTAGCCCCTTTGTGTCCTTAATGGCATATTCATCCTTTGCGCCCTTTATCAGCTGTTTCCGAACCTTGCGTGACGTGGCGTTAATCGCGTTTTTCAAGATGTTAGGGGCGGCAATTTTCTCTGGTATGGTGTTCAACTGGCGTATGATTTTTTCAAGTTCGGCTTCTACGTCAACCTGAAGAATGGCCCCTGTATCGCTCACGATCTCACCGCCTCTAACTCAATAGCAAGGATCCCGGCCTCCTCGGTGCTTTGCACGATCTTGAACTGCCGCCCGTCCAGGTTCAGCATTGTGCCATTGGCCGGGCGCGGTCCAAACTCCAGCCTGGAAACATAGATTAGGCGTCTGGACTTATAAAGCCCGCCAGTCGGTGCCCCCAGTAGTTTTGATTTGTCCCGCTCCAGCAGTTCGTTTTCGTCTACCATAACGGTCATTTCCTTGCCGTTGATGGTGTGGATGTCTGCGAATTCGTCAGGGTTCAGAAATGTGGGTAAATCAGCCGCCAGGCACTCCTTGAACGTGGGGGCGCCCATTACTGGGCACCCCCGCCGCTGGCGGGTGCCTGCACCGGCTCCTCTGCCAACAGTTTTACGATCAAGGCTTTGGTTGCGCCCCTGGGCAACTTTACGCCCATGTCATCGGCCAGACGTTCCAGGTCATCCTTTTTCATGGCCTCCAGGTCGTTTGCGTCCAGATGGCCCTCCACCATGTTTACGGTGTCCTGGTCGTCGTCCTGGCCCTCCTGGGTGCCCTGGGCGGCGTCCTTGCCGTCCTGGTCCTCCTGGGCGCCCTGGGCGGCGTCCTTGCCGTCCTGGCTCTCCTGGGCGGCCTCCAGGCCGTTTCCGGCGCTTTCTGCGGTGCCCGCGTGGGCGGCGTTCTCCGCCGTATCAGTGGCCGGCTTCTCTCCGGTCCACTCCGCGGATTTCGCGTCCAGCCAGGCAGACACCATGCGTCCGTCATGGGCGGGGAGGGGGTCGCCCGGCTCATACATACGCCCCTGGTAGAGAATAGGGCGTCTTGCTGTCAGCTTTACCATGGCGCACCTCCCGCGATCAACCCAACAGTTTGACCAGGACGGTGGTGTCCTCGTTCTTGGCGGGTGCCGCCGCATATCCGGCAGGCACTTTGCCCTCCGCCGTAGTGGTGATATTGTCGGCGCTTGCGTCGTAGTAGACGGCGGCGCCCTGTGTGATTTCACCTGCGGCTTTCTTCATTTCAAACACACCAGTCACATGGAGGTGTCCGGGCTGGTTTGCGGGAATATCGGTGCCCGCCACGCCCACGCGGGTGCCCAGGCTCACCACCTGGCCGTTTTTCACCTCTGCGGTGGGGGTGTAGTCCAGGGTATCGCCTTTCTGCCAATAGGTCGCGTTCATGTTCTTTCCTCCTTACTTCAAGGTGATCTCTACGCCGGGGTTCTTGGCAATACCGCGGAAGTCAACAGCGGTAATACCCCAATCCAGCCAAATGTCCCACACATAGCCCAACTGGCCGGGAACCTCGCTGCGGCGAATGGTGGGGGTTTCCTGGCCGTTCAGATAGTCCACCTGCAGGCTCTTGGCATAGGACGGGTCTCCCACCATGAACCAGGGCACAGGCTTGGAGGCTCCGGCCAGGGCGTTCAGGGTGCCGTCCTCGATCACGGTCAGCTGGTTGCGGTAGTTATACAGGGCGTTGGCGGTGTGGTTGCCGATACCCTCCACGTCGATCTCCTTGGTTTCAAGCAGCTGGGACAGCAGGAAACCGTAGCCCACGGGCACGATGATATAGCGGGGCTGTACGGTGATAGCCTCACCGAAAGGATCGGTCTGCAGAAGCAGTTTGAACATCATGTCCTGCAGGCTCTCGATGGAGGGGGCGGTGCCGCTGGTGATCAGGTTGCCATGGTTGGCGTTGAACAGGGGGACGCCGTCGAAAATGGCGGGGCTATCCACCAGGATCTTGTAGACCTGCTTGTTGATCGTACGCTTGGCGCTGGCCGCATACAGGCCGGGGATCTCCGTGATAAAGCCCACATCATCGTTGATAAACGCCTGGCGGCTCATGCTGAACTGGCGGCCATAGGTGTCAATCTTGCGCTGGGGCAGCAGGTCGGTCTTGGGGGTGTCGTGCTTCAATTCGCCGTTCTCACCCACCAGGGCAAACTCACCGGCGCCGCCGGCCAGGTAGGAGTGATCCTTGGTCGGCTTAAAGTCGGGCACGCTGCCCTTGGTAGTCCACAGCTGGAACGTGGTGGGGGTGTGGGTGTAGCGGTGGACAATGCTTTTTCTGATCGCGTTGTCCAGGATGGCGGGGAAAGAGGCGGTGGGGTTGAAGAACTGACGGCAGGCCATGGCCCACAGATCGTCCCGGCCCATTCGCAGCAGGCTGGCCTGGCTTCCCTCGCCGTCGCGGGCCATGCACTCAATGGCCAGATCTCGCAGGGACAGGCCGCGCATTTCCTCCACGCCCTGGGCGGGGTTCTCCACGGGGACACCCGCCCGCATAAGCATGACGTCGGTGGCGGCCTGGCGGAAGTTGTCGCCCTGGTCGCCGTTCATGCGGCCACGGACAGGGGCGCCGTGCTGGATCATGTGGTCCACCGCTGCGGCCCGCACGGTGTCCATGCTGGCGCCGTTGTTGATGTACTGGCCGGGATCCATGCCAGTCTGACGGCACAGCGACACAATATCGCTGATCCGCTGGCGCTCCTGGAGTACGGCGGCCTGGCGGGCGGCGTCGCTGGGGTCCTCGCCGCCGGGGTGTTCATCCTGTCCGGGATTGCCAGCGCCACGGTTGCCCTCACCGGGCTGGCCGCCCTCGCCGCCGGCGGGGTTTCCGGCCTCGGTGATCTTGCGCTGCAGTTCATCAAATTCCCGCTGCTCCTCCGCCGTCAGGTCGCGGCCCGCGGCGCGGGCGCCGCTGACAATTTCCTGCTGGCGGGCGATCATTTCCTGAATAGTCATTTTTTCTCTTGCCTCCTAAAGATAATTTTTGTTGGCCTCGATCTGCCGTTCATAGACAGACAAGGGGGCGCACAGGTTTCCGCCGTCAGATCTTCCTACGCCCACGGTGGCGTCTGCCGGCACAGACACAATGGACACCTCCAGGGGCGTCCACTTCCTGGCAATCTGGCAAGGGCCGGTAAATCTCCCGTCGGCGCTGGTTTTTCCGGCCACCACTTCCTCCCAGGCGTCCACCGAATAGCGGACAGACGTGGTTTTCAGGGTGCCGGATTTGACTTTGCCGAAAATCTTTTCGGCCTCTGCGTCTGTATCGAATTCCACTTCTGCCATGCCTCTGTGGTTTTCTACCCAGGCGCGGATCACTTTGCCCACCACTTCGTCCGTGTCGTGGTTGAACAGCAGGACGCCCACGGTGTTCAGGCGTTCCAGGTCCACCGCGCCGTCCGCATGGTCCAGGATTTCCATGCCGAAATATCGCCGGTATGGCTCCTCGCTGGAAAAGCTGATCGTCCGTCTGCGGTTGTCCTGTCCCTCCGCTTCCCGGAACATGATCCGTCCCATGCTCCGGGTGCCCTGGCTTTTATTGCTCGGGCCGGCCTGCTGCCCCTGCGTTCTGCTGGGCTGCTGTCGTTCCATTTCCAAAAATTACACCTCCCATCTCTATGCCTTTTCCCCTGGCGTACTCCAGGACCTCCGCCGTTTCGTCCACGGCGTCTTTCCAGTCCTTGCCCTGTTCCGCGCAAATGTCGGGGAAAGTCTTTTGCCCGGACTGCAAGGCGGTTTTGTTGGCGGTACTCTCTTTTGCGGGGTCAATCCATTTCTTGGGCGATTTGACCCAGGAATGTTCCATGTAGTCCGCCTTTTTATCCCAAAAACCGGGCATATTAAACAGTCCGGCGAGATAACCAGAAATTATAAAAGTTTCGTAGACCTCGGACATAAAATCCGTGATCAGTTCAATGTCCTCTGCGTAGGTTTCCTCGTCCTCGATGGCGTTTTGCCGGGCAGAGGAATATGTGGCGCTGCTCATATCGCGGCTGACGGCCTCATAGGAAAGGCCCTGTCCCGCTCCAATCAAGCCCTGCTGCATTTTCAAGAATCCGGTGGCGTCGCTTCCGGTGCTTTTGGGATCTACCACTTGGATTTCGTCGCCGGCGCCCAGGCTTTGGATCATACCAGGGGCCAATTTCTTGCCCTCATAGTCCACGCCGCCGCTCTCATTGCGGACACCGCCGCGCCCGAACCCGCCCGACGGGATCGCCCGCTTGATGAATACGGACAGGCAGGCCGCGATCCGTTCCTTGACGGAAACGGCGGTAATAAATTCGTTGGTGTCGCGGATCCGTGTTACCACGGGCGCCATGTCGGAAATTTCCCGCAGTTGGCTGGGGCGGTGCTTTGCCTTGATGAAATACACGTCCTTGGCGTCGATGTAAACGGGCTTTGTCAGTTGCCACCCGTCAAGATCATATTGCCGGATCCAGTAGCCCACCGGGCGCCGGTCTGCGTTGTACTCAATGCCGCCCACCACCCGGTTGCCCCGGTTGCGCGGGGTAGTTTGGGAGGTGTCCAGTTCGTCCACCTCCATGGCCTGCAGTTTGAACGGCACCACACCGCCGGGGGTGTAACGGAACAGGAACAGGATCCCGCCGTCCACCTTTTTCCGCTCCACGGCCATGCGTAGCATTTCGGAAAAAGATTGCTCCCCGGTCACGTCGCAGTTTCGGGCCTTGCACCATTGTTTCCATGTCCGTTCAATCTGCTTGTTCAGGGTTTCGTCCTCGGTTCTGGCCCGCAGGGTATAGCCCTTTCCCACCACATTGCGCTTGTATGCGTAGAGGATGGACTGGGCAATGTCGCTGTTTCGCTCCAGGTCGCGGGTCCGCGCCCGTACCACGTCCCGGCTCATGCGGTCTGTGATTTCTGCGCTTTCGTTGTGGACCCGCCAGCCGGCGTTCAGGCGCCCATAACCGGCGGCGTCGTAGTTCCGCAGGATCTCCAGCTGTTGCCGCCATGCCTCCCTCTCACAAGCGCGGCGTGGGGAGATCGCGGCCACCATGCTGTCAAAGATGTTCACGGCGTTACCTCCCGTCAAAAAATGCCACGAACGTCCGGTCAAGCAACTGTTCAGACTGGCCGGCGCTGATCTGCGCCTCCAGGTTTGACCGCATGGCGTTCAGGGTCGGCAGGTCGGCGCGGGTCAGTTGGCGGCTTCCCAGCTTGTAGGACTGTCCGCCAGCCAGCACCGCCGAAATAGCCGCATTGACCTGGGCCAGCATTTCCGCCGGGCTTTCGGTGTTTCCAATCATGTTATGGCCTCCAATCAGATCCAGTTATCGTTCTTTGCAATCCAGCTTTCCTCCGCCGGACGTTCCTGGCGTTTGGCGGGCGGTGTCGATTGCTTGATCTCATTTCCTTGGGCGTCCACTTTGTTCTGCAGGTATAGTGACCGAACGCCCAGCACGTCGGCAGCTGCCGCCGCGTACACTTCACAGTCCAGGTAATGGTTGTCCGCGTGGGAGGATTTCAGCACCCACCGCTGGACCTCTTTGCCCCCGGCCCGCTCGGTTACTTTATGCTCCGCCGTCACCTGTTCGGCGTAGTCCAGATCGCACCCCTGATACACCATCCAGGATCCGTTCCCGTTTGGTTTTTTCATGCGGGCGGCGATCTGGTCCTTGTACTTGCCGCCGTCCACCAGCACCAGGGTCATGCCGTTGGCGCGGCTCCCGGCCTTGTCCACAGTGGAAAGGCGGTAATGGCCTTGCAGGGTGTTGACGCCCTTGCACGGCAGCGCCCAGTCCGAATTCATGGTGCAGAACTCATAAACGGCGTCGGTCTGGTCGCCGCTGTCCATCAGGGCCAGGTTGACCATGACCCGCTCCCCGTTGTCCATGGTAAATTCCATGTTCATGATCCGCTCCACCTCACCCATGGAAAGGGCCTGGCCGTGGGCAATGTTTTGGGAGGTCATATAGTCACCCCAGGCCCGGATCGTCCAGTACAGGCAATTTTCCTGCACGTCGATCCCGCCGGTCAGCAGTTTGGTCCAGGGCGGCAGGGCAAACTCCGGGAGATCCGTCTGCCGCTCCATGACCATTTCGGCGTTGGTTTTCAGCTTGGTGTCCTCCCATGGTTCGGCAAGCCATGAATTCGTGAAGTTGTGCAGCAGGTCCGGGTCGTCCTTGCTCCGCATGAACTCCCGCGCAATATCAGAAAAGCGGGTAAAGGGGGAATACAGGGTATTCATCCAAAACGCCACGCTCCGGGGGTGCTGGCTTTTCTGGCGGACCACCTGCCACCGCCCGGCCTGGAGCATTTTGGCCTTGTCCTGATCTGTGATGATACACCCGCATTTCTGGCAGACATAGGTGGCCATGTCGGCCCGGTCCGTGTTCTCCGGCACGTCCTCCTTGGACGGCCACTTGATCTGTGCAAAAACAAGTTCGATGTACTCCCCGCAATGGGGGCAGGGTACAAAATAGTGTTTTTCCACGTCCGCCTTTTCCTTTGCCACCCAAATGTGGCCGGTTTTCAGGGTCGGGGTGGAGGCCATGAAGATCTTGCGGTTGAAAAATGTCTTGGTGCGTTCCCGTGCCAGGGAAACGGGATCGGCCTCCCGCTTGGAGGCCGCGGGGAACTTGTCCACTTCATCCATGAAAAGATCTTTGATCGGCTTGCTGGCCAGGTCTGCCGGGCTGTTGGCGCCGGTGAGAAAGATCCACATATCCAGGAATTTCAGCTGTAATTTTTTGCTTTCATTCTCCCGGAACTTGTCGGCGGTGTCTTTGTTGGCCTTGATCATGGGGATCAGTCGGGTTTCCGCTGTTGCCTCTGCCAGATCGTCGGAGGGGTACACCACCATTGTGGGTGCTGGGTCTTGGTCGATCAGGGACCCGATCATGTTCTCCATGGCCGTGGTGCCGCCCACCTGGGTGGGCTTTACAAAAATAATTTCCTCCACCGTGTCGTCGGAAAAGGCGTCCATGATTTCCACCAGGTAGGGGGTGACACTGTTTCGCCAGGGGCCTGGCATGGCGCCGCCGGTTAATGTGCGCTTTTTTTCTGCCCACACGGAAACCGGCAGGCGCTCCACGGGCCGTAAAGCCTGAATGGCCTTATAGATCCACTGGGGCACCGTGTACGGCTCCCAGGTAAATTTTTTCACGGTTCGCTCTCCTGTTCTCCCTGGGCGCCGGCGTCCGTAAAGGCCGCCAGCAGGTTCTCCAGTTCTTTCCGCATGGTTTTTTCCAGGGTGCGAACGGTCAGGGCGTCGGCGTAGCCGGACATTGCGCCCGCCATACGCGGGGGGATATTCATGGCGAACCGCTTAAAATTGGCCATGAACTCCGCTAGTTCGTCGCTGGCCTGATCCGCCGGGATATACTTTCCCTCCGCAATCGCCGTTTTCAGACGGTGTAGCTGGCCCTGGCTTTCTTTCAGTTCAACCTCTGCCTGCAGCTTTTTCAGGTTCAGTTCTGCGGTGCGGCTGTTTTCCCCGGTTTCCTGGGCTTTCTGCTCAATGTGTGCAATATACTTTTGGATGGTTTCGCAGGTGCGATATTTCCGCGCCCCGCCGCCGGGCGGGATCTCGGTTTCCAGGACGCCCTCCTGGGTCAACTGCTGGACGCGCCGGACGGTTTTGCCCAGGATCTTGGCAATGGCCGCCGTGCTGGCCCATTCCGGCACGGTGCCGGTCAGGACCGCCGGCTTTTCGGTTTTCTTTCCGCTCTTTCCCGCCACCGGCAGCACCCCCTTTTCCTGGCCGGCGGCTCCAATCTCCGCCGCCCTGACCATGCCCTACGGCGTGGCCCGCTGGGGGCGTAGGATTGCAGGCGCGGCAGGCGGTGGGTGGCCCCGCCGGTTTCGTTTTCCCGGTTCTTGGCGTTTTCGTTTTTTGGCTTCCCTTTCGGTCCGGCTTATACCCCCTAAAGGGGGGTATAACGTCGGGGCGTTTTTCTAAATCCGTAACGTAACAGCCCGGTTTTTTTCGCTTCTCATAGGCGAAAATGCCGGGCCTTCCTTGCCCCGCACCTCTTGGATCCGCAGGGAGTACCTAATGGGTGGGGGTGGCGCGTCGGTTACGGGAGGCCATGGGCGGCCTGGTTGCTGGCCGCCCATGGCTGGGTTGGGCCGGGGCGCCGCGGGTAGCAGCGCGGCGAACGGAGGTGAAAGGAGGAAAGCCCCCCGTGGAACATACCCCCGGCCATGGTCTGGAAAGCAAGGGGACACCAGGCTTTAACCTGGTGTCCCTCATTCTGTCGGGCCGGTTCCCCGTGCCCCTTTGCTTTCCATGGTATCACTATACCACAGGTAAAAGTCCAAATGTGTCCACACTTTCAGGCCCCGGCTTTTGGCGGTTGATTTTCTCTGTCCGCCTTTTCCCCGGCCACAAAATCCGCTACCAACTTCCGGGTGCGCTTATATTCCAGCAGGGTTTCCAGTGCGTTGTTGTAGTAGTTGAAAATGGCGGATCGGCTCAAATACAATTCGCTTGCTATCCGTTCCCAGGATTTGCAGTCAATGTGCCGCAGTTCCACCACCGTGCGCTCCATTGAATTTTGGGGTAGCAGGTCGATCAGGTCCATAACCTGCAGGACGGCGGCGGCCATTTCCTCCCGCTGTTTGTCAATTCGTTCCTCAACCTCTGCGATCCGAAAGACAACGGACACGGCCCCGTCGGTCTTTGCCGGGTGGGAGGTCGGCATGGTTCGGAACGCCGAACCCGGCGCCGGCGCGTTCAGTTCGTTGGCCAGTACGCGGTGGCGCTCCTCCAGTATTTGCTTTTTCTGCCGTGCCACCCGGTACTGTTGCAAGTAGCGTTTGATGGCCTCGCGCTCGGCGGTCGCGCCCGTTGTCTTTTTGCTCATTGTTACACCTCGGTTATGTCGATCCCAAAACGGTCTTTCATCATTTTGCGCTTGGTCAAATACAGTTTGGTGCGGGTTGCCTTGCTTTTCACATCCTCCACCACTTTGCGCCAGCTTTCACATGGGAACCCCATGGCCTCCGCGTCGGCCTCCTCCGCTTGGTCCCGCTCCAGGTACACAAAATCCGCTTTGTAGCGGATCGCCCGCACTCGGCGCCCCTCCGGGTCTGTGTATGCTTCTTGCAGGGTAAAATCCACCTGGAGGCGTAGATCCCGGATCTGCCCGGCCTGCTGGCGGAGGATCAAGGTGTCATAGCGCCGGGCCTCTTTCTGGCTGTCGAAGTGTAGAACGGCCCCGCTGGCTGTCACCCGCTCGGTGGGGGTGTTGTGATACTTGCTTTCCTTTGGCCGATCATGCACGGCAGCGGCGGGAGGGGTAGGCCCCCGCCGCGCCTGTTGCGCCATGTATTTCTCCATGGCCTGCCGCTGGTATTTGGGTGGCAGGTCAGTGACGTTGATAGCCATTTTATACCTGCCTCTCAAACCGCCCCATGTAGTGCGCGGCCCATTTTGCCGCTGGTTCATCCCACGGGAATTTGGAGGCAGGGAGATCCGGGAAGTAGGCCCGCAAGTTGTCCTTGTAGAACACAGGGATCTCGTTTTCCTTGCAAAATGCGGCGATTTGGTCTACCCACTCGCGCCGCGGCACCACTTTGTCCGTCCGGTTCCCGGTTTCAGCGCCCAGGATCACCCACATGGGCAAGCCCTCTGCCGCGCTCATATCCACCGGCCCCAGCAGCGGCTCCATTGACCAAAAACTGTTGATGTTCGCCCAGGGCATGGGGTACATGGCCGCCGCGTCCTCATTGGCCACCGTGGACCCATACCAGAAATTATTTTCATGCGGGAGGAGGGCCAGGTGGTCCAATTCCAAATACCTGGCCGGGTTCTTGGTCAGGAAAATATAGCGGTGCTGGGGCGCCCGGCGGCAGGCGTCCAGCACGTCCCGGATCCAGTCCGTTGGCACCCATCGCCCGAAAAGATCGGCCATGGAACACACAAACACGGTCTGCGGCTCCGCCTGGCGTTCCGGCAAGTTCAGGCGGTAGCGGTGCAGGGTAGGCTCGAACCCGTATGGGTACGGCGTCCCCTTGATCTTCTCCGGCAGGACGTGGAGGCCGCCCGTCAGCGGCGCGGGGTCCTCCATGCCGGCGTCGAAGCGGTGGGCCGTTCTCCGGGCGTAGCAATATGGACACCCGTGGCGGCACCCGGTCACAGGGTTCCACGACATGGTGGCCCAGTCAATTTTTGTTTCGTGCATTGTTCATTACCTCCCGTTCGTAATAGAAAATAATCTGCTGAACCAGTCCAGTGAAACCGGCGTACCTCTCCGCCGGGAACCCGTCCCGGAACTCTCGATCCAGGACGCGGCGGATCCAGGTGTCAACCGGGAACGCCTCCAGGTGTCCCATGCCATAAAGCAAAATGCAGTTGGCCACTTTCTCACCGATCCCCGGCACAGCTTTCAGGACGGCCTTTGCCCTGTCGTAGTCCATGGCCAGCAGGTTGGCAGGATCTATGCCACCGTGGGCGACGGCCTGGGCCATTCCTGCCAGGTACTTGTCCCGATACCCCAGCCCCAGGCCTTGCAGGTCGTTTACGTCGCACAATAGCCCCGGCTCCGGGAATGTGAAATATTCGTCCCCGTCAGGCGTGGTGATATGTTTGCCGAACCTGCGGCACAGTTTTTCCACGGTGGCCTTGATCCGGGGAATGTTGTTGTTTTGGCTCACCATGTAACTGGCCATGGTTTCCCAGGCGGGTTGATGTAGGATCGCCATTCCGCTGGCGGCCTCCGCCGCCCTGGTCAGGTAGGCGTCCGGGCCGTCCCGCTCCGCCCAGGTTTCAATGGCCCGCCAGTATTCCGGGTATTCGTCGCCCAGTCCGAAGTAATAGCGCCACCAGGCCGCCAGGCCCTCCCGGCAGCGGACGGCCAGCCGGTCCGGCGCGGTCATGTATGCCACGCAGTAGTGATCCCCGGCGGGGATGGCGTAGCTTTCCGGCCCTCTCCGCCTCCATCGGAACGTCTGGCCGCTCTCCGCGATCTGGTCCAGGCTGAAATGGTCCACCCGCCACTCGAATGTGGTAATTTTTCCGTTCATACTGCCACCGCCTTTTCAAATTCCGCCATTGTTCTGATCTCCTGGTCGCACCATTCCGGCAGGTTGGCCCGCACCAGGGCCGTGGCAAACGGAGGCGGGACGGCGTTGCCGCACCTGGCCACCTGTTTGGTTTTGCCGTAGACGTGCCCCATGTAGTCCCGCTCGATCTGGTAGTCGTCCGGGAACCCGTTGGCCCGGTACAGTTCGCGGGGTGTCAACATACGCAGGCCAATGTCCGCCATGAAATACCACGCCCCGCCAATCAGGAACAGGATCACCTCGTTGTCCTCCAGTCGGTAGCCGCAAAATTCGTTTAGGGCCGCCCGGATTTTAGGCCAGTTTCGGAGATCCGCACCCGCTCCCGCTTTCACGATCTCGGTTGTGACGACGCCATGGTGGCCTCCGCCGGCGGTGATGGTCTGCACCGGGTCCATGACCGGCCCGCCCAGGTTGGTGCCTTTCAGCTTTACCATGTGGGCAGTCTGTACGGCCTGGTGGTCTTTGCTTAACACCGTGCCCAGTGGTTTTTTGGGGGATGTTCCCACGCTTGTTCCATGGAATTCCGAAAGGCTGGCCACCGTTACGCCCTCCCGATCTTTTGCGGTGATGGTGTGGAGCGGATCGCGGACGGCCTGGCCGTGATGGTCCGTGCCGTAATACTTGGTCAGTGTGGCCGCGGCGATCCCGTATCTGTTGGAGGCGTCAATGGTCATAATCGGATCCGTGACCGCCTGGCCGCGCACCCGCTCGGTCTGTTCGGTGTGATACTGGATCATGGCCGGGCATACCACGCACTCCTCCGCCTTTGACACCTGGGTGTGGGTCGGTTCTTCCACGCTCCGGCACCGATCTCCGCCGCCGGTCTGGCCGATGGCCGCCAGGGTTGGGGTGATCAGCATTTGGTGTCCGCCGGCGCCGGTTCCTGTGATGGTGTTTATTGGGGACGTGATGGCTGTGCCCGTGGCGTTCTCGTTGTTGTGCATGGTCAGCGGCGCCATGACCGGGGAGGCCACGCCATAGCCGTGTTTCGCTGTGATCGTCTGGAGCGGTTCACCCATACCCTGGCCCCGGAACTCCCCGGCGTGGTTGACGATCACCAGGAACGGGTTGGCAGACTTGATCACGAACTTGTCCACGCCGCGGGCCACCCGCCGCATGGTGTTGGGGCGGAGGGGGCGCTGGGCGTTCAACCCATACTTTTCCCGCACCTGCTCCCGTGTGTCGAAGATGGAGGGACAGGGCAGGGTCCAGTCGATGATCTCCGCCGCGCTTCTCCAGGGCTGTTTCTCGCCCCGCTCCGCCTCCGGGCTGTCCGCCGGGGCGTGGGTCGGCTCCGGCCATACAATGGGCCGCCCGTCGCACCTGGCCACCAGGAAAAACCGCTTTCTGGTGGTGGGCGCCCCGTAGTCCGCCGCCACCAGTTCCCGCCATTCTACGACGTACCCCAGGGCCTCCAGCTGGTCCAGCCATTTGCGGAACGTCTGGCCAGACAGCTTTTTGACGGGCTTTCCCTTGCGGACCGGCCCCCAGGTCTGGAACTCCTCCACGTTCTCCAGGATGATCACGCGGGGGCGGACCGTACCGGCCCACCGCAGGACGATCCAGGCTAGCCCCCGTATGTTCTTGTCTACGGGCTTTCCGCCTTTGGCCTTGCTGAAATGCTTACAGTCGGGGGAGAACCAGGCCAGCCCCACAGGGCGGCCCCCGCACACCTCCACGGGGTCCACGTCCCACACGCTGGCCTGGTAGTGGGTGGTGTGGGGGTGGTTCGTGCGGTGCATAAGTATGGCGTCAGGGTCGTGGTTCACGGCAATGTCTACCACCCGGCCCGTGGCCAACTCGATCCCGGTAGAGGCGCCACCGCCGCCGGCAAAGTTGTCCACAATGATCTCCTCCAGGATGTTGATTTGTGCCCCGGTCATTTTTTCGCCGCCTTTCTCATTTCGTCCACATACCTGGCGGCAGCCTGTTCCGCCTCGCAATACGGGCACCGTCCTTTCATCCACCCGGCGCGGAAAACGCGGCTGCACTCCGGGCACGTTACGGCGTCATGCTCTCCGGTTGCCAGTTGCACCATGAACCCCTGCAGGTTCAGCGCCCGGATCAGGAAAACCTCTTTCCCGTAAAGCGCCGTGGCAAGGTCCCGCGCCATGTCCACGGCCTCCTTTCGCGGAATCAAGATCGCGTGGTTTTCTCGCGTTCTTTTGCCCGGCTGCGCCCATCCGGCCCGCTTTGCCTCCATGTATTCCCACTCTTTGGCGTGGGCCTCTTTGTATGCCTCCGCAAAATCTTTCACCGTGTTTTCCCTCCCGTCATATCCAGGTACAGGGCGCAGTCTTTTCCAATCCTCTGACAATATGCCCATTCCACCATGGCGCCCCGGCTTTCCCGGTAGTCCGGCAAGAACACGGCCACGTCCGACACGTCCACCATGGCCATGCAGATCCGCATATAGTCCGCGTCGGTCAGGCCGTCTGGCAACGTGGCCGGGTTCAGGACCACATGGCCCGCAGCCTCCAGGGCCTTGGCCGCTTCCCTGAACTTCACTTTATACCGCTGATCTCCAGCGATTTTCCCGGCTATGTAAACTTTCATAGGCTTGCCCCTCCTATTCGTTGAAAATCTCGAAATATTCTTGATACGGGTATCCGCTGATTTCATGCCACCCACTTCTGCTGGTGGCGCCGTCGTCGAACATATACAGCACGGCCCCCTTGCTGGCCTTGGGTTCTTTCCGCCAGGACGACGCGGCCACCCGCTCATATGTAACCACGGGCTTGACCATGTTCTGGCTTTTGGTGTACCTCTTGCCACGTTTCCCCAGTTCCCGGTATTTCTCCATGGTGGAGCGGCTTTCCTTGACCAGGTAGGACGCCAGTTTTGCGTGGTTTCCCCGTCGGTCCAGCGGCTTGAAGCTGATACCGCCGCCGCCCCTGGGGACGTTCTCCCATGCCTCGGTGATGATCTCCGGGTCCATCCGGTTGGTGATAACGTGTATATGGGGGTTTGTCATGCGCTTGGTTTCTATCACCACCACGGTTTTGCATTTGACCCCCCGTTGCCGGCACAGTTTCCGCAGGTTGCGGAGGAAAACCGCCTTGTCCTCCAGGACCTCCTCAAAGGTGCTGTCCTTGACGTAGTAGTGGAGGACGGCATGGAGATCCCGATAGTCGAAATTGGCGTTGAGATCCCAGCGCAGGCGTTCCTCTGCCACGCGCTCGTTAATCTTGGCCTGCTTTTCGGATGTGGTCCCGTGGTTTGGTCCCCTCTGTACCCCCTTGGTGTGGATACGGAAAGACTGCATTTTCCTGTGTTCGACGGTGCGGCCAGCTTTCACCCGCCTATGGACATAGGCCACGGTGTACTCCTCCTTTGGTCTGCTGGTCACTCTACTAATACGTCTTACCGACGCTATACGGGGCCGCGGCCCCGTCAGTTTTTCGTGTTGCACACCGTCCGGGAGGATGGTATAATATAAGTATCCCGGACGGTTTTCCCGTCGCTTATATCGCCACCTGCGCCGTGTTGTCAGCACCAGGCGCAGGTGGTTTTGTTTTACTTGGGTTCTTCTCTGCCGCTTGCGCGGCTGGATATTTCTGGATATATGAAGATTAGAGGTCAAAGCCGGGGGCCACGCCCCAGGAATAGTAGGCGTTGTTGTAGTGGGCGCTGCCGTCGGTGTTGACACGGCAGAAAGTGGTGGAGTAGCTGGAATCCGGGGAACGGCACCAATACGGCGTGGTGCCATACCCCTGGCGCTGCTTCACGCGGTCCCGCTCGGTGGTGAAGATCGGTAGCTGGAAGTCCTCCGGGCCGTCCGCCGCGCCGTTCTGCCAACTCTCCGGGCCGCGGCCAAACATATCCGTTTCAGAGGGCAGCCACAGGGGGTCCTCATATTCCATAGATTTTCCGCCGATAATCTCCACGATCTTGCGGGGGCGGATCACGGCGCGGAGGTCAGCGGGCAGGCGGGGATAGATGTCCTCCAGGATGTGCCGGCGGCCCTCGCTGGCCTGATAGCCGCCCCGGTTGGTCCAGTCGTCGTTCATCCTGTACGGCTCCGCCAGGCAGTCCTTGAACATGAAGCGGAGGCCGGCAGGTTTGTCCGCCGTCGGGGGCAGGTGGGCGCCGGCCACCAGGGTCACAGGTTCGCCGTCCTCCAGTAAAATGTCAATCTCATTAAAGGGGTTGATCAACGCCGGGGCGGTCCCGGCCTCCACCGCCGCTTTCAGCTGCGGCCAGGTAATGGTGTTCTCAACGGTGTGTCTGATATACAGCATGGGGTTGTCCTCCTTTATTTCACACGCCCACCGGGCGTCGTGTCCGAAAAATAATCATGGTGATCAGAGTGCCCCCCCCCGCCAAACAGGGAGGTCTGGGCCGTGTACTCCTCGAAGCGCCGTTCCTGGGCCGCGAAATAGTCCGGGTCGATCTCGAACCCGACAAAATCCAGGCCGGCGTCCCATGCGGCAATCCGGCTTGACCCGCTCCCCAGGTGGGTATCCAGGATCCGTTCCCCAGGCCGGGCGAATTTGGAGAATATCCAGGTGTAAAGGGCCACAGGTTTTTGGGTGGGGTGGATCCTGTCCTGTTGGATGGATGATAAGGTTAGGCGCTTGCATGGCCGGTCAAAGCTGGTCCAGGCCAATTCAAAGGACGCAAAGGAAACTTCTTCCGAAAATTTCTTGTCCCAGCATATCCAACAATGACTATCCGCCGCGGGAATTCTGCTTATAAAATGGTTGGCTCCGAATATAATTTGATTTTTTGATACCCTCCGCAGTTCTGCAAAGTATTCCAGCGGAGGCGGTGCGTCATCCCATTCTACGGGCTTATAATTACTCTGCTGATCTCCACGCCTCCGGCCCATATTATTGCTGATGTTGATCCCGTATGGCGGATCAACCACCGCAAGATCGAAACACAGATCCGACATTTCACGCATGGCGGCCATGCAGTCCTTGTTATAGGCTACGTTCATGGGTGCGCGGCCTCCAATTTCAGCCACCACAGGGGGTTATCCCGTTCCGCTGGGTGGTGGCAGTTTTCCCCGTCGCAGTTCTCCGCCTCGCAATGGTCGCAGAAATGGCGGTGGAAAGCGTCGTCCCACGGCCCGCCCAGGCACGGCAGGGAGGCCAGGAACTTGCCCAAGGCCTCCGGGGAGGCGGTGATCCGGTCAAAGTTAGTCATATGGTCAAACCTCCTCTTTGTGGAGGTCTACGCCCTCCAGGGCGGTCCACACAACCCGTTCCCATTCTTTGGCCCAGCTTGACGTGGCCTTTCGGATGGTGCAAATGGCGACAGCCTCGCCGTCCCCGGTCCATAGCAGGCGGTTGTTGTCCACAACGTCCGCCCCTCCATGCTCCGCCACGTCCCGCTCGATCATGTTCAGCAATCCCAGGGGGCAGCCCCAGCACGGGCCGCCGCCGGCGGTCTGGAAAATCTGATACCCCTGCATAATCACAGGCACCATGGTCACGTCGTCGCTACGTTCTCCGGTACACCAGCCGTCCAAATCGGTCCTTGCGATCTCCTCCATGACCTGCTGGGGGTCCTCGCCTTTGAGTACAGAAACCGGGGCACCCAATTCCGGGATCATGCCCATGTGTTCCACGATAACGGCCAGCGCCTTGCGGGGGAGTATGGCGCGGTGGCACTTAATGAACCATGCGTCAGTGTAAATGGCCATGGTGTCGCCCAGGTTGTTTACGATGTACCCCCCGGCCTTGTATGCGTTCTTTATGGCTCGCACAAGGCCGTTTTCATTGATCAGCATTTGTTCGGCCTCCTTTTTATATAATGTAGGGACGGGTGGCCACCTGATCCCCAGGTTCAGCCCGCCACACTTTTGCGTCCCGAATGTCCAGCCAGTCGCAGCCCCACACTTCTGCCGCGCATAGTAGGGCGGCATATGGGGATCCGCATGGCACCACTATGGTGCCCCGGCTGGGGTGGACCACCCTGGCGGCCCCCGGCGCGTTCCACCGCTCATTCCTGGAGCGGGCCACGGCGGAGGCGTGGGTGGTCCAGTTTGGCGCAGGTGTATTCATTCCCCGGCCCATGCGTTCACGGTACATTCCCACCGCTCAACAGCAGCCAGCACATTGGTGGAATATTCTGTGGAAGTGATACCGTTTTCCCACGCTTGTTCCGCTCCGGCGTTCCCCATGTTATAGGCCATGATGGCCTTTTCCATGTCCTGATAATTCGCCAGGTGTGTTCCCAGCAGGTAAACCCCGCAAACAATGTTTCCTGCCGGTGTGGTCGGATCCTGGTTTGTTTCCGCCTCCAGGTTGATCCAGTATGTATTTTCCGGCCCCGGATTTAACTGCATGATCCCAACCTCACCGGCAGCGCCCACGGCGTCCATGTCAAAATGGCTTTCCACTTCCGCCACAGCCAGGGCCAGGGGGTAGGGGCAGCCGTATTCCCGGCAGGCAGTCCTCATAATGTCCTGGAGGTAGTAGGGGAGGGGCACCGCGTCAGAAAGGTATCCCTGGGCCAACAGGGCCGCCTCTATTTTCTCCGCCTCCATGGGGTCCTCGCCCTCGCTGTCCCACAGGTTCGAGAGGACAGCTACCGTTTCCGGCTGAATATCCACCACCGGCGTGGCCGTGGGGGTGTACTCCACCGCCTTGGCGTCGGATGTGGCCTTGATGGCCATGGCCAGCATAACAATCACGGCCAGGATGGCCAGGGCCAGCACGGCGATCCGCTGCCGGGCAATCTGGCGGCGGCGTTCTTCCTGCCGCCGGCGCTTTTGCCGTTCCTCTCGCTCCGCCTGCTGGGCCTGGAACTCCTCCCACTCCCGCCGCGCCTTGCGGCGCTGGTAGGCGGCCAGTTGGTCCTCTCGGTTGTGTCTGGCCTCCATGGCCCCGATCCGGCGTTTCAGGTCGTCCACGTCCTCCACCACGCCGTGGTATTGCTCCATGGCCTGGCGGTATTCTTTTGCTTTTCTCTGGCTCACTTTTTGGCGCCTCCTCCCGTGAAAAATTTCCGCTTGACCTCATAAGGCAGGCCAAACCGCCGCCGCCCGCACTTGTCACAGGTGATCTTTTCGCACCGGCCCGGCAACTGCTGGACCTCACGATCCCGCCGGGCGGCGGTTGCCACCGCGCACGGCTTGCAAAGGTTCTTTTTCATTCCTCCGGTTCCTCCCGTTCATCCACAAACGTGGCACACATATCCGCCTCCTGGAGGCGCCACACCCACGGCGACATTTCCATGGCCGTGCCCATGTCGCGGGCGCCGCCCTTTACCGCGCTGTCATAGGCTCCCATGTGCCAGCGAATGGCCATAGCCTCCTCCGGTTCCAGGTCCATGTGCCGCTGGATCAGGTACAGGCTCTTTTCTCCGTGCCCCAGGGGGAGGGGATCCCGGAACACATACACCTGGTAGTCCTCCCAAAATCCGGTGGTCTGGTTCTTCCGCCGCTTGGTTTCGACGTGATACACGCCCACCTTGCAAACGTCGTGCAGCAGCCCCAGGATCGCCACCGTTTCCTCCACGTCCTCCGCCAACAGGCCGGAAGTGATTTCCCCATAGGTTTCCATGCAAACGATATTCCGCAGGCGTCGGTACACGTTCAAGGAGTGTTCCACCAGGCCGCCGGGGTGCGCCCCGTGGTGCTTGGTGGAGGCCGGGGCCTCGAAAAAGTCCGTTTCGCGCTCCAGCCACTCCAGCATGGTGTCCGCATAGTCCCGCCGGACCCGCTCGGTCCAGATCTTCATAAACTCCGCTTTTGCTCTCTGGTTCATACTGCTACCCCCTGAAAACTTTCTTTGATGATCTTCCCGCGCACTTCAAAGGCCACGGTATGGAAATTCCCACGCGGGTGGATGTACTCGACGGTTCCCCGCATAGGGCGGTGAATGTTTTTCCCATCGTCGTCCGTTCCGTAAATCGTCTGCGGCGTTCTGACTACCTCCATGCCCACCTGCAGGCGGGTGGGCCGCTTCTTCTGTGCCATGTGTTCCTCCTATTCTTGTCCCGTTCCGGCCCCGCGTGGTAGAATGGGGGGTAGGAAAGGTGGTGATGGTGTGAAAAAAGATATGGAAATGGATTTTACAGGTGATGAATTAGTTATGCTGTACTGCCTCGTACATGATCACGCAGCGGACTGTGGAGAATTTCTCAATGGAGATGGGGCGCCAGCGGATTTGCCCCGCAAATTTCTCCAGGAACGCCTCCGGCTCGCAAACAGCGCCGCCAGAAAATTGCGGAAGATCCTTTCTGATCTCGGTTTTGATATAAACTCGCTTGCGTGAAAACTCCGGGTCTACCTGTACTTTCTTCCAGCGCAGCCGCCCACCCTGCCCGGTGGGCGGTTTCTTTGCCATTCCGGCCTTTATAGTCCGGCGAATGTATGGCATAGCGTCCTCCTATTCTTCCGGCGGGGCCTCATTTCCCCAGGCGTCCCAGCCTGGGGCACGGTCCCGCGCAAACATTTCCAGCCGGGGCACGTCCCCCAGCAGTTCCACGATCCGCCGGCGTGTTTCGTCCGGCTTTTTGCTGTGTCCCTCAAAAGGTGCCTCAATAACTTGGTGGACCCGGTGACTACGGATCCGATCCTTTGCGCGGAATCCAGGGGAAACGCCCAGCAGGCAAACCTCCGCATTTGCGCGGGTATATGCGCCCATGCCCCAAAAGTTTCCGCCGTTCTTGCGGTTCTTCTTGATCCACACGAAAGCCGCGGTTTTGTAAGTGAACCCCCACGCCTCCAGAACCTTGACGGCCTCGGTAATGTTTGGGAAAGTTGCCCACATGAAACAAGCTGCCCCCCCCCCGCAAATTTTCCGCACCGGCAATTTGCATATATCCTCGGTGGACATTGTGGGGTAATGCTTGGCTGCGTTCCCCCGGCTTTTGTCCGTGGTTCCGTGCTGTCTGTACTCCCACGGGGGATCCGCATAAATCACGGTGTATTGCCGATCAGGTAGCGGGAGAAAGTCCGCCATTGTCGCCACCCCTTTCCATCCCCCGGCGCTCCGCAGCCGTCACAAATTCCTCTACCATTCCGCGATCTCGGAGATCCTGCAGGTCCAGGTTGTAGACCTCCCGGCTCACCGTTTTCCCGGTTTCCCCGTCCTTGATTCCGATGGAGAGGAGAGGGCGCCCCATGCAGGTGGAGAAAAAGGCGTGGGCCTTGTCCCATTTCGGAGTGATCCAGTCCAGGGCATAGTCCGGGGTGCGCGGGTACTTGGTGAACTGTGTCCCGCTCCGCATGGGTGGGAGGTTGTCCACATATTTCTGAACAAGTGTGTATAACTTGGTTTTGCTTGCCGTCAGCCGCAACATTTACAGGACCTCCTCCCGATACCAGGCCAGGATCTTCTTTTCGTACTTCTTGCGGGTCCTCTTTTTCTTGGTGTGTCGGTATCGATTGAACGCTGGCCGGTAATAGCATGACGCCCAGCGTAGGGCGGTTTCCAGTTCGTGCTTTCCCTCAATCTGCGCTACCACTGAACGGATCCACTTTCCGAAAGCCTCCGTCACAATATCAGCCACCCGGCACACACTTTCCCATACCGCTTGAATGTCTGCTGTTGCTTTTTCAATCTGTTCCAGGTCTATCGCGATTTCCGGGCCAATAGCGGCTTCCGCCGCTATTGGTTCCCCATCCACATAGGCCGTTATTGTCTCCATGCCTTTTTCGTCAGGTCCCATCCGGCCAACCCTCCCCACGTTCAAACCCCAGGAGAATGTTGTGGGCCAGTCCGTCCATTTCCTGCTGCAATGCCGTCAGGTGCAGCAACATCCGGTAGGAAATTCCCGCTTTTTCCAGTTCCTCCTGGAATCGCTTGGCCTCCTCGATAGACCGGCGGATCGCCGTCCGCTCCTTGGCCGCGTCATCCGCCGCAAATTTGGCCCGCATGGTTTCCAGGTCCACCTCGCCGGCGGCAATCTGCTGGCAAAACTCCACGGCCTCCTCCCAGGTAAAGGTCATGTGTCCCGCCGTGTTTATCGTTCTTCCCGTTTTCTTCGTGTCATGGCAGCTCACGGTATAGCCTTGCTCCGGTGCGTCCCACTTTCGATAGATCCTAAAAATAATCCCGTCTTGGCGCCCGGTCATTGTCCCGTGGAATTCATGCCGCCACTTAATTTCCTTTCGTTTCATGGCATATCCTTTCCGACGGCTCACTGTTTCGCCGTCTGTTCGCTGGCGGTGGGCTTACGGGCTTTTCTGCCCCGACGCTCCAGGGATTGCTGGACCCGGCGCTGGGCCAGTTCCGCACTATACCGCAGGCGCTGATCCGGCAGCCGCGTCCCGTCCCGGCCTCGTGAAAGTTCCGTGTAGACCACAGCCAGGGACTTTCCGGTGTCCTCTGCAATTTTTTTCGGGGAATAACCCTTTTCCCACATTTTTTGAATCTCCACGCGGTCCCCAATGGTCCTAAAAGCATAGTCGGCCATGTCCTCACCTCCAAACGGATAAAAAAATTAGGTTACACTTGGTCGATTGACCTTGTGTAACCTAATGGTAATGCGTGCCATGAGATTCGTTTTCTGCTTTTCCCATTTACAACACTGCGGGCAATATGGTAAACTATTGTTTCAAAGTGTTATTTGAAAGGAGCCGAACGATGAGCTACGCAGACGAGGTCTTTATCCGCAACTGCCGCGACATTCTGACGCACGGCGTCTGGGACACCGATCAGGCGGTGCGCCCCCACTGGGAGGACGACGGCGCGCCGGCGCACACGGTCAAAAAGTTCGGCATCATCAACCGCTATGACCTGTCCAAAGAATTTCCGCTGCTGACGCTGCGGCGCACCTACTGGAAGACCGCCGTGGACGAGCTGCTGTGGATCTGGCAGCAGAAGTCGAACAACATCCACGACCTGCGCGGCCACATCTGGGATCAGTGGGCCGACGAGACCGGCTCGATCGGCAAGGCCTACGGCTACCAGCTCGGCGTCAAGCACCAGTATCCCGAGGGTGAATTCGACCAGGTGGACCGCGTGCTCTACGACCTGAAGCACAACCCTGCCTCCCGCCGCATCCTGACGAATATTTATACGTTCGAGGATCTGCACGAGATGGCGCTCTATCCATGTGCGTACTCGATGACGTTCAACGTCTCGGGCAACACGCTCAACGCCATCCTCAACCAGCGCAGCCAGGACATGCTCGCGGCGAACAACTGGAACGTCGTGCAGTACGCCGTGCTCGTGCACATGTTCGCGCAGGTGTCCGGTCTGCAGGCGGGCGAGCTGGTGCACGTCATTGCCGACGCGCACATCTACGACCGCCACGTGCCGGTCATCGAGCAACTGATCCAGAACGAGCCGAAACCGGCACCGCAGTTTTTCATCGACCCGGACGTGCACGATTTTTACGCCTTCACCCGCGACAGCTTCCGCGTCGAGGGGTACGAATACAGCGAGTTCACGGGGAAGATCCCCATCGCGGTGTAAGGGGGGCTGAGCCATGGATGCGATCGTCGCCGTCTATGCCGACTGGGGCATCGGGGCCAAGGGCACGCAGCCGCTCGTGATCCCGGCCGACCGCCGCCGCTTCCGCGAGCTGACGATGGGCGCGGCCGTGATCGTCGGCCGGCGCACGCTGGACGATTTTCCCGGCGGCAGGCCGCTGCCGGGGCGCGAAAACCTCGTGCTCACGCGGCAGAACATCGTAATCGAGGGCGCGCAGGTGGTGCACTCCCCGGCGGAGGCCGCGGCCGCCGCCGCGCAGTATGACCGCTGCTTCGTCATCGGCGGAGACAGCGTGTTTCGGCAGATGTTTCCCCACCTGACGCGCGTATACGTCACGAAAATCGACGCCGTGCCCCACTCGGACGTGTTTTTTCCGGATCTGGACGCCGACCCCGCGTGGCGCTGCGCGGCGAGCGAGCCGCGCGCGGAGCACGACGGCGTGGGCTATCAGTTTTGCGTGTACGAAAAAGCAGAAGCATAAAAAGCCTCTCAGAGTTTGCCGTCCGCAGGCGGCAAAAAAGTGCAATCATTTTCTCGCGCGACATGTGCGTGAGAGAAAATACTTCTCAGACTGCAAGTGTGGAATTTGTGCGCCACAGGCACACAAATTCTGCGCGCAGCAGACT
>OKRZ01000941.1_pt1 | contig 23044 bp, 22 predicted proteins | sample 1601141 | NCBI WGS metagenome assembly OKRZ01 (sample SAMEA3541524, study PRJEB24748) | human gut metagenome | biome: human gut; feature: human-associated habitat; material: faeces | place: China | collected 2012
CATGGCAAGAAACAGATAATCAAACATTTGGTGAAAATGGAATAATGTATGTGGCATTAACAGATGGAAGAAATTATGGAGGGACACAAGCAACAGGAAATGTAACAAATATAGAAAAAAATGCACCAAGTGTAAATATAAATTTAAGTGCAACAGAAGTAACAACGGAAGGAACAATAACAGCAACAGTAACACAAAGTGATAGCGAAAGTGGAATAAATATTGGAAGTTGTAAATGGATATATAACACAACAGCAGGAAATATAGGAACAAATGCAAGTAGTTATACAGGAACATTTACAAGTGCAAACCAAAATATAACATTAAAATCAACAACAGTAGGAACATATTATTTGCATGTACTATCAGCAGATAATGCAGGAAACATGAAAGAAACAATAAAAGGACCAATAGCAGTAAAAACTGCAAGTAATGCTGTACCAGGATCAACAACACATACAGCAAGTGCAATAACATACTCATGGGCAGAACTTTCAACTATAGCACAATTAATATCAAGTAATACAAATATAACAAGTGATACAGCAGAAGTAACATTAACACTAAATGGAGCAACAAAAACATTAGGAGTTGGAGATACTGCATCAGTAGATGGAAAAACAGTAAGAATATTAGGATTTAATCATGACCAATTAACAGATTCTAACGCATATGGAACTAAAACAGCAACAGGAAAAGCAGGAATAAGTTTTGAATATGTAGATTTTGTAACATCAAATTCACAAATGAATGCTTCTGATAGTAATTATAATGGATGGGCAGCAATGCCATTAAGAACAACATTAAATGGAACAGTGTATGAATCATTAAGTATAAAAAATTATATAAAAGCGGTAAATAAAGAATATATAACAACATATAATACTGGAGCAAAGTCAACATGCTCAGATAAATTATGGTTATTATCATGTGGAGAAATATGGGATAATGGATATAATGGAGGAAATACAAGAGGCTATGCAATGGCAACAGAAGATAGCCAATATAAATATTATAAAACAAACTTAGGAAGTACGTCTTATAGCAATTCTACAAACGTAACAAAAAAACCTAATACTAGTAGTTCATATTATTGGTGGCTCCGCTCTCCTCTTTATGGTAGTAGTTATAGTTTCTGTATGGTCAACAGCAGCGGCCTTTGCGACGGTGATGGTGCTCGTAGTACCGATGGGGTGGCACCTGGCTTTTCAATCTAACATCATGGAAGCTTAAAGTTAAAAATAATAAAAAAGTATATGTGTGAGAAAAAATAAAAATTGTCGATAATATCAGCCCTCCGGAAGGAGGGCTAATAAAAAAGGAGGATAAAAAAATTGTCAGTGCACTAAACCGCTTGCGCGGTGGTCGTATATAAAAAAAGAAAAAATAACAAGAAAAATACTTGAAAAAATATAGAATACCCCCTTAAAATATAATTATGTAAAGTAATTTACAAATATATTTTAAGGGGGGTGTTTATGACAAACAAAGAATTATTAGAAAAATTACAAGAAGATATGGAACTTAGATGGATTTTCAAAGTACACAAAGTACAGTTATTATCACAAAGGAAAAGAAATAATAGAATATTTTAATAAACCAATGGAAGAAGTAAATACAACCGAATTAAGAAATTTTTTATTAAAGCACATGAAAGAAAAAAGAAAATTAAGCACGAGGAGTATATATAATTGAATTACCAAAGTTCATAAAATACAAAGAAAATAAAAGAAAACAAATGAACTCTTGGTTGAAATTTATAGAAAATCCAGAGGTGGTAAAAATGTCTGAAAATATGGAAATAAATAAGGCAAAAGAGGAATTGGAGAAAATAAGCAGTGATCAACATGAAAGATATTTAGCAGAATTGAGAGAAAAATATATAATGGATCAAAAAGCAATTGAAAGTGCTGGATATTATAAAGGAATAAAAGAAGGAAAAATTGATGTTGCAAGAAAATTGTTACAACAAGGAATAGCAATTGAAGTAATAAGTCAAGTAACAGGATTTACAAAAGAAGAAATAGAAAAATTATAAATGTAATTACAAAATAGTTTGAAATATAAGTAAATAATTAATAAAAAAAGTATATATAATTCGCAAAGAAAAATATATACTTTTTTTAAGATTTAAGGTTACAGAATTCGTTACAAAAAATGTAACAAAAATGTAACAAAAGAAAAAAACTTAGAGCCAAGCCGACAAAAAAACAAAAAAAAATCTTTTTCATAAAATGTTGCAATTGCAACAGAAAAAGTTTCCGGATGATATATAATAAGTGCATACTTAAACAAGGGGAGGATATGGAAATGAAAATCATAAAAAGAGACGGATCAATAGTAGACTACAATCCGGAAAAAATAAGAATAGCAATAAAAAAAGCTAATAATGAAGTATCAAGAAAAGAAAAAGCAACAGAGGTAGAAATTGATGAAATAATAACTTATATTGAAGATTTAAAAAAATCAAGAATATTAGTTGAAGATATCCAAGACATAATAGAACAAAAATTAATGTCATTAGAAAAATATCAATTAGCAAAAACATATATAACATATAGATACACAAGAGCATTAGTTAGAAAGGCAAATACAACAGATCAATCAATAAAAGAGCTAATTGAAGGTGAAAGTGAATACTGGAATAACGAAAATTCAAACAAAGATGCAACAGTAGTAACAACACAAAGAGATTACTTAGCAGGAATTACAAGTACTGATATAACAAGAAGATTTTTATTACCAGAAGACATAGTAAAAGCACATGACGAAGGAATAATTCATTTCCATGATGCAGATTATTTCGCACAAAATGCGTTAACAAACTGTGAACTTATTAATCTAGAAGATATGTTACAAAATGGAACAATTATGAATGGAGTTATGATAGAAAAACCACATAGATTTATAACAGCATGTACAATAGCAACACAAATAATTTTAGGCGTTACATCATCAACATATGGTGGGGCAACAATATCTCTTGCACATTTAGCACCATTTGTAAAAAGTAGTTATGATAAATACTATAAAAAATATAAAGATAGAGGATTAACAGAAAAACAATGTGAAGAATATGCAAAACAAGATACAAAAAAAGAAGTATCAGATGGTGTTCAAACATTTAATTATCAAGTTAATTCAATGACAAACACAAATGGACAAGCACCTTTCTTATCAGTATGTATGTATTTAGGTGAAACAGAAGAATACAAAGAAGAATTAGCAATGATAATAGAAGAATTCTTAAAACAAAGAATAGAAGGATTCAAAAATGAAAAAGGAGTATATGTTACACCAGCATTTCCAAAATTGTTATATGTACTAGAAGAAGATAATATACACGAAAACAGCAAATACTGGTATTTAACACAACTTGCTGCAAAATGTACAGCAAAAAGAATGGTACCAGATTACATATCAGAAAAGAAAATGAAAGAACTAAAAGTTGATAAAAACGGAGAAGGACATTGCTATCCATGTATGGGATGCCGTTCATTTTTAACACCATATGTAGACCCAGAAACAAACAAACCAAAATATTATGGTAGATTCAACCAAGGTGTTGTAACAATAAACTTAGTTGATGTTGCATTAACATCTGGAAAAGATAAAAACAAATTCTGGAAAATATATGACGAAAGACTTGAATTATGTCATAGAGCATTACAAGCAAGACATGAAAGATTAAGCAAAGTAACAAGTGATGTTGCACCAATTTTATGGCAAAATGGAGCATTTGCAAGATTACCAAAAGGAGCACCAATTCATCCATTATTACATGGAGGATATTCAACAATTTCACTTGGATATGCAGGACTATATGAATGTGTTAAATACATGACAGACAAGAGTCACACAGATAATGGTGAAGGTAAAGAATTTGCAATAGAAGTAATGAAAAAACTAAATGAAAAATGCAAAGAATGGAAAGAAAAAGAAGATATAGATTATAGTGTTTATGGTTCACCAATAGAATCTACAACATACAAATTCGCAAAATGCTTAAAAGAAAGATTTGGAGTTATAAAAGGAATAACAGATAGAGACTATATAACAAACTCATATCATGTACCAGTATTTGAAGAAATAGATGCATTTTCTAAACTAAAATTAGAAAGTGAATTCCAAGAATTAAGCCCAGGTGGAGCTATATCTTATGTGGAAACACCAAACTTACAAGATAATCTTGAAGTAGTTTTACAAATAATCAAATTTATATATGATAATATTATGTATGCAGAATTAAATACAAAATCAGACTATTGCCAAAAATGTGGATTTGATGGCGAAATTTTAATTGACGAAAATCTAGAATGGTATTGTCCAAACTGCGGAAATAGAGATCACAACACATTAAATGTAGCAAGAAGAACATGTGGTTATATAGGAAGCAATTTCTGGAACAAGGGAAGAACTCAAGAAATAAAAGAAAGAGTTTTACATATTGATAATAAAGATGATGTCCAATAGGGACGGTTCTAAATGGACACATGTTATCTTTTAAATAATGGGAACGGTTTTGCTTTATATGGACACTGTTCCCTTTTAAAATATTAAAAACAAAAAAGGATGATATAAAATGGGGTATAATAAAATTAGAAAAATGGACATTTCAGATGGACCAGGAGTAAGAGTATCAATATTTATGCAAGGATGTGCATTTAATTGTAAAAATTGTTTTAATCCAGAAACACATGATTTTAACGGAGGGAAAGAATTTACAGATGCTACAATAGATAGAATACTAGAATTATCAGACAATGATAATATTGAAGGCCTATCAATTTTAGGTGGTGAACCAATGCATCCTAGAAATATCGAGAATACAACAAAATTAGCAAAAGCATTTAAAGAAAGATTCCCTAATAAAAATATTTGGGCATGGTCTGGTTTTAAATTTGATAAAGATTTAAAGGATAAAGAAGTTACTAAATATCTTGATGTTATAGTAGATGGACAATATGTTGATGAGTTGCATAATCCAACATTAAAATGGAAAGGTTCATCAAACCAAAGAGTTATTGATGTTCAAAAAAGTTTAAAACAAAATCAAATTGTATTATTTGAGAAATAATGTGCCATAATATAAAAAGTAAGGTTGAAAAATTATAATTATTTTTCAACCTTAAAAAAGGAAAGGAATGTGAATGTACATGGCAAATACTAAAGAAGACGTAGATATAAATAAAATGTATGCAAATGAAAGCCAGATAAGTAAAGATGAATTTATAAAAAAATACAAAATAAATGAAAAAGGAATTTCAATTAAAGAAGCAGAGGCAAAATTACAAAAACTTGGTCCAAATGAAATAAGACAAGCAAAGCCCAAAAGATGGTACAACTATTTTTGGGAAAGTTTGGTAACACCATTTAACTGTATATTAATCGGAATTGCACTTATATTAAGTTATACAGACATAATATTAGCAGAAGCGCCAAGCTATGCAAATATTATAGTAATAGCAATTCTAGTAATAGCAAGTACATTGCTAGATTTTTTTGAAGAATATAGATCAAATAAAGCAGCAGAAAAATTAAAGAAAATGGTTGCAACAAAAACGACAGTAGTAAGAGACGGCAAAAAGATAGATATTCCAATTAAAAATGTAGTAATTGGAGATACAGTTGTATTATCAGCAGGAAGTATGATACCAGCGGATTTAAGAGTAATAGAAGCAAAAGACTTGTATGTTGGGCAATCATCTTTAACAGGTGAATCAGATAGTGTAAAGAAAACAGTTGAACTGGAAGATAAAACAGGTGAAATAGATAATATTTCAGATTTTGATAATATTTGTTTTATGGGAACAAATGTAATATCAGGTTCAGCTAAAGGAATTGTAATAAAAACAGCAGATTCAACGTATTTTGGAAAGATAGCACACACAATAACATCTGGTAAAGATAAAACAGCATTCCAAAAAGGAATAGAAAACATAAGTAGATTATTAATAAAGTTTATGTTATTTATGATACCATTAGTGTTTATTATAAATGTAGAAAAACATGAATTTGTAACAGCGTTTACATTTGCAGTTGCAATAGCAATATGTATAACACCATTATTATTGCCAGTAATTTTGTCATCAAGTTTATCAAAAGGTGCAATACGAATGTCAAAAAAGAAAACAATTGTAAAAAAGCTTGATTCGATTCAAAATTTTGGTGCTATGGACATTTTATGTACGGATAAAACAGGAACATTAACAGAAGATAAAATTGTACTAGAAAGATATTTGGATATAAATGGTGATGAGGATATTCGAGTGCTTAAACATGCATTTTTAAATTCTTATTTTCAAACAGGACTTAAAGGGAGTATAGACGAAGCAGTAATAAAAAGGGCAACAGAAAATAATTTAATGGAAGTTGCAGAAAAATACAAAATAATAGACGAAATACCATTTGATTTTTCTCGTAGACGTTTATCAGTTATTGTTAGTGATGGAGAAAAAAAACAATTAATTACTAAAGGTGCAGTTGAAGAGATTTTAAGTATTTGTACAATGGTTGATTATAAAGGACAAGTTAGCAAAATAACGAAAGAGATTAAAGATAATATTAAAAAAATCAGTAAACAGCTAAATAAAGAGGGACTAAGAGTTGTTGCAGTTTGTCAAAAAAATGATATAGAAGATAAATCAAATTTTGAAGTATCTGATGAAAAAAATATGGTGTTACTTGGATTTATAGGATTTTTAGATCCACCAAAAGAAAGTGCAAAAGAATCTATTAGAAAATTAAATAAAGCAGGAATAAGAGTTATAGTTCTTACAGGTGATAATGCAGATGTAACGAGATGTGTATGTGAAAAAGTAGGAATAAATTCAAAAAATATCGTTTTGGGAAGTCAAATAGAAAAACTTCCTGATATGGGTGTGACTCGTTTGTTAAAAAAGACAAATGTATTTGCTAAGCTTTCACCAATACAAAAATCTAGAATAGTAAGAATTTTAAGGCAAAATGGAAATGTAGTTGGGTATATGGGAGATGGAATAAATGATAGTCCATCATTAACAAATTCAGATGTTGGTGTATCAGTAGACACAGCGGTTGACATAGCAAAAGAGTCAGCAGATATAATTTTACTTGAAAAAGATTTAAATGTTCTATTAGATGGAGTGGAAGAACGGAAGACGTACATTTGTAAATTTAATGAAATATATAAAAATGGCTACAAGCTTTAACTTTGGAGAGGTTGTATCTGTAATTGTTGCAAGCATATTTTTACCATTTTTACCAGAAACTCCAATACAATTATTAGTAGAAGGACTAATATATGATTTTGGACAAATGACATTGCCATTTGATAATGTAGACAAAGAATCATTAGAAAAACCAAAAAAATTAGATATAAAAAGTCTAAAAAGATTTATGTTGTTTATGGGGCCTGTAAGTTCAGCATTTGATATTGTTGTATTTTTAACATTATGGTATGTTTTTAAATTAAGGGATGTAGCACATTTTCAAACAATATGGTTTACGTATAGTATAGTCTCAAATTTAGTGGGAATGCATATTATAAGAACAGCAAAGGTTCCGTTTGTACAAAGTAATGCACATAAATATGTTTATGCATCATCAATTTTGTTGATATTAGTTGGTATTGTTGTGCCATTTACAACTTTAGGTAATGCTATTGGATTGGTTCCAATTGGTGCAAAATATTTATTTATGATTTTTGTAGTTACATTTTTGTATTGTATTATTGCTTCTTTTGCAAAGAGAGTGTATATCAAAAAATATAAAGAATGGATTTAAAAGAGGTTACTTTTTAGTAGCTTCTTTTTGTATTTACTATCATTAAGCCTGTAGTGGTGATTTATGAAATATATGCAAATTATATATTAAAAAAATATACAAAGAACACATATTTTTTTGTGTTTTTATTGACATTTATAATTGATAATTATAAAATATAAAACGACAAAAGAATATATTTTATGTGTATATTTTTATATTAAATTGAGAAAATTAACAAAGGAGGAATTTTAAAAAATGAGAAAAACAAATGGACAAAAAGGTATTACGCTTGTGGCATTAGTGATAACAATTATTATCTTATTGATATTAGCAACAATATCAATACAGTCATTAACAAACACTGGATTGTTTGCAAAGGCAAAAGAGGCTAAGGAAAAGTCACAAAATGCAGAGGAAAATCAAGAAAAAATATTAAATGAATATGAGGATGAATTAAATAAGTATATTTCAGGAAATGTAAAAAATCAAGTAAAAAAGATTGCTGATAATATAAATAAAGTATTAAGTACTACTGATAATACAGAATTACAAGATTCTTACGGAAATAAAATAGTAGTACCAGCTGGATTTAAAATAGTATCAGATAGTACAATAAATATAGATAAAGGTGTTGTTATAGAAGATGCAACATCAGAAGAAACAGCTGGAAGTCAATTTGTTTGGGTACCAGTTGGAACTATTTATACAAATTCAGAACATATAGATTCCAATAAAAAAATAATTACATTAGGAAGATATGATTTTGATGAAATAACTGGTGCAGAAAAAATATATGTAGGAGATTATGTAGAAGAAGATAGAGGGGATACAACGGTAGCATTAAAAAATTATGGAAATAAAATAGCCCAAAATATAACTGATTTTAAAAATAGTGTAACTAAAAATGGAGGTTATTATATTGGAAGATATGAAGCAAGAAAAAATTCAAATGGGATGACAACAGAAATTGCTACAGATACTGTATATTATGATATAACACAGCAAGAAGCATCAGAAAAATCTCAAAATATGTATAGTAGTACAGAATTTACAAGTGATTTAATTAATAGTTATGCTTGGGATACAACAATAGTATTTTTAAAAAATTGTGGTACAAATAATAAGTATGCATTACAAACGTGTTTAAATAATTCCTTGTTAGAAAAAGGAACTACTAATGATATTCAATGTAATATATATGATATAGCAAGTAATGTATCTGAATGGACAACAGAAACAACAGATAATAAAGATGCTCCTTGTGTAGGAAGAGGAGGAAATCATTATAATACTACAGGAATTGCTTGCTCAAGAGGATATAATGGTGTCTCAGATAAGGGGGATGTTGGAGGCTTTAGGCCAATTATATATTTAAAATAATGTGTGGAAAATTTAATTTAAAATTAATATTACATGTGTATATTTTTATATTAAATTGTGAAACTTAACAAAGGAGGAATTTAAAAAATGAAAAAAACAAATGGACAAAAAGGTATTACTCTTGTAGCTTTAGTAATAACAATTATTATCCTACTGATATTAGCAACAATATCAATACAATCATTAACAAACACTGGATTGTTTGCAAAAGCACAAGAAGCAAAAGAAAAAACAAAAAATGCAACAGAAAATCAAGCTAAAACACTAAATGAATATGAAGATGAATTAAATAAGTATGTTTCAGGAACAACTCAAACACAAAAATTAGCAGACAAAGTAAAAGTAGGAGACTATGTAGAATATACACCAGATGAATTAGGTAATGAATCATTAACAACATTAAAAACAAATTTAAATACTTATTCAGGAAATAGTAACAGTACGGTAAATCTAGCAATTAAAAGAGATGATTTAAAATGGAGAGTTTTAGATATACAAAATGGACAAGTAAGATTAATAAGTGAAACACCAACAACTTCAAAAATAGAATTATATGGATATAACGGATATAATAATGCAGTAAAATTAATAGACGATGCATGTAGTACATTATATACAAATAAACAATTAGCAAGTACAGTACAAAACTTAAAAATAGAAGATATAACAAAATATATGAAAATACAACCAACAGAAGATTCAACACAATATTTACCAACAAACATTAAATATCCTAAAATATTAGAAACAGAAGAAAATCAAACTGTTGAAAAAACAAATAGTACTTCAACAAAATTAGGTGTTAGTAGTCAAGAAAGTTTTGTAACAGGAAATGATATATCATCTACAACTACACTAAAGAAAACATACTGGTTTCAAAGTATGAATAATACAGATAGCTTTATAGATAATAAATATTATGAATTATTTACAAATAATGGAAAGGACTATCCGACATATTGGATATCATCTCGTTGTGTAGTGGCTAATTCTGACTATGCTGACTTTGATGTTCGAGCAGCGGGGCCTGGAAATGTTGGTGCTTGCTATTTGTATCGTTCTGGTGTTGATAATTCTTTTGACTTTGCCTTCCGCCCATGTATAACTCTAAATTCTAATGTCCAAGTAACATCAGGAAATGGAAGTTCAAGTTCTCCGTTTGGAATTAAATAGAAAATAGTTATGGTGTATAACATTGTGTGTAAATTTTAAAAAGTAAAATTTGTGTGCTAAATTATACACCATTCTATTTTATATTGTAGAAATAAGATAACTTGTAGTATGTTAAAGGTAGGTATTAAAAAATAAAAATATAAAATATAAATAAGTAATTAAAATCATTGCTAATTTTCTTAAATTATGATATAAATAACATAAAAATTTTTAAACCCTAATAAAATTATATATAAATATTTAGGAGATGAAAGCATGGGAATAATTGAACTAATATTATTAAGCATAGGACTTGGAATGGACGCTTTTGCAGTATCAATATGCAAAGGAATATCAATGAAAAAAATGGACTGGAAAAAAGCCTGTATAATAGGATTATACTTTGGAGGATTCCAAGCAATAATGCCAGTAATAGGCTATTTTTTAGGCTCAACATTTGAAAGCTTTATAACAAACTTTGATCACTGGGTAGCATTTATTTTATTAGCTATAATAGGTGGAAACATGATAAAAGAAACATTTAATACAGAATGTGAAACTATTAGTGACGATGTGAATTTTAAAACAATGATTATACTTGCAATAGCCACAAGTATAGATGCATTAGCAGTTGGAATAACATTTGCATTCTTTAAAGTCAACTTGATTTTAGCAATTTCACTTATAGGAATAATTACATTTGTTTTATCAGTTATTGGAACAAAAGTTGGAAATAAATTTGGAGATAAGTACGAAAAAAAAGCAGAATTTGTAGGTGGAGTTATTTTAATATTATTAGGTTTAAAAATACTATTAGAACATTTAGGAATACTTGTATTATAATAAATTAAAAAGGAATGGAAATAAAATGAAAAATAAAATTGTAAAAGAAAAAAAGAAAAATTATATGACAGAAATAAAAGAGGCAACGATAGAATTAATAAAACCAATTTTTAAAAAATATGGAGCAACAAAACCAGATAAAGCAATGTTAAAAGAAGAAGTTATAGCAGAAATAGAAGACAAAAGAAAAGCAAAATATTCATTTAGTTATTTAAAACAATTAGGGATTATAAAAAAATATAAAGGAAAATTTTATTACTCAGAAGAGAATGAAAATGAGACATCAGCAAACAAGAATATGACAAAAAGTCAAAAAATATCATTAATTATATTTATAATTTTAGTTATAATAGCTATAGGAATGTCTGTTTCTGATAAAATGATTACAAATGAAAAGTATCAAGATTCAAATGTAAGTTTTGAAATTCAAAAAAGTTGGGCTAAGACAACATCAAATTATAGTACTGAATGGAATTTTTATAAATATATTAACAATAAGCCAAACACAAACTTAAATAGTGTAGACTCAAATAATGAAGTGTCAGAAGATGATTATTCTTCATATCCAGCAGGTATCAATATATATTATGATACAGTTGCAGAAGATAGTGGAATAAATAATATAGAAGATATAAAAACAAAAGTACAGCAAAATATTCAAAGTATGGAAGATAAAGCAGAGAACAAAGCAGATGCAGTAAATATGAGTATAACAACAACCTCAAATGGATATGATTTATTAAAGGTAAGAGTTTTGTACAGTGAAAAACCACAAGAAATTTTATATTATTATTATATTTTAAATGGAGACAAATTAGCATGTATTACAACATATAGCTTTAATTTAGATGATGAAAAAACAATAGAGGAAGATACAAACAATTTAGTAAATTCATTTAAATGGTTCTAAAATAAAATTGAAAGCATATAATATTAAAAAATAAATGCAAGGAGATAAAAAATGCAGTTTATTAAATATTGTATGCTTTTTTGTGTGTTTTTAATAGTAACATTAATAGGAAAAAATATAGCACAAAAATATAGACTTAGGCTTGAAGAACTAGAAGAAATAAAAAATGCATTAAACATATTTAAATCCAAAATTAAATTTACATATGAACCTATACCAGAAATATTTAAACAGATATCAGAAAATTCTAATAAAAATATATCACAATTGTTCTTAAAATCAGTTACAAATATGGAAAATGCTTCGGCGAGTATTGCTTGGGAAGAAGCAGTAGATAGTTTTTCTGGAAATATAAATAAAGAGGACAAGCAGGCAATAAAAACATTATCAAAACTGTTGCGGAACAACAGATGTAGATGGACAGCTAAGCCAAATAGAAGTAACCGAAACATTTTTAGAAGAACAAATATTAAATGCACAAGAAGAAAAAAATAAAAATGAAAAATTATATAGAAAATTGGGTATGTGCATAGGTATGGCAATTGTAATTATTTTAATGTGATGTCCATTAGGGACGGTTCTTTTTGGACATTTTCTTTTTGGACATTTTTGTCCCAAAGGAACCGAGGTATGAAAAGGGGGAGTTTTATATGAGTATAGATTTGTTATTTAAAATAGCTGCAATAGGAATTTTAGTAGCAGTTTTATATCAAGTATTAGTAAGAGCAGGAAGAGAAGATCAAGCTATGATGACAACACTTGCTGGTTTAGTTATTGTATTAACAATGGTAATTAAAGAAATAAGTGGATTATTTGACACTGTGCGAACATTATTCAATTTATAAAAAAGAATTTTAACAAGGATGGAAAATTAATGGAAATTATTAAAATAATAGGAATTGCTTTAATTGCTTTAATTATAATAATAATGTTAAAACAATATAGACCAGAATATGCAATATTTATAAGTATATTAACAGGAATATTAATATTATTTCTTGTAATGGATAGGCTGACAGGAATAATAAACTTAATAGAATCTATACAAGATAAATTTTCTATAAATACGCAATTTATAGCATTACTGATAAAAATTACTGGAATAGCGTTTTTATCAGAGTTTGCTATTAGTGTATGTAAAGATTCAGGCGAAGCTGCAATAGCAAGTAAAATAGAAATAGGTAGTAAAATTATAATTATTTCTATGTCAGTTCCAATAATTTCAAGTTTATTAGAAATTATCTTAAAAATATTACCCTAGCTAGTGTTTTTAGGTTGATTACTATAAAAGGGACAAGTGCTCAAATAAAATATTAGGAGGTAAGGCAAATGTGAATAAACAAAAGAAAAAAATATCAAAAATAATTATTATAGCTCTTACATTAGTGTTTATATTTCCAACATATTCAAAGATGGAAAGTCAAATTAGCAATAATACAGTACAAATAGATGAAAACGAAATTTCAAACCAAGAGGAAATATTTGGAATAAGTTCATTTATACAAAATTCTAAACAATATACAGGAAACTTTTTTGATGATATAGATATAGGAGAAATACTCAATTCTGCAATTAAAGGAGAAATAGACAACACAACTATATACAAGAAAATATTAAATAAACTAGGTAATGAAGTACAAACAGGAATAAAGAGTTTAGCGTGTATTTTAGCAATAATAATTATACATAGTATTTTAAAATCAATAAGTGAAAGCCTTGAAAATGATAGTGTATCAAAATTAATTTATTATGTTCAATATATAGCGATTATAACAATAATTATGGGAAACTTTTCAGACATAATAAATTTGGTAAAAGAGACTACAACAAATCTAATAGGATTTATGAATACACTTATACCTGTTTTAATTTCACTCATGGTATATACAGGAAGTATAACAACAACAAGTATATTAGAACCAATAATTCTATTTATGATAAACTTTATAGGAAATTTGATACAAGACATATTAATTCCTGTAATATTGATAATAACATCAATAAGTATCATTTCAAAAATTTCTGATAGAGTGCAAATAAACAAAATATCAAAATTTTTAAAGTCTTCTACAGTATGGCTTTTAGGAACAATATTAACAATATTTGTAGGTGTTGTTTCTTTGGAAGGAACACTTTCAAGTTCTGTTGATGGAATTACTGCAAAAACAGCAAAGGCTATAGTTAGTTCGGCAGTTCCAGTAGTTGGAAAGATTTTGGGAGATGTAGTTGACAGTGTATTAGGATGTGGAGTTATTTTAAAAAATGCAGTTGGTTTTGTTGGAGTAATTATTATAATAGGCATATGCATTTTACCAATTTTGAAATTAACAGTTTTGACATTTTCGTATAAGCTTGTAGCAAGTGTTAGTGAGGTTATAGCAGATGACAAAATTGTAAAACTGTTAGACGAAATAGCTGATATTTTTAAAATACTACTTGCTATTTTAGTGTCAATTATGTTTATGGTAATAATTGGGACAACATTATTAATAAAAATGTCTAACACAGGTATGATGTTTAGGTAGGTGATAGATGTGGTAAATTTCTTAAGTTCATGGGTTAAAAACTTATGCTTAGCATTAATTGTAGTTTCTATATTAGAAATGTTATTACCAAATAACAAAACTAAAAAATACATTAAAATGGTTATGGGGTTATACGTATTATTTAGCATAATAGCACCATTTGTAGAAAATAAAGACGAATTAAAAGTTGATGTGGAAAATTTATATGGACAGTATACGGTACAAACATCAGAAGTGGCTGACAAAACGGATCAAACTTCTATGGACAATAGATTGAATGAACTGTATAAACAAAAACTAGAAAAAAATATTATACAAAAGGTAAATGATGAAGGATATGAAGTAGAAAATTGCAATGTTAATGCACATATATCTGATAATGATACAGGAATAGAATTAATAACTTTAAAATTGAAAGAAAAACTAACAGAAGAAGATACAAATTTAGCTGATGATAATTCTATGAATTCAGTAGATACAATAGAAAACGCATTAGTTAGTGAAATACAAAAAATTCAAAAAGTGGAAATTGGAGTATCAGATAATAAAATAACTGAAAATACGCAAGGCGAAGAAAATAAACAAAATCAAAATATAACCAAAGCAGACATCAATAAAGTAAAAAAAATATTAAAAAAAGAATATGGGGTGAGCGAAAAATGTTTAAAGATAAGTTGAAAAAGATTGTTGGAAATAGTGAAGAACAAGGTAATAATAAGAGAAAAATAGAAAATTTAGTGTTTTTAGTAATTATTTTAATAATTACAGTAGTTATAATAAATTATGTTTGGAGTGGAGAAAAAAGTTCAAACAAAAATGTAACAAACTCAGCAGGAAAACAACTTGCAACAGCAAATAACAATCAAACTCTAACATCAAATCAAAACAGTAATTCAGACAGTTTAGAAGAAAAATTAGAAGATATACTTTCTAAAATAGAGGGCGTTGGAAGTGTAAAAGTTTTTATTAATTATTCAGAATCTTCAGAAACAGTTGCAATGTATAATGAAAACTCTAAAACGAGTACAACTGAGGAAACAGATAAATCAGGTGGAACTAGAAAAGTAGAACAAACTGATTCACAAAAAGAAGTTATTTATCAGGAACAAAATGGAACCAAAACACCTATTGTCCAAAAAACTGTTGAACCTAAAATAGAAGGTGCAATTATTACTGCAAAAGGTGCAGGTGATATAAATGTTAAAACAAGTATTATTCAAGCAGTAGAAGCAGCAACAGGTTTGGCAACACATAAAATTCAAGTATTTACAATGTCTGTTTAATTTTATAAATAAATGAAAGGAGTACGTTTATGAGGCTAATAAAGAAAAATCAAGTGGTTATTTATGTTATAGCATTAATGTTAGTTGTTGCTGGTTATTTAAATTTTACTACTAATGGAGATTTAAAAAGTGCTGTGCAAACAGCAAGTTCAGAAGAAGAACTTGAAAAGATGGCTAATATTGGAGATGCTCAATTAGTTAGTAGTAATGTAGTTTCAGAAAATGATGTTAAAAGTAATGAAAGTGTAAGTACAGAGACAAATACAGAAAAAGCTAATGAAGAAAATAATAATTCTAATAATGAAAATTCAACGAATGTAGCTAAGAATGAAAATAGTGAAGAAAATCAAAATGAGGAGAATAAACAAGGTGGAGAGACATTAGAGACAAGTAGTAGTGGTAAGAATAATGATAATTATTTCACAACTTCAAGATTAGAAAGAGATACAATGTATTCTCAAATTTTAGAGACATATGAAAAAATCTTAAATAGTAGTAATTCATTAGAGACTCAAAAACAATCAGCAACAGAAGAGATAAAAAAGATAAATGATATAAAAAATAGTATTATGATTTGTGAAAATTTGATAAAGACAAAAGGCTTTGAAAATGTAGTGATTTTTGTAAATGGTGATAGTGTAAGTATAATTGTTAAAGATGATCAATTAAATACAGAAAAAGTTGCACAAATTCAAAATATTATTTCGAGAGAGATGAATACAAAAGTTGAAAATATACATATTTCTAATAAGTAATAGTGGTAGTGTTATAAAAAATAAAAATGTGTAGAATAGGATTTATTATTGTACACATTTTTTAAAATTTAATTAAATATATAAGTTCTATAACTTATGCTGAATAATCAGTTATTGTTTTTATATATTCTCCAATTTCTTCATTCGTCAAATTTAATTCTTTAATTATTTTTTTAAGTATATCTCTTCTTGGAAATGCTTTTTCGTTGTCTATTCTAACATATTGCCTTAAAGATATACCAAGCTTTTCAGCCATTTCTTCTTGGGTTAAATTTTTTAGTTTTCTTTTTTCTTTTATCATGTCAAATCACCTTAATAATTATTAAAATTTTCTTTTAAATTATTTCATAAAATTAGTGAAAAATATATTGACATTTAACGACACTATAACTTATAATTAAAGGTGACAAATAAAGACACTATTTGTAATATAAAAATACAAAAGATAGGGAGGAAATATTTGATGAGAAAAGAATCAAGAGGGATTACATTGGTAGCATTAGTAATAACAATAATAATATTATTAATATTAGCAACGATATCAATACAAGCATTAACACAAACAGGATTGTTTGAAAGTGCAAACAAAGCAAAATTAGAAAATAAAAGAGGTCAGATATCAGAAACATTGGAATTAAAAGAAATGTTGGAACAAAGCAATAATCCAACAGGGACAGCAGAAGAGATAATAACAGCAACAAGGAATAATGTTATACAAAATAAAAGTGAATTAGAAAAAATAGGAAAAAATGTACAAATAGAGGAAATAAGTACAGAAGAAGATGGAGAAAAAGTAGATGTATATTTTTATGTAGTAGTAGATAAAGATGTGTATAAAGTAGATATGAGTGGAACAAAATTTATAGGAGAACTAGGAAAATTTAAGCCTGTAATAAAAATAAAAAAAATAACAAATACAACGAATTCAATAACAATAGAAGTAAAAACAAGCAGAAATGAAGGCGGGAAATTAGAATATTATATAAAAGCAGAAGATGAAGATAAGTATGAGTTAAAAGAAACAAAAACAGATGACTCAGAATATACATATGGAGACTTAATACAAGGAAAAAAATATAATATAAAAGTAATAGCAAAAGCAGAGAATGGACAAGAAGCAGAAGTAATAGCAGAACAAACAACAGAAAATGTAACTAATTTATTAGCAGGAGATATTATATTTACATACATGGTAGATGGAAATGTAATAAATAAAAACACGTGGACAAACGGAACAGTAAAAGTAAGTGCAAAAATAAATCCTGAAATAAATATGACAGGATTAAAAATACAAACGAGTAAAGACGGAAAAAAATATGAAAATACAAATGAACAATCATTTACAGAAAATGGAACAATGTATGTAGTATTAACAGATGGTAAAAACTATGGAGGCTCAGCAGGTGGAACAGTAACCAATATAGACAAAACAGTACCAACAGTACCAACAATAACATATAATTCAGGAACAAATGAGTCTAAATGGGAAAATAATATAAATATAACATTAACTTCAACAGATACACAATCAGGAATTGCATATTACCAAGTAGATTGGGATGGAGACGGAATATCAAATGGAAATGTGGATGCAAATTTTATACCATGGAATGGATATAATAGTTCTAATAATAGATTTAGAGCAGTAGATAATGTAGGAAATGCAAGTGAATGGACATCAAGTGTTGATATTCATATGGATACTGAAGCCCCAGTTCATACAAATTGGTGGTGGGGTGAAGTAAATGCAAGTGTAGCAAGACTATATATACAAGCAACTGATAATGTAGGAATAGCGAAAGTAACAGCACCTACATCAACACAAAGTGGAGGATATAATAATTGGGTATGGTTTGATGCAGTATGGGATGCAGGAGCAAATGCATATAGAGCTGATATAACACCATCAACATTTGGACATTATGGACAAACTTATTTAACACATTTATATATATATGACCAGGCTGGAAATGGAGGATATTGTAATGCTACAAATGTAAATATTCCTGTAAAAATAAATTATGGAACAAGCATACAGAATAGTTATGAAACACTATATACAACTACATATCCAACTGGAAATGTACCAAAAGTTGATATGGATACATATACAGCAGGAAATTATGATAGAGGATATTATTTATTAAGTCAAACCCAAAAAGAAGCAATAATGCAAGATACATCTGGAAAAGGATATGCTTATGTATATTCAGGAAATAATAAATATAACTTCACAGAGCAAGTATCTAATAGATGGATTGGAATACATTTTCATGGAACAGAGTGGACTACGTCTATGAACATATCTGATGTAAAGATATATTTTAGTGACAATACATCATATACAATAAGAGAAGCTGTTAATCAAGGATATATAGAACCATTAGTTATTTGTGAAAGCATGCATACATATGCTCAATATACAATATGGACAGATATTTTAAATATTTTGGATGGAAATGCAACTAGTACTAATAATTATCCAGATGGATTATTGATGTTTAAGGTTAAAGAAAGAGCAAACATAACAGCTATAAGTTTTTATACAAATAAAGATTGGAGTACATCGTATGCTGATGGATTAAGGGTATATAAATATTATGATGGCTTTGAAATTTCTACACAGCCAATATCTTAAAAAATTGAAAAATATTTTATAATAAAAGTACAAGTTTTTTAAAAAGACTTGTACTTTTTGCAAATTATATATATAATAAAAACATCAAAAAAGAAGGCAGAATAAGAATAGCCTAGAAAGGAACAAAAAATGAATTTTATAGAAACAATAAAAGAAAGAGCAAGACAAGAAATAAAAACAATAGTACTACCAGAAGCAGAAGACATACGAACATTAAAAGCAACAGAAATAGCACTAAAAGAAAAATACGCAAATATAATTTTAGTAGGAAATGAAAAAAATATAAAAGAGAAAGCAGAAATAAACAAAATAAACATAGAAGGTGCAGCAATAGTAGATCCACAAACATCACCAGAATATGAAAAATATGCAAATTTATTATATGAATTAAGAAAACATAAAGGAATGACAATAGAACAAGCAAAAGAAATAACATTAAATCCAGTATATTTTGGTATGTTAATGGTAAAAGATGAAGATACTAAAGCAGATGGGTTAGTATCAGGAGCAGCACATTCAACTGCTGACACATTAAGACCAGCACTTCAAATACTAAAAACAGCACCAGACACAAAATTAGTTTCAGCTTTTTTTGTTATGGTTGTACCAAATTGTGAATATGGTTCAAATGGCACATTTATATTTGGAGATGCAGGACTAAATGCAAATCCAAATCCGGATGAGTTGTCAGAAATAGCAATATCTTCAAGTAAAAGTTTTAAACAATTAGTAGGTGAAGAACCTAAAGTTGCAATGCTTTCCTATTCAACAATGGGAAGTGCTAAATCAGAATTAACTCAAAAAGTAATAGATGCTACTAAATTATTAAAAGAAAAAGAACCAAATTTAAAAGCAGATGGAGAATTACAATTAGATGCTGCCATAATACCAGAAATAGCAAAATCAAAAGCACCAGAAAGCACAGTTGCAGGTGAAGCAAATGTATTAATATTCCCAGACTTAGATGCAGGAAATATAGGGTACAAATTAGTCCAAAGACTTGCAAAGGCTGAAGCTTATGGCCCACTATGCCAAGGAATTGCAAAACCTGTAAACGATTTATCAAGAGGATGTAGTTATCAAGATATTGCAGGAGTTATTGCAATAACAGCAGTTCAAGCACAAAAATAATGTCCAAAAGGGACGGTTCTTTTTGGACACTTTTGGATAAGGGAGGTTATATATATGAAAGTATTAGTATTGAATTCAGGAAGCTCATCATTAAAGTATCAAGTAATTGATATGGATACAGAAAAGATGTTAGTAAAAGGATATTTTGAAAGAATAGGACAACAAAATTCTTTTTTAACACATAAAGTAAATGGAATAAAACATAAATTTGAAAAAAGTGTAGCAAATCATGAACAAGCATTGGAATTTGTATTCACAAGATTAACAAATGACCATTATGGTGTAATTAAAAGCTTAGATGAATTAGGCGGAATTGGGCACAGAGTTGTCCAAGGTGGAGAAAAATATTCTCAACCTGTAATAATTACAGAGGATGTTATAGCAGAGATTGAAAAGTGTAGTGATTTAGCGCCTCTACATAATCCAGCAGCAATTTTAGGAATAAATGCTTGTAAAAAAATAGCACCTAATATTCCAATGGTTGCAGTATTTGATACAGCATTTCACCAATCAATTCCAAAGGAAAGATATATTTATCCAATACCATATGAGTATTATAAAAAATATGGTATTAGAAAGTATGGAGCTCATGGAACATCACATGAATATGTTGCACATCGAGTTGCAGAAATAATGGAAAAAGATATTAAAGATTTAAAAATAGTAAATTGTCATTTAGGACAAGGAGCAAGTGTATGTGCTATTCAAAATGGTAAATCTGTAGAAACAAGCATGGGACTTACACCACTTGGTGGAATACCAATGGGAACAAGAAGTGGAGATTTGGACCCATCAGTTGTGACATATTTAATGAAAAAAGAAAACTTAACACCACAAGAAATGGAAGACATATTAAATAAAAAATCTGGAGTTTATGGTATGTCAAGAGGAGTATCAGTAGACTTTAGAGATATAGAAAATGAAGCTTTGGCTGGTGGAACACATGCACAAATGGCTTTAGATATATATCATTATCTAACAGCATCATATGTTGCAAAATGTGCAGTAGCTATGGGAGGAATAGATGTACTTACATTTACAGCAGGTGTTGGAGAAAAAGGACCAATATCTAGAAAAGCAATCTGCGACCAACTTGAATTCTTTGGAGTAAAAATAGATTATGAAAAAAATAAAATAAGAGGCGAAGAAGTTGAAATATCAGCAGAAGATTCAAAAGTTAAAGTCTATGTTGTTCCAACAAATGAAGAATTAATGATTGCAAGGGGATTGAGGGACGTTCTTTCAAATCCCTAAATTCAGGGATAAGGGGACAGCCCTTCCTGTGATCTCAATTTCATAGATTTGAGGATTATGGGGCAGTACGTGAATTATAAAAATAGGAGGTAAATTAAAAATGAAAATATTAGTATTAAATTGTGGTAGTTCATCACTAAAATATCAATTAATAAACATGGAGACAGAAGAAGTTATGGCTTCTGGAAAATATGAAAGAATAGGAGAAGCAGAAGCATTTATAACACATAAAGTAAATGGACAAAAAATAGAAATAAAAAATCCAGCATATAATCATTCAGAAGCAATAGACTTTACATTAAAACAATTTACAAATCCAGAATACAAAGTAATAGATAGCTTAGACGAAATAAATGCAATTGGACACAGATTAGTTCATGGTGGAGAAAAAATTGCAGAATCTGTTATAATCGATGACAATGTCGTAAAAGTTCTAGAAGAATATACAGATTTAGCACCTTTACACAATCCTGCTTGTATATTAGGAATAAAAGCATGCCAAGAAGTTATGCCAGGAAAACCAATGGTAGGTGTATTTGATACAGCATTTCATCAAACAATGCCAAAAGATAAATATATTTATCCAATACCATATGAATATTATAAAAAATATGGAGTAAGAAAATACGGATTCCATGGAACATCACATATGTTTGTTTCACAAAGACTTGCAGAGATTGAAAACAAACCATTAGAAGGTACAAAAATTGTAACATGTCATTTAGGACAAGGTTCAAGTATATGCGCTATAAAAGATGGAAAATCAGTAGATACAAGTATGGGATTAACACCACTTGGTGGACTTCCAATGGTTACAAGAAGTGGTGATTTAGACCCATCAGTTGTAACATATATAATGAAAAAAGAAAACTTAACACCTGCACAAATGGAAGATTTATTGAATAAAAAATCAGGACTTTCTGGTATGTCAGGACTAGTTCCAGACTTTAGAGAGATAGAAATTGCTTCAAATGAAGGACAACCAGATGCTAAGATTGCAGTTGAAAACTTTAATTATACAATTGCAAGTTATGTTGCAAAATATGCAGTTGCAATGAATGGTGTTGATTATATTATATTTACAGGTGGAATTGGCGAAAATCAAATTAATATCCGTAAAGGTATTTGCCAAAAGCTAGAATTTATGGGCGTTAAATTAGATGTTGACGCTAATAATATGAGAGGAGAAGAAAAAGTTATTTCTACTCCAGATTCTAGAATTAAAGTTTATGTTATTCCTACAAACGAGGAATTGATGATAGCTAAAGAAACTTTAAGATTGGTAAAATAATTAAAGTAAAAAAGTAAGACAGTAAATGCCTTACTTTTTTACAATTTTTAATGATAATTTTATGTTACAGTTTACAGCCGATAAAATTATTGTTTGTGTGGCACCCTCTTCCCCTTGGGTAATTATATATATTTGA
>OKRZ01001015.1_pt1 | contig 22219 bp, 13 predicted proteins | sample 1601141 | NCBI WGS metagenome assembly OKRZ01 (sample SAMEA3541524, study PRJEB24748) | human gut metagenome | biome: human gut; feature: human-associated habitat; material: faeces | place: China | collected 2012
CAACTATCGCCGTTGGCTCAACTTGCGCGATGCGGTGGCATATACGGCTTTCAGGTCTTCTTTGGTTTCACATAATAGCATAATCCATTCTCTGACTCTGCCTTTGTAATATGAAATGCATCCTGCATCCACTTTGGAGGCGTGCTGCATTCCCGTTTTCTTCCCTTCAGGACTTTTTTAGCAATATCATCCGCTTTCATGCGCTTATCATCCAGCATGACACCTGCAATTTTCTCTTTAATGATAACAAGACTGTTTTGTGTACTCATATAATGTATCCCTTAATATACATATGTAACCATTTTTACCTGCTACCATTTTCACATAACCGGGATTGAATATCAAGTCTAATTTTAATCTGCTGATACCTTCATTGCTACATCCAACATATCGATCACAGATCCATCGGCTGCATCTAATACCACCATCTCACTTGGATAATCCGGATCCGATTTATCATCACAGGAAGAAAAGATCCAGACAGGTTTATATTCAAATTGTCCATCTGCTGCGCCTGCTGTCAGGTAATAGGTCAAGGTCACATCATTAAAATTGATCGCGTTATATTTACATGGATAGGTTTTGTAATATTCCGGTATGGTTTCATTTGCCTTTTCAAGCAGCTCCGGAAATGAAAGGATCTCAGTCTTTGCACTTTCTCCGGTGGACTCCAGATAATCACACCAGTTCGCATTGATGATTCCATTGGAATCCATTGTGATCTCATAGCGTTCAACCGGCACATCATAATATTCCACCTGCTTCTGCAGATTTTCAACCTGATTAAATGCCATCGTTGACACCGGCTGCTTATCAACAGCTCTTACGTAGGTGAACGAATACCCATCCACATCCGTAGCAACAACCGAATTTGTCGCATCTGTATATACCCAGTAAAGATCAGAACTGTCCTGTAAGGCTACATCCTTCGCACCGATCTTCGACAGAAATTCCTCTGCCTTCATCTGTGCTTCCTCTTTGGAATAGCTGCAGGCATTCTGAACTGTATTCTCCTGATCCGCTTCTGTTCCTGTCTCTCTTTCATAGTCAGCCTTTGAATATGGCGTGACATACGTTGCCTTTTCTTTCGGACGATACATCATAAAATCTTCCCGCATATTAAAGGAACGATAAACGCTGTCGGTTTTGTAATACAATTCATATTCCTTCCCATCCACAGTACCAACATAATCATCCGCGGAATAATCTCCGGCAGCCGGATAACTGTCCGGGGCATCTGCCAGTTCCGTTTCCAGATCGCTGATCCATGAATCATAGGAATCCGCAAATACAGGATCCGGATAATTCTCCTTTGCTGTCTGATACTGTGTGATCTCTGCCTGAATGTCCTTTTTTATCCGATGCATGGAATCATATACATAGATTCCCTCATCCTTATCAAACAGATTCTCTGCCACCTGCTTCTTCACTTCATTACTCTCCGGATCTTTCTTCTTATACTGTGCGATCTGAAGGTCAGAGGTATCCGGAACACTGATATCATCATCCGTTACATGGATCTTTGATAAGCCGGTATCTCCAATCGCAATCTCCGTATCACAGGTAAATGGAATCTTATACTTACTCCACAGACTTCCACTATCCAGATCTTCTCCGGATGCAGCTGTCTCCGTCTGTCCCAGATCTGCCTCTGTTTGTTTCGGCTGGGTATTATCTACATTGTAGTCTACATTTTTCCTTCCGCATCCTGTAACAGCCGCAGATACTGTAAGAGTTCCTGCAAGAAACAGTGCCATCATTTTTCTTCTTTTTGTAATGTCCATTTTCATCATTTGTATCCCTTCTTACTTAAAGATTTTCCCGTTTTCCCTCATATATCAGATAAAAATGACTTCTTTTATTATCCTTATACCGCCTCCGTTTAATCCTGTATTACACTGCATGTTCCCAGTGCCTTCGATACCTCAAGGATATCAATATAGGATCCGTCGGTTGCATCCAGCACGACCATCTGTTGAGGATCTTCATATGTAACTTCATCAAATTCATATACTTCAACCTGCGATATGATCCATGCCGGCACATATTCAAATTCACCGTCCTGTGCTCCCGGTTTCAGACAATAGGTAAGCTGCATACGATTAAATTCGATCGACTTGTACTGTGTATTATACTTTGCATAATATTCAGAAACAGATGAATCCGCCCGCTTCATCAGTTCTTTAAAAGAAAGCAGTTCTGTTTCCTCTGCCTCACCTTCGACAGACAGATTATTCGTCCAGACAGCTCCGATCACTCCATTATCATCCACCGCAATCTTACAGTAATCTGTAGGTATATCCACACCTGCTTCCTGCTGCACCATATTGTCAACATTCAATGCCTGTAAGCCCTCTCCAAGAGACTGATCCTTTATCATCCGGTTAAATGTAAAATAATACCCATCAATATCACGCTCTATAAGCGTTGATAAAGCATCATCATAGGTCCATGCCAGTGCGGAGGACTCTCCAAGTGTCATATCATTACAGTCGATCTTCTTCAGAAATTCTTCTGCTATCTCCAATGCTTCCTCTTCTGAATATTTACACTGGTTTTTATCGTTCAGTGCCTCCTCTGCACCTTCGGAACCATATTTTATACTGTCATTTAATGACACATAGCCGCCATGATCGATCATCTCCGTTCCATCCTCTGTTCCGTCTGCAGGTCTGTATACCATGGCATCCTCCTTCAATGATAAATCATAGCTTGAAATCGTATCATCCGGTGTCCTCAGAACAAATTCATATTGACCACATGTTCCAAGGTACTTTGTAGCAGAATAATCTCCGGCAGCCGGATAATCTTCCGGTGCTTTTTCCAGCTCATCCTGAAGCTCTGTAAGCGTATCATTTATCTCCTTAATACGCTCCGCATCGGTTCCCAGATCTTTTTTTAGTTGTTCATAGGATGCGATCTGTTCTTCTATATCTGCCTTTGTCTGATTGTTCTCATCATAAGCATAGATTCCTTTGCTCTTATCAAATATCGCTTCCGCTATTTTTTTAAGTGCCTCTCCTGCGGTATCATTCTTTGTTAACTTCTCAGTATACATGATTGATGTATCAGGAACCGAGATCTCATCCACCTTCAATGTGATCTCACTCAAACCCGAATCCCCTACTGCTATACTGTCATCATATGACTTTGGAATATCGTACTTATCCTGAATACTTCCGCTGTCCTTTTTTCCGCCGGATCCATCGATATCATAGTCGATATCTTTTTTCCCGCATCCGGTAAATACCGCCGCCATCATCATTGTTCCAAACATCAGCCAGGCGGTTCCTCTTCTCCTGATCTGTTTTCTCATCTTCCTTCCTCCTCATATCGTAAATATATTTTATTTCTTTCCCGATCCCGGTCACTCCTCTGCACTATCTGAAGTATCCGTATCTTCTTCGCCATCGTAAAAGCTTCCTGCAGCTTTTGACAGCTCAAGCAGATCGATCACAGAACCATCTGTTGCATCTATAACCACACCGCACTTCTTTATTATACACATTGTGTATCTCCCTGTCTCCCAATTTTTGTATTTTCTCCAAATTATCTTACGACTTTCTAATTAAAACACAGGGAAAAAGCATTTTCGCATCATAGCTGTATATTTTCTGAATAATTAAAAATGCTCATGTACTGCTTATTACATGAAACAGTACATGAGCATATCTTTTATATTAATATTTTTATTCTTCAGAAGATGTATCTTCGGCAGAAGTGTCCTCAGCGGATGTATCTTCAGAAGATGTATCTGTGTCTGTATCCGTATCGTCTACGTCTTCTGTATCGGAATCGTCTTTGTCATCATATGTATAATATGTGCCAAGTGACTTGGCCAGTTCCAGAAGATCGATCACTGATCCGTCTCTTGCATCGACTACAACCATCTGTGTCGGGCTGTCCTTATCTGTATAATCCTGATATTCCTCATACTGGGATAATATCCATGCCGGAATATATTCAAAGGTTCCTTCTTTGTCTCCTGCTTTCAGGAAATAGGTCAGCTCCATACCGTTAAATTCAATCTTCTTGTAATGAGATGTGTACTTGCTGTAATATTCAGGAACGGTTTCATTCATTTTATCTAACAGATCCTTATAGGAAAGAATCTGTGTTGCCTGTGGTTCTCCATCTGCTTCCAGATATTCGCTCCAGCTTGCACTATTGATACCCTTGGAATCAATGCTGATGGAGCATTCCTCCTTTGGAATATCAATGGATGCATTGTCCTGCTGGATGTTATCGACATTCCATGCATTTACTGTTGCGGTTGGCTGGTTATTGATCGCTCTTGAATATGTGAATGTATATCCATCCACATCTGTTGACTGGTTGTCACCATTATCATCATAATAAACCCAGCAAAGTGCTGATGTATTCTTTAAGGTAACATCCGTACATCCGACTTTTGCAAGGAAATCATCTGCCATCTGTCTTGCTTCATCTTCTGAAAATGTACACTGATTTGTATTTGCATCTACAGAGTCTGACTCGTCTGCACTATACTGCATGTAATCGTCCATGGAAGTTGAATAACATCCGCTTGCTCCATCCTTTGGACGATATTTTAAGAAATCATCCGCAAGATACAGGGAATATCCGGTTGTACCATTTTTCTCGCTCGGAGTGGATACCGTAAACCTTGTATCTCCGATCGAACCAATAAAAGTATCTCCTGTATAATCGCCTGCTGCAGGATATTCATCCGGTGCAGTCGCAAGCTCATCCTTCAGATCATTGATCCAGGAATCATAATAAGATGCCATGTCACTGTCACCTTTTTTCTTTTCGGCTTCATACATATCGATCTCAGTCTGAATATCTTCTTTGGTACGCTTATCATAATCATATTCATAGATACCCTTATCTTTGTCCAGAACTGCCTCTACTGTTTCTTTTTTACTATCATTTGTTGTTTCCTTCTTCTTAAACGATGCAACATACAGATCTCCTGTATCCGGTACGATCACTTCTTCTGCATCGATTGCAATCTTCTGAATACCGGAATCTCCTGTTGCGATCTCGGTATCACAGCTTTCAGGTATTCCATATTTACCCTGCAGGCTGCCACTGTCCGCATTGCTTCCAGAACCACCATTTTCTTCTACATCATAATCAATATCCTTCTTGCCACAGCCGGTAACTGCTGTGCTGACTGCCAGCATACCAACTAACAGGCAGGCTGCCATTTTTTTACGATATACGCGAAATCTTTCTTTATTATTCTTTGTTTTGTTCTGCATATAAGAACCTCCTCTTTTCTTCTCTCATTTATTATAGCTTCTGGATCCGATCCAGTAAATGACATATTATTTTGCGCCATGTTCCGCGACCGATTACTCTTCAGTCGTATCACCGGTTGTATCTGCATCACCCTCTGTGGAATCTCCTTCACTGCCTGTGGAATCTCCGGAAGTGTTGGTATCATCATCTATAGTAGATATCGATGAACTGCCGTCATCAGATACATCTCTTGCGGTTGTATCGGTTTCATAACTCTGATATGTGCCAAGTGCCTTGGACAGTTCCATCAGATCGATCACAGTACCATCTGTAGCATCAAGAACAACCATCTGGGTTGGATATGTCTCATTTGTGGAATCGGTCATATCCTCATACTGTGTCAATATCCATGCAGGTACATATTTAAATGTTCCTTCTTCATCTGTCTTCTCCAGATAATATCCAAGCTTCATAGAATTAAACTCTACTTTTTTATATCTGGTTGGATATGTGGTATAGTATTCTGCAATATTCTTATTTGCTTTTTCTAACAGCTCCTTAAATGATAAGAGTTCATTTGACTCTGTTTTTCCGGTTGTTTCCAGATAGGATACCCAGCTTGCAGATATAATACCATTAGAATCAACATATACCGTACAGGTTTCGGCAGGAATGCTTACCGATCCATCATCCTGCGTAATATTATCAACATTCCAGGCTTCCGGAACATTGGTAGTCTGATTATTGATCGCTCTGCTGTATGTAAATACATATCCATCAACATCAACAGCCTCGGTATTCCCATCTGTTCCATAGTAATACCAGTAAAGATCCTGTGTATCATTCAGGGAAGCATCTGAAATACCGACCTTACTGATAAAATCATCTGCAATGGACTGTGCCTCTTCCTTTGTAAATGTACATACATTTGAGGCTGACACATCTGCATCTGACAGATCATCCCCGCTATCCGGAGTTGAATAATATACTCCGTTCATTCCATCTTTTGGACGGTAGGTGATCAATGAATCCTTCAGACCTACGGAACCACTTCCGCCTTCCTGATCGTCCATATACATAATATATTTTCTTCCGTTGATCTCTCCGATAAAGGCACTACCGGAATAATCATCAGCCGCCGGATATTCATCCGGTGCATTCTGAAGCTGATCTTTCAGGTCGGAGATCATGGAATCAAACCAGGATGCACTGGAATTATCTCCATTTGCTGCAGAATCCTTCTTTTCCTTTTCATACTCATCGATCTGGTCCTGAATATCTGCTTTTGTCATATTGTTATAATCATATGTATAAATACCTTTGTCTTTTTCAAGTACAGCTTCTACGATCTGTTTTCTGGTATCATTTGATGATTCTTTTCTTTTTACATATACGGTCGGAAGATCTACCGTATCCGGCACTGTTACCTCATCTGCTTCTATTGCAAGTTTGCTGATCCCGCTGCTTCCAGCGTCCAGTGTAGTATCACAGGATTCCGGTATTCCGTACTTACCCTGAAGGCTTCCACTGTCCGAGCTGCCTCCGTTTCCTGATTCACCGTCTACACTGTAATCTATATTCTTCTTTCCACAGCCTGTAAGTGCAGTTCCTGTTGCCAAAACTCCTACAATGGCAAGTGCTGCCATCTTTTTATAGTGCATTTTTCTGCTTACCTGTGTTGTCTTATTACCTGCTGTTTCTTTTCTTATTTTCTTCAAAATAATTACCTCCTGCTGTGATCCTACATTTTAACAAACAAAATTAATATGTATATTTTTTCAGCGCTGTAAAAATATTAACACAAACCATCGATTTTGTTCATTAATACGGGTCTATTTTTTTATTAAACTTTCTTAAGCTTTCTTTTCATTTTTCCCGACATATTAAATGTACATGACCACTACATATTTTATGCAATATAGTTGCATCCTTTTTGCATCCTTTTTCTACATTTTCTTGTATTTCTATATTGCATTTTTTCTTTTTATGTTATAGTATGTGCGGTGAGAAAGAATAAAGAGGTGTCATTCTAATGAATATTACCATGTTAAAAAGTAAGATCCACAGAGCCGTTGTTACACAGGCTGAACTGAATTATGTCGGCAGTATCACCGTAGACTCTGAGCTTTTGAAGGAAGCAGGAATTCTTGAATATGAAATGGTGCAAATTGTTGATATTGAAAATGGAAATCGTTTTGAGACATACACGATTGCCGGAGAACCGGGATCCGGTGTTATGTGTTTAAATGGTGCCGCTGCCAGACAGGTTCAGGTAGGTGACCATATCATTCTGATGTGTTATGCTTCTATGACACCTGAAGAAGCCAAAGAATACCGACCAACGGTAGTCTTTGTAAACGAAGACAATTCCATCTCCCGTATCACCAGCTATGAAAAGCATGGCGAGATCGGCTAGACAATATATTGTTAGGACAAAAAGGAAGATAGCATGCTCTGTTATTCCGTAAGACGCTTTCGCTCTAATCCTCGTGCAGCGGTACATAAGGCTGCAAAGGGCGCAGCCAAAGTACCGGCCTCGGATAAGGTTTACTTCATAACAGACATGCTATCTTCCTTTTTGTCTTAAAAATAACACCACTAATTATCGAACAATCGCTTTTCTATCTTTCTTCTTTATTTACTATCCTGAGAATTCGGGCAGGGTTGCTGACTACGACTGCATTTTTGGGGTATATCCTTGGTTGCAACTCTTAAATCTATTCTTTCCCATTCCATTCCTGTTTCATCTCTTGAGAATCTGCTTTGTCTGTTGATATATCTTGACTATTAGCCATCTGATCATATATCTGTGTATTTACATCATAGGCATTTGAAGCATAGCCCTGTTCATCCGCATTATAGCCATTCGGATAATAGCCCTGTGCATTTGCCTCATATCCATTCGGATAATAGCCCGCATCCGCATTATAGCTATTTGGATAATAACCTTGCGTATTTGCTTCGTAACCGCTCGGATAACAGCCTTGTGCACTTGCTTCATAATCGTTCAAAGCATAGCCCTGTGCACTTGCCTCGTAGCCATTCGGATAATAACCCTGTGCATTCGGGTCGTAACTATTCGGATAATAACTTTGCGCATTTGCCGCATAGCCATCCGGATAATAGCCTTGTGCATATGGTTGCTGCATGTTCTGAGCATTTACAGGCTGTATATATTCTCCGCTTTCCGACTGCTGATTTTCTGATGTAGTTTTTTTCTGCTTCTTTTGTTCTCTGGCAATCTTCTTCTCATTTTTCTTCGCCAGACGTTCTTCTCTGTGTTTTACCCTGTATGCCCGAACGATCAGAATATATACGATCCATAAGATAAGCAGGGAAACGATCGCGATCCCGGCATATAACTGCCACCGATGATAAGATGTCGCATAACGATAACCAAGCTCACTGTCAAGTGTCAGCAGTTTATCTCCTGATACCTGTATTGTCAGATAGATGCTATAACCGATCACACCCGCACCTGCAAGGGTAAGAAGGATCTGAATAATAGTATATACGATCATGACTGCTTCCTCCTTTTCCTGCCCTTTGCGAATACAATGATATAAAGGATCAACAGTACAAGAACTAATCCGCCAAGTGCGATATATTCAAATATCCGCTTTACTGTTTTTGCCGATTCATAGGTGATTGTCGCTGAATATACCGACTCATTTCCAACAGCATCTTCAGCAATTAAAGTTATCGTATTCTCACCACCTGCCAGTGTTATCTTCTTATTAAAATAATTCTGTGTCAATTCAACCGGTTCTCCGTTTAATGTAAGAACAGCACCGGCTTCTGTATATCCGTTCAAATAGATACTTCCTTCTGTTACTACTTTTCCATTTATATCTTCGGATACAGATAATTGCGGAGGAACCGTATCTACATAAATATCTTTTGAAAATTCGGCTGCATTTCCTGTTCCGTCTGTCACTACAAATGAGACCGTGTTATCACCATCTTCCAGATTCACACGATACATGCCGGATTCTTTTTCTCCCTCCAGAATTTTCCGTTCTCCCAGATATGCATCAAATGTGCTGTTAGTATCTAATGTCATCGTTGCATTTATGAAACTGTTTTTTGTCGTATCCGAATCCGTATCAAAGGCTACATCTGCCGATACTTTTACTGCAGAATCTGCAGTGATCAGATCATACATACAGCTCTCATTTGTTCTCACAACTGCCAGATATACTTTGGAAGCATCTTCTGAAAAATCTCCATAAAACGTTTCTGCTGTTCCAACATCTTCTTCCTTTATCAGGTTATGGTTCTCATCCCAGACAAGGACTGTATAAGCTTCATTCTCTGCTGCCGTCCATGAAATATAATAACCATCGTTATAGGTTCCGCCTTTTACGCCATTTACCTTCTGTGAATCATTTGGATTCTGATAGCTGACAAATCCATCACCGTAAGCCCGCTGATAGATTCCATCCACAGATACACGGATATAAAAATGATATTCACCACTGGAAAGGCTGTTCAGATCAAAAGAAGCAGTCCCCTTCTTATCCATATATTCACTGTAAACACAGGTTCCGTCAAATCCCTCAGAATCTGTATCGGCGAATATTTCTACATAGATCTCATCCGGACTGTCCGTGATCTTATAGTCTGCGGTAACGCTTCCATCTGCATTCTGTGTTACTGCAAATTTGCTGATCACTAAAGAATTCGGAAGTTCACCGACTGTTACATCTACAGTCCCTATATTGTCGCCGCTCACCACAACCGTCCAGGTTCCTTCTTCTCCTTTTCCTACATTGACGATTGCTTCACCATTTGCCTCATATACCTGATCCGGTGTCTTATCCTTACTGTAGACTTTACCGGATGGTGATGTCAGCTTTACGGTTCCTGCCTGTTCATAGTTTTCCCATGTCACATAGAAGACCGCTTCTGTATATTCACGACCCAGATCAATCGTTACCTCTGTCTCTGCTGCATGAACCGGAAGTACCAGCCATCCTGCCACAATAGTCACCATTAACAGCCATATACATATTCTACTTACTATTCTTGTCTCTCTTTTCATATGCTTCTGTTACCCCCTTAGTTGGATGATGCATGAACTTTATCCCACAGGAAGAGTTCTCCATTATCTTCATACCAGATAGATGCTTCTTTCTCTTTGCCGTTATTCCCACTATAATTCAATGTTACCTTGGCTTTATTAAAGTCCCAATCCCAGTCAACGGCAAGCTTCGAAGCTCCCTTTGCATGAACATTAGCAGGTGCCATATCCACGTTACCATTTACACCAAGCTTGATATATCCACCGGTCAGATTGCCACCAAGATTTGCATCAGCACTTCCGTTTACCTCACAGCCAAAGCCTGAGATTCCAAGTTCTACAGAAGCAGATACATCCAGACCATCTTTATTTATCTTTGCTGCTGCCTTCGCCTTTTCTGATCCAAGCAGTGACAGATCAGCCGAGATTGCAAATTCTGGATCACTGAAATTAATCTCTACCTTACCATTTGCTTCACCGATCTCACCCCATGACTTGAACTTCTTCATCAGGGCATTATTACCGTTAAACGAAGCAAACAGGTTGATATCTGCACCCGCAGTTCCTGCAAGTATAATATCCTGCTTATCATATAAAGTATTATCAAGACCGGTACCGATAATATTATATGTTTTCTCCGGGATCACTGATTCGTACAGATTTAAGGCGATCGTACTCATACCCTGCAATTCTCCGCCAACCTGATTGATGTCAATGACTTTATAAACCGTTATTCCCGGATCTAATGCTGCTCCGATCGTTACTTTATCCGGCAGCCAGTAATAGGAAGAAAACGAGCCGTCAAATCCGGCGATCCGACTGTCAAAGAATCCCGGTATGGATGTTGCCAGATCGATCTTTCCACCGATCTTCCAATACTCGTAATCAGGATCCAGGGAATTTAATTTTAGTGACAATTCATTGATCCCAAAGGTTCCAAAATTAATCTTATCATCTACAGATAATGTTACTTCTCCACCAAACTGAATGCCATCCGGTGTGATCGCCATTGATAAGGATCCATCTAAGCCTCCAAAGAATTCTTTTGCTCCAAACTGCTTTAAGCTGCTCCGTTTCGTGACAGGCTCCGACTCCTTATTCGCTCCGGTTTTATGTTGAAGTGATTTCTTTGTTGAATCAATAATTTCATCCAGCCGGAATGATGAAATATCTACCTGTAACCGGTTACTGTGCAGATTTACCTCTGCAACATCGATATCCATGATAAACGGCACGGAAAGATTCAGACTGACAATCGTCTGATCAAATGATATATCAGATCCGCTGACCGTTACATAATATCCATTTTTACCAATTACATAATCTTTATTTCCCATGACCAGACCGGCGAAGCTGCCATTGGCCTGTTCCATCTCTGCGTAACTGACATAGAGTTTTCCATCTCCCTGAACCTTACCGGAATCACCGACCTTGATCGTCTTATTTGCCACAAGGGAAAGATCCGGATCCATGTCGTCCACAATGATCTCCATATCACCTGAGCTGTGAACAAATCCGTTGATCATGACATTTCCACTGGCCGCCAGGCGATCATCTGCTGTCTGACCAATGGCATCCGCCGTGATCGTCATATCACCAAGTCGGATTGAGGTTGTTGTTCCTGCTTTGAATACCTTAAACAGAGATTTTCCTACAACCAGACGACCATCTGTTGTCTTTACTTTGACATCATAGATACCGGCAGTCAGTTCGCCATTTAATTTGCCTGTAAGACTTGTTTTATCTGCTACCTGTATATCTGTTAATGCCAGATTGCCAACCGTCACACTCGCAATATCAGAAAATCCCCCACCATTTACAGTCAAGGTGATACCATTCTGTACATCCCTTACAGATACATTTCCCGGCGTTACCGAAGATACTCCGAGTGTATTCTCATCTACCTTCCGGATAAATCCTGCATCATCTGAATCCTCCGGTTTATTCTCTTCTTTTAAATAGTAATTCTTTGTCGCTGTTGCATTATATTCTGCGATATCAACAGTAAGAAATCTAGGATCTACATCCGGATTCTTTGTTACCGTATATGATATGCTGTAATTATTTACGATATATTTCTGAAGATACAAATAGATATCCGACAGCTCCGTTGATGCAGATGCCTTTACGAATTTACCACCGGTTGCTTCTGCGATTGCCTGCATATATGCGTCATCACATTCGCCAAATCCAACCGTATATACACTGATTCCAAGTCTTGCTGCCCGGTCAGTTGCAGCCTGCATATCTTCTTCCGAACCTCCGTCCTGTCCGTCAGACATCAGGATAACTGCTCTGCTGCCTTTTTCCGCTTCCAGATTATCAAGTGCAAGATTTAGACCCGCAGATATGTTGGTTCCACCACCATCTGAAATAGCTGCTATAGAGTTCTTCAGCGTTCCGCTTCTGGATGTCAACGATTGCTCCAGATATGCCTCATTATCATATGAAACAATCATCATTTTCTCTGAGGTTATATGCTCTACCGCTTCTGTTGCGGCCTGCTTTGCGTTTGCAATCGCCGCACCTTCCATACTGCCGCTCTTATCCATTACGATACCGATACTGACAGCTTCACTCTCTGCCCCGCTGTTCAGTGTAAAATCCGTGATCTCATACTGCGTATCGATCACCGTAAAATCTTCCTTTGTAAACTGATCTGCCAGTTCTTCTTTGGAGTCCTTTGTTCCATTGATATTAATGTATGCCTGAATGGATGGATATGCCGAAGTATCGATACGGCTGATATGAATGTTGATCCTGTCGTATTTTAATGTGGTTGCAACGTACGAATTAAATGAACCATTTATGGTTTCTTCCGATACAGGAACAACCTGACTGCTCTGTTTATCTACCATATCGTTAACGGCAGCATTCAGTTCTGCATTATAACTGTCATCGGAGATCTGATTGTACTGTGTCACAACTTCATCAATTGCATCTTTTAATAATGATGAATCACTGATCTTGGCACTGTTATCAATGACATTATGCAGATGCTCGTTTGCTGTATCTCTGTCATCCATTGCCAGATACAATTTGGACAACTGCAGTTCATAAAATCCCGTATCGTCTCCACGATACGGTTCCTGTACAAGAACATAATTAACTGCACGCTTGACCGGTACATAACTTGCATCCTTATAATAGGAATCCGCTTCCTCCAGCAATTCATTTATCTCATCTGCATGTGCTCCATCATAACCTTCATCATCAATCAGCTTCTGTGCCTTCTCTTTCGCGCGCTCCGCCTTCTTCACCAGACTCTTGATCTCATCATCCTTCATATCAAATGAGTCTTCCGTATAGTTCTGATCTCTGGTATTTCGATATACTTCTTCGACTATTACATCCGTATATATAACCGTATTCTCCGGACTTTTAAAATTCTTGTTCAGTTCAGAAGCTATATCCTTTGCCTTATCAAAATCATTCTGATATACATAATAACTGATCTCCCGCCGGAGTACTTCTTCTGTCTCACCGTATGTATGCTTCAGATCCCTGATATCATCCTCTGTAAGATCAGCAACTGCCACGCCATGGATCTTATTGTCAAGCTCATACGATTCTTCAAACTCCCGCTGTTCTTTTCTGGTAAAATCTAGATCTTCGATATAAGCAGTCAGTGAATCCGTCAGTGTTTCATTTGATGCATTACCCGTGTCATCTGACTCCCCACTCCATGCAGTCTCCTGCACTCCATCTTCTTTTTCCAGATCAGACAGATAAGATTCATAATCTGTATATGCCTTTTCTCCTCCGGAGATCATTCCTAGTTTCCCGGAGCAATAGTCATCAAGAGCCGTCAGATATGCCTTTCCTGCCTTACTGAGCCCGTTTTGTTCTGATAACTCCTGAAGTTTAAAATGGCCGTTAATATAATCTCCGTTCATGACATCACATGCCACACTGAGCAGTTCTTTTTCTTCAAAAGAACCTGCAATGTCGTCAAGAAGGATTGCCGCCTGATCGATATTGCCCTCTTTCATATAACAATACGCCATATAGATATTCTGATCATTTGTATCTGCGTCCGTAAAATATGCCCGGACGCCAAGAAAGGTAGTCCCGGCAAAAGCCAGAACTACCCCTATCGTGAGCAGCCATTCCGGGACATTTCTCTTTGTCTTAAAGATGAAATGTCCGCATATATCAACGACTGTAAAAAACAGAAAGATAATTGCTATCTTCAGTAAAATATTTAATTCCAAATTTTGCCCTCCCTTAAATATCTGAATCTGATCTGTTTTAAATGAAGACCATTTTTACCGACATTCAGACGCATAACTGAAAATCTGGTATGCAGATCAAATTCTTTTTTGATAACCATGTCTTCCCCATTTGTTCCATGGAATGTGAAACTGAGGCTCGGTATATTGGTATAATACAACGTACATGGCATTTGGGCAAGTTCTGAGAGATTGGAACTTCCGATCAGTTCGATCTCATAAATTCCTTTTTTTTGTACATCAAACGGAAGTACATAATTTACACCGGCTTTCGACTCCTTGGTATCAAGTCGTAATTCATAGTCGCCATCTAATCTGACAAATTCAACCTCTGACAGATCAACATCATCCGGTTCCGCCGGACGATTGATGATCGATACCTCTGTCGGGCAGCCCATTGCTCTGCGCATTGCTTCTGTATCAAGTACAAAGCCACAGATGTTCGCTGCATTTCTCTGAAGCTCCGCGCGCTTCAGCCGTCCATCTACGAGTGCTGCGACTGTATTGTCTCCGCTGGCATTTGTTGATCCATCCGGACATACCATATAGATATCATTCTGCGCACGTGCCATTGCCGCAAAATTAATCTTATCCGGCTCCTGTCCACGCTCATTGATGGATGCCCACCAGTCAGTCATGACGATACCTTTAAATCCCCATTCTTCTCTGAGGATTGTCGTACAGAGATCATAATTTCCGGCTGTCCATACTCCGTTTACCGGTCCGTATGTCGTCATGATCGCATCGCAGACACCACTTTTTACGATCATCTCAAAGCCTTTCAGATAGATCTCCCGAAGTGCACGTTCTGATACAACAGGATCTGCAAAATGTCGTCTCATCTCCTGATTATTTGCACAGAAATGCTTCGCTGCCCCTGTTACACCTGCTGCATGCAGACCTTCTAACACCGCACCGGCAAAGCATCCTGTCACATATGGGTCTTCCGAGAAATATTCAAAGTTTCTTCCATTTAACGGATGACGGTGAATATTCATACCGGGTCCCAGTAAACAGTCAACCCTCTGTGAGATCATCTCATAACCGGTACAGGTGTAAAGCTCTTTTACAAGCTCTGTATTAAATGTACATCCGATGATCGTTCCGTTTGGCAGACTGAATGCTTTCACGCCACAGTCTAACCGCATACCGGACGGTCCATCACTGCAACATACCGAAGGGATTCCATGACGGTTGATCAGTGACTTGGATACACCGCCAAATGCTGCTGCCGTTCCCGGTGTTACAAGTGAACTTCCCATGCCTTCTCCTCGAATGATACAAGTAAGGTCATCGTCTGTCAATTCTGAAATAAATTTATCCATTCCGATCGAACCATCTGCCACATCGGATAATGTATGAGTACCCATCGTCTGACGGATCTCCTGTGGAAGATGATCCTGTCTTCTCTGCTTCTCGTTTGATGCATGCTGTGGTGCTGCTTCCATCATGACCTGATATCCGTTCTCTGTCTCTTCTGCCTTCATTCTGTCAAATGCTTCTACCGGAGCAAGTGCAGAGCAAAGCTGTTCGATCACAAGATCATCTGCAAGCTCAAACGCGCCTGCACATTCTGCACTTCTGACATTTTCGCCGACAAATACATGATATGTGCCTGCTTCTAATACAAATGCATAAGCATGTCCTGTAATACCGGAGTCGTCATAGGAAGCAAAGCGGCTGTATGGAACGGTAATATCCAGTTCTTCTGATTCACCCGGTGCAAGCTCCTTCGTCTTTGCAAATCCGACAAGAACCTTATCTGCTTTTCCAAGCTTACCCTGCGGAGCTTCCGCATAGACCTGAACAACATCTTTTCCTTTCTTTAAACCGACATTTGAAACAGTTACATGAAGTGTAAACTGCTGTTTCTCCGGCTCATTTGCAAATACAACGACTGCCTTTTCAAATGTTGTGTAGGACAGACCATATCCAAACGGATATCTGACGCTGTCCTTTGCGAAAGTCTCAAAATAACGATATCCGACATAGATATCTTCACTGTAATAATTCTTATCCGGATCACCAAAATATGGTGTAGAAGGATAATCAGCAACTTTATATGCGATCGTGTCTGTCAGATGACCGGATGGTGAAACAGCTCCTGTTAATACATCTGCCGTTCCAAGTCCGCCGACCATGCCGCCCTGCCATACATACATAACGGCTTCCGGCTGGTAACGGTCTGTAAAACTCATATCGAGCAGGCCGCCGACATTTAATAAAACTATCATCTTATCAAAGTTCTTTCTTACTTTTGTGAGCAGATCTTCTTCCACATCTGTAAGCTGATAAGAGCCCTTGGTATCACTTGCATCTTTATCCTCGCCTGCTGTACGTCCGATGATCACGATAGCTGTCTCTGATCGCTTGCCGGCTGCTTCCACAACCTCATCGGTCAGCTCCATTTCTTCCTGACACCACGGTTCATTTCCCCAGCCTTCGCCTTCATTAAATGGATGTGTCTTTTCCCAGTCCTGATAGATCCTGATCAGCTCCTCATCCAGGATGACCTGACCACTCTCACGCAGACCATCTACGATTCCATAGACCTTTGATACATTTACCATTCCTCCTGAACCGGTTCCGCTCTTATAATAGTGATTCTGGATTCTTCCAAATACTGCCACCTTCTCATCTTTTACAAGTGGAAGTGCCTGATCTTTATTCTCAAGCAGAACACAGCCTTCTGCTACTGTCTGTCTTGCAAGTGCTACATACTGATTCCAATCCAATACTACCTGATTCTTCATATCCATCATACTCCTTTTCCTGATTTTATTCGTTCGTTTGTTTTATCTCATTTATGCAGTTGCTTTTTCCGTCTCTCTGCATATGAATATTCTTCTTTTCTGCCTTTCAGCAAATTCTATTCTCGTTCTTTTACTCTAAATGTATGATAGTATGAATACGATTTTTATAATATAATAAAAACGATATTTATATCGTTTTTTCGACTATTTTAAAATCGAAAAAACTGTTGTTTGAATTATTCAAACAACAGTCTTTTTCCAAATCTTATGCTTATTATACCACAAGAATTCCGCCCGGCATACACCAAATGGGATTCTTATATTTTTCTGTATAACTGACACTTTACTATTTATTCTTTCTGCTCTTTGCGAACACACAGCCTGCTCCAACAAAGCATGCACAGATTCCGATAACAGCTACATAAATGATCGGTGTTGTATCACCTGTCTTTACGAGTTTAGAATCTTTACCGGTCTTATCCTCGGTTGTACCTGTATCCTTGCCAGCTCCAGAAGCCGTTGTTGATTCTGTATCTTCCATTTCTCCGGTCATTGCCTCTGTTGTCTTATCTATGGTTGTATCCTCTTCGGTTAACTCTGTAGTTGGCTCTGCTGTTACATCTCCGGTCGTCCGACCATCTTCTGTCGATACATCCTCGGTTGTTGCTTTCTGAGTTGTCTCGGTTGTAGCGTCCTCGGTCGTAACTTTTTCTGTCGTTTTTTCTGTCGTTTTTTCTGTCGTTTCTTCCTCAGTCGTCACATTCTCTGTTGTCGTCTCCTGTATAACCGGTATAGCAGCTGTCTCCACTTTACCACAACCAGTACATTCATGCTTCTTTATTCCTGTAGCAGATGTTGTGGCTGCTGTTACAACCTGCCATGCGCCATACTGATGACCCTTTGCCGCAACTACTGTATCAAGAAGTGTGATTTCCTGTTCACCGTCTGCATCACGGAAATATTTGCCGCATTCATCGCAGTACCAGTATGCGATATTTCCTTCATCCAGACATGTGGCTTCTCCGGCAGATACTGCCTTCATATTATGTACATGCTTCTTATTGATTGCAAATGAATCAACCACGCTCATATCACTGGTTCTATATGTTGTTACCTTAAACTGGCCGTCTGACACATCTACTCTTGAAATGTTTGGAACATTTTCCTGATTCATCACTCTGGAATATGGGAAGCTTGCATTCTTGATCGTGTAGAACTTGGAACCAGATGCAGAGTTTAATGTCACATATAAGATTCCTGTTGGATTTGTGATCGATGAATAATCGGCATCATCATAGATCGATGCATCTGTCATCGGATCAAGTCCATCCATCATGTAGGTTCTGCAATATACATGGTCATGTCCCATAAGAACCACATCGATATCAAGATCCTTGAATACCGGAACCAGTTCCTCTCGTCTTGTCAATATGCCGCTCTCCAAAGAATGGCTTGCTACGGAATAAATGGAGTGATGGAATACAACCACCTTCCATGTAATATCCTGACCTGCAGTTGCCTGTATTGCCTGTTCCATAAATGCCTTATGCTCGGCTGTCGATGTATTGTTACTGTTCAGTGCAAGGAACAGTACATGATTGTATACGAAATAATAGTCTCCGCCTGCTGCAGTCGTTCCATAGCTGCTTTCATTCGGATTGTTAAAATGCTGATCGTACGCCGCAGAACCGGAATCATGGTTACCTACCACTGTTGCGGTTGGAAGATCAAGTAAAGTATCATGCTCCAAATATCCGTCGTACTGATCTTCATTTGATGCTGTATTTACCTGATCACCTGCTGATAACAGGAAGCCCACACCGTCAAATGCACTGTTGCCGGAAATCAGCTTCAGCGTCTTCTCCCATCCGTCTGTATCGTTTACAGAACTTCCGCTTGCACCGATCTGTGGATCACCTGCTGCTGCAAATGAGAATGCGCCTGTTCCGCCGGTTGTAAAGGAACGGATCTCTGACTTTGTCTCTCCATTTACCAACTGATAAGCATATGTCGTATCAGCTGACAGTCCGGTTGCTGTCGTCTGATAGTTGTAGTAACCGGATTTGTTGGATGCAGTTCCATTTGCCGTGAAGCTCTTTGCATCTGCCGGCATCTCGTTCCCACTGACTTCTGAATTCTTAGCAACCAGAAGTGTGCCTGTTCCATCAACATCTGCATACCAGGTTACATTGATCTCAGACGCATCCTTACCAACCGTCCATGAGATATTCTTCTGTGTATATACCGGTACGGATACTGTCGTCTCAAATGTAAGAGTCGGCATATCAAAATAAATATCCGAGCTGGATGAGCGTCCCTGATGAAGCTCTACTGCTATAACATTTTTTCCATCCTTCACTGCCGCAAGTGCTGCCGGATCACTGGTACTGATCGTTCCGGTCTTTGGATCGCCGGCATTGGAACCGCCATACTGAAGATTGCCTGTTATGCTGTCATCATCAAAGCCTGCAATCTTCACACCATTTACATATACGGTTGCTGCATCATCATAGATCACACTTCCTGATATCTTCGTTACCTTAGAAGCATCCGGTATCGTTACATCCGTACGGAAGAAAAACGCTTCAATATCGGTTGTTCCATCTGCCTTGTACTGTGTTAATAATGTCTTTGGTGTACATCCGCCACCCAGATCATTGATTTTTCCTTTCTTTGCTCCAAAAGGACCTGTCGCTGTCTTCCATGCAGATATGTCATAGTCATCCTTGGTCCAGCTTGTCCGGTCATAGCCTGCTGTTGTACTGTCGCCTGCCGGGTCGCTTCCATCATCCAGATAACTCCATGTTACATTTCCATCCATTGTTACATCATTCTCTGCTGCCCTTGTCTGAAAAAGGGGCTGTGCCATCGTTGCTACCAACAATAATGACAAAAGTGCAGAAAGTCTTCCTGCTGTCTTACGTCTGTGTTTTTTCATTCATTTTCCTCTTTTCATTTTTTCATTTTATCTATGTGAAATGCGCATTGCTGCGCAGATTCCTGTCGTTATCGGTACGGTAAGGATCACTCCGATCGTTGCACACAATCCCTGTGCAAGCTCGATCGCCAGGTAGTCCGATGATATGAACTGTGTCCGGCTCACTCCATAGGCGGTTAATACCAGCATCGTATTGAGTGCCGTTCCCGCAAATGCAAGAATCAGCGTATTGCTCATGGTTCCGATCATATCTTTTCCGATATTAAATCCCGACTTCATAACCTGTCGAGCGGTTACCGAAGGATCTACAACGACCAGTTCCATAAGCGCTGCCGTAAGGGAAACTGCCACATCCATAACGGCTCCAAGGGAAGATACCAGAACGCCTGCGATCAGAAGTGATCGAACCGAAAGTCCTGTCGCTCCCTGAATGACCAGTAGTTCTTCCGCATTGTCACTGTTAAATCCTGTAAGATGTAAGGTTTTTGAACTTATGTAAAAAATAATTCCTGTTACTGCAACTCCAAGTACAGTAGCAAGTGCGGATACAGCCGTCCGTCTGCTGCAGCCATTTAACAACAACAGGCTGACTGCTGTTCCTGTTAATATGGTCAGGATTGAGACAATTACAGGAGGAAATCCGTGGTAGATCGCCTGAACCATAAACAGTACTACCAGAAGAAGTGTAAAAACGACACCGGCTAATGCCCGTAAGCCTTTTCCTTTTCCCACAAACAACATTACCGCGGCAAATACCACCACAAGGATGCCAAGTGGCAGGCACCTGTCATAATTGAATACTGTGTAGTAGGGAGCTACTCCCTCCGGCATATCTGCACATACGATTATTTTCTGATTAGCGTTTACATAGATGTTATGTGTCTGCGACAAATAATTATCAATCGATACTTTGTCGCCTTTCTGATCTCCTTCCAGAATCAGAACTGTAAGCTCCTGTTCCCCAAGATATCTGGAATGATCATATGGATCTGTCTCCAGCCGCTCATTATCGACAGATACTACCCGCCCTCTTACGAATGTCCTGCTGTCGTTGTTGTACATTGTATAGCTGTTGATCCGATTCCAGTCAAATAAACCTGCCGCCAGAAGAAAGGCTGCTCCAATCAGGAAAACCGCGATATATACTGCGTTTCTTCTCACAAATAAAACAAGATGCCCATCTGCTTTTTTATCCGTTTTCCTTGTCGTTTTGTCTTTTCTCTCTGTCTCTTTCATTTCCGGCTGCCTGCTCCTTATACATATGAGGCGAACCTGCCTGCTCCTTGAGGTGGTCTCACTTCATTTCTGTATTTATTATAGATATGCCTGCATGTGCCTGCTATCACACTTCCGTAAAGATTGCAAGGGGCATATATTTCTTTTGTAAAATTCACGAAAAAACAGGCAGCCTCGTTATAAGACTGCCTGATGATTATTTTTATATTGTATTGTTTTCTATATCTCATATATCACATAGGATATACCTGTATCTTCATGAGAAAATCGTTCTCCAATAACTGTTTCTGCTGATGACTTACTCTATCTGGAAAAGCCATCATAAAAAGATTCAACCAAAGCACAGTCCATGATAAGAACATAGAACACATTTCCATAGTAACGGTTTTCTACAATTCTTCCATGATCAAGAACAGGGCGGTAGGATCCATCTTTTTTTGCAAAATGGAATCTTACATAATCATTATTTCCACTGGTCTTTGCATCAATCTGTTTCCAGATACTGGTCTCCACAGAATCCCGTTCATCCGGGTGAATAAGATTCTTGAACCGCTGCCCGGTATAATCCAGAAAATCATCAAAATCCTTGCAACCTGCAAATTCTATCAATTCACGATTTGCAAATAAAATACGATCATCCTCCGGATCAGCTATATATATCAGGAAAGCTCCCGGAAGATTTTTTGACACATCCTGAAGTGCAAACCCAAGCTGACTTCTATTCTGTATCTTATAATCACTGCGATAAGGACTGCAACTATGCTTCCCATGTAGTTTTACCGCATAAAGTGCCATATCTGCGCATCTGATA
>OKRZ01001024.1_pt1 | contig 22118 bp, 18 predicted proteins | sample 1601141 | NCBI WGS metagenome assembly OKRZ01 (sample SAMEA3541524, study PRJEB24748) | human gut metagenome | biome: human gut; feature: human-associated habitat; material: faeces | place: China | collected 2012
CGTCAGACCAGAGATTTGCCCGTGGTTAGTTTATTCCCACATCCGGCTTCCTTCATCGTCACCAGTTGGGTCTTCATGTCTAGGTGCTGTACTTTCACCAACATTAGCCTTAAATTGCGGTGCCTCATGGACACCACCCATTTCTTGTAAAACGTCTAGGATAATAGAGCGTAATACATCTCTGTTAATTTCAGCCATCATGACACCTCCTTATATATCCCGTGGATCAATGGCGTTTGGAATATCTTTAATACGTTCCCAATCTTCACCTTCCACACGATACCCTGTGCCAACACCTTGATAGTCATTTCTATTGTTAATCGCGGAGATAACGTTGAAATCACGGTCAAAGATGGCCGATGTTTGTAAGTAATCGCCGGAGATTTTTTGTTTTAATAGGTTCAAAATACTTTGTGCTACATCTTGATGACCTTCTTTAGCTAAACCTTTTACGAAGTCAACGCCTGTAACACCACGGTTTAACAAATCTTGAGCTGCTTTAATATCTGCAACCTTATCGCGAGGAGGCATATCTTTAGAGCCATTCGCATAGGTAGCAGCCTCTACCTCTTGATCTGTAATTGGAGGCAAGCCTAAAGCTTTGAACAACGCTTGTAATGCACGAGCCGCTTTATTACGAACTGCTACAACTTCTTCTTCGCGAGCAGGAATAAGACCGCCATTTACCTTGAGGTCACGTTGGATAACTGTCCAGTCATCATAGTCCTCTGCATCCCAGTTGGAACCAGCGAACATGTTGTCATAGTTTGGTGTAGAACTATAACCGGAGCAGATAAAGTCAGTACCAGGTGCAAATTGCATCAATGTACGGGCTGTTCTACGCAAGTCAGAGTGACTGAATGTTTGGTCATTACTAGATGCACATTCAAGGTCGAGCATAGCAGCTACAAGGTTTTCTGCTAATACAGCGCGGATACCAGAAGGTACGGCTGCTGGAATGCCGATACAGCTTACAGAACCATTTTGGATACCTTGTACGCCGGCGCCTTTTGTAAGGTATAGGCAACGGATTTCAAGGTACAACATGGATTTACCTTCTGCTTGGCCCATTTGTACTTCAGAACCTGTACCAGATGTAAAGCGCATTTTAAGGCCCCGAGATGCATAAGCAGATGCGAGGAATCCTTTAGACCAAGGTGTGTCATCACCATCGGTAAATACGTCTTCTGTACCATATACGGAAATAGTTTCTGCATAAGCTGTGAAACCGCGCATACCAAGTTCTAATTCTGTTGCTTCTTCCAAGGAGCATTGAGTCAATACGCCTGGACGACCACATTGAGAGCCTACGAGTAAGCTAATCGCATTAAGTGGTGCATAACGGGCAACCGCTACTGTAGTTTCTTCTTCTGCAAACCCACGAAGTGCACCTTCTGCAGCATCCGCTGCGATTTGTACTGGGTTATCATTTACGTTCGTTACATGGGCTTGGTTAGCCATGGTACGACGAGCGCGCATTTTTTGCATACATTGCATCATTTCAACAACGTTCATGCAAGAAACTACTTCCAACATTTTTGCTGGAGTAATAGATTTACAAATCTTAACGATTTCTTCGCGAGGTACTGAAGGGGTAAGCATCATATTAGCAATCTCTTTAGAGTCTTTTGCCATCGCTTCTTGAGCACCATCGAGAACGATACCGTAATTTGCAATAAATGTATCTATAAGGTCAAAATCTTCACGGCGTTTACCATCGAGTTCAACGATGCGACCGCCTTCAATTTTGAGGCTAGGCTTTGGATCTTGAGGAGATTCCATAGCTATAAAACCTTCCTCTACCCATTCCTTTACATAACCATCCTGATTAACAGGACGTTGACTTAAAACTTCAAAACGTTTTGATTTCATAGGGCATACCATCCTTTCAGATTAGATATAGGAAGGGGCTCCGTTCACTGGTTCATCACCCATCGTACCAAGCAATTGTTTACCTACTTCACGAGCAGAGATAACTGCTTGTCGTACAGCCCCAGAATCGCCAGAAATCTGTAAAATAACTTCGTTAGAATTACTTGTACCTGCAGAAGGAGATGCATAACCAATTACATCAACGTTCGCAGATTTAACAGCTACATCGGCCATAACTACGCCAATCGCTGCAGGAGCACCTACAATAAGGCCAAAGGCTTTACCTTCTGGAGCACCAAATGCTGCATTTACCGCATGACTAGCGCGTGCTGTATATTGAAGTTCAATATGTCCAGCATCGTTTGCGTATACATCGCCAAAGGTGCGTTCCACTTCAGCCAATGCTACTTCAATAGCGCGTTTTACATCGGATACATCATCGCCACCAAAGATAATTAATGAGCCATGGCCTGCGCCACCTTTAGTATCACGAGGTAATTCAATGCTAACGATTTCTGTATTTGTTGCTTTTACTGCTTCGTCAGCTGCCATAATGTGTGGGCCTGCACCAGTACGAGCGCCTAAAATACCGATAGAACGATATTTTTTCTTTAATTTCATCGCATCTAATACTTGTTGATCTACGTTAGCAATTACGAGACCTATAGTATCGCCAGTTTTGCTAGTCCCTACAAATTCAGTTAATCCACATGTTGTCGCCATAATACCCTCCATACGTATAATGAAAGTATCTTTGTACAGGAAACTATGCTGCGTTATACCATTTTATATTTTTTAACATTTCTTTAACCATTCATATGTATGCAACACTACATCCTGTACACCATATATTGCTATAGAGCATGCCTTGCTATTCAGTCACAACCCATTGGACTCAATCCTTTCCAAATATAAGTAATATAAGGCTTTTATCTACCTTTATTATAAAAATTATTTAATACAACTTTTTTATGTATATTCGTAAAATACGATTTTTCTATTACTAAAATGCGACAATCCTGTTATACTTATACATATAAAGACAAGAAATAACGTAATTTTATAGGTATATGAATTTTAGGTGGTATGTCACTTTTCTCTTTTCTCAGGTTTAGAGCCGACCCTTTAGCTAGAGAGGAAGTATAGCTATTTTAGCGGTGTGCTTACTAGACCTCTTAACACATTTGTGATTGGAGGTTTTACTATGATTTGTACGAACGAAGATACTAAGCTTATCAATGAAATCATGCGTGATTTCACAAACATAACAAAAATTGCAGCCATTTTTGTTAACAATCGTGGAAAAGTGTTATCTCAGGAATATAACTTTTCTCCATTTTGCAAGGTTGTAAGGCGCAATCCAACCTACGCCAAGCGTTGCAATCAATGCGACTTATATGGTGGACTAGATGCTACAAAAGAACTATCCTCCTGCCCGTATCGCTGTCATATGGGACTCATAGATTTCTCCGTGCCCATCATGAAAGATGGTGCCATCTTAGGCTTTATCATGGCAGGGCAAACTAAAACAGAAGATACGACTATTAAACCCATTTTACCTACTCAAACAGATTGGCACTCTGATACTAAGCTTCGCGCCTTGTATCGGACATTACCGATTTTGACTGCTGAACAAATTTATAGCGCCACGAAGGTATTGCGGATTTTGGTAGAGCATTACTTCCCATTTAACGATGCCATAGCCGAAGAAATGCCCTATGAACAATTACCGGACTTTATTGAATCGGAACGACCTATTAATCGTCCAGAAATCCGAAAAGCTATGTTATACATAGAAAAAAACCTGAGCAAACGCGTGTCGCTCAGGAGGATTTCGGAACATATTCATTTAAGCGAGTCCTACTTCTCTAAGATTTTTAAAGATGATACAGGACTGTCAGTAGTGCAATATATAACACTATTACGCATACAAGAAGCCAAAAAGCTATTGGTATATTCTCAACTAACAGTTAATCAGATTAGCAAAACATTGGGCTATAACAGAACAAGCTACTTCTGTAAAATATTCAAGCTAGCTACTACCGAAACACCACATTCGTATCGGAAGAAATATGCTAAGCCAATAGATGCATAATATAATAAAAAGGCGTAACACCAATGGTGTTACGCCTTTTTCGTATCTATAGAGTTTGTCATGAGAAGGTATTTCAGATACATATGTTATTAACGATCAATCGATTAGAACGCTGGAATAATAGCCCCTTTGTAGTGTTCTTCGATGAACTTCTTAACTTCTGGAGATTGTAATGCTTTAGCTAATTTTTGGATAGCTGGTTTATTTTCATCACCAGGGTTAACAGAAAGAAGATTTGCATATGGAGAGTCAGCTTTTTCTACGAATAAGCCATCTTTTGTAGGGTTAAGGCCGGCTGGTAATGCATAGTTAGCATTGATTACTGCTGCATCTAAATCTTGGATGGAACGAGGAATTTGAGCTGCTTCTAACTCAGTAATTTGGATGTTTTTAGGATTGCTAGTCACATCGAATGGTGTGTTAGTCAAACCAGTTGGATCTTTCAAAGTTACTAGACCAGCACTTTGCAACAAGAGAAGTGCACGAGCACTGTTTGTTGGATCAGATGGAATTGCTACTTTTGCGCCATTTGGCAAGTCTTTCAAATCTTTAATTTTTTGAGAGTAGATAGCCAATGGTTCGATGTGAACTGGTGCAAAGCTTACAAAGTTTGTACCATGATCTTTATTGTAGTTATTTTGGTAAGGTACGTTTGCAAAGAAGTTTGCATCTACTTCATGGCTAGATAGAGCCATATTTGGTTGGATGTAGTCTGTAAATTCAACGATTTGTAAGTCTACACCTTCCTTAGCCAAAATAGGTTTAACTTGTTCTAAAATTTCAGCATGAGGTACAGGATTTGCTGCTACCTTTAATACCTCTTTAGAGCCACTAGAGCTCGCGTTATTTGTGGAAGAGCCACAACCACTAATCAATAAGGACGCACCCAGTACGGCCGTCGCTGCTAATGCTAACCATTTTTTCATGTAATCCTCCTATCTACGATGAAAACCTCCATCTCGGACGAGGACTCATACGTATACAACATTCGTAGATATTATAATAAATCTATTTTTCTTATCTTGTATCTACATTTGATTATTTAATAATTTCGATGTAGTAAGTATATCAATTTAATTCCTACTCGTATAATAGATTTTATATATATATTAATATAACTTTAATCTATAGCAAGATAAGAGTAATTACATTTAGCTATGCCAAGTACATAAAAACGGTACTAAGCTGATTCCCCGTACTACTAGGTAATATTCCTAATAGGTTCAATCAAACTTAGTACCGTTATACATATCGCTCTATATAATAAACAATCTAATCAAAATCAAAAAATCACCTTATTGAGTTGACGTTGTTTGCTCCACAGAAATAGTTACAGGTGCTGATAATTTAGCCTCTAACCAAGCTTTTATTCGTTTCAAATCTGCATCAGATATAGTGGATGTAGTATGGATAATCACCATATATCGATTCGCTTTAGGCTGTTCTAGATTATCTATCAAAGGCATGCCTTCCACTTTGCTTACAAACGGGAATAACGCCTTTGCTTCAGCTTCTGTCGTTTTCATAGTATTTATAGTTTCACTTACTAATTGATAAGTCGGTTGGTACAGATTAATCAAGTTTTTATATGTTCCAAGATTCTCTGAAGATTTATTCAAGTTCGTCTTATCCATAGTAGATTTTTGCTCATCTACGCTATTAACAAATCGTAATGTATAAGGTTGCAAGTACTCATCTTTCTGTAACTTGTCATCCAACTGGGCTTGCTCCTCTGAAGTCACAGGAGCTCCTATAACTACTATGTTTACTAGCTTATTCGTTTGATCCAATGAATAATCAATCACTTGTCGACGTCCCTCTTGATTAATATCATTCTTAATAAACTGCTCCATATGATTTGACTCAGAATACTTGATGGTCATATCATAGCCTGCATAAATACTTGGTATAGCCATAATAAGACCAATCACGAGAAATATTAGCTGGTTACGACGATTAACCTCTTCTGCTTGTTTATGGAATGGCAAACTATATACACCTTTTAAAACAATAAAAGCTGCAAAGAAGATGAAAAATGCATTTATAAAGAATAGATAGCCAGCCCCAATGAAATAGTGCCAATTTCCATTAGCCAGTCCATATCCTGCCGTACATAGTGGTGGCATAAGTGCAGTCGCAATCGCAACACCTGGTATAACATTATCTAAGGTCTTACGCGTTTGCCCAATAATCCCAGCTAACCCACCAAATATAGCAATGAATACATCAAAAATATTCGGTTCTGTACGTGCTAATAGTTCAGATGTAGCCGCCTGAACGGGAGAAATATAAAAATATAAAGCAGATGCCAAAACAGCAATCGTAACCTGTAAGGACAATCTTAAAATACCGCTTTTTACAACTGTAAAATTAAGCGTAGCAAAGCCAAAACCAGTTGCTAAAATAGGTCCCATCAACGGCGATATAAGCATAGCACCAATAACAACTGCCGTACTATTCATATTCAACCCAATAGAGGCGATAAATATGGAGAGAATCAGGGTAACCAACGCAGGTCCCTTAATCTTAGCCCCACCTATCAACCTTTTAGCAATAGTTGCATCATCAGCGCGCTCAAAATGTATATCAAAGTATTTATTTAGTTCCATTCTTTCTCCTTATAATTTCATCAAATCTGCAAAGGTCCCTACGTTTACAAACATATGCTGTGTAGTTTTGAGCATTTGTACCATCAAGATGGCCCCCGTGCCTTCCCCCATCGACATGTGGGCTTGAATAGGAACCATGTCTTGTGTAATATCTACCTCTGCTAAAGCTAGCTCTGTGCCTTTTTCTCGAGAGTTATGAGATGGCAATGCATAATCCTTAACACGATCATTCATATGTACCGCACAAGCTGCCGCTACCGATGTAATAAAACCATCAATGACAAAAGGCTTTTTAAACCCAACACAAGCGAGCATAGCCCCAAGAATAGCAGCAATATCAAATCCCCCTACATGGGCTACAATTTTACGAACTCTTTCAACTTCACTATCAGAAACGATACTAGTCTTATGCTTATCTAATACAGCGCGCACAAAATCAATTTTTCGTTTCATCAAATCTGGTTTATTCGGCCAAGAACCGGGCCCTACTGTTTCAGTGGGATCAGCTCCAGTTAAGGCAGACAACACACAGGCAGAAGTCGTCGTATTACCAAGTCCCATTTCACCAAAGGAAAAAAGATTTATCCCTTGCTTTACATAATGTTCAACTCGTTCATAGCCAGATTGAATGGCACTATTAAATTCATCCTCAGTCATAGCAGGATGGTTCAATATATTCTTTGTTCCCTTTGCGACCTTGCGATCCACTCCGATGCCATCATCTGAGGCAATTCCTACATCCACAACTTCATAAGGAATGTTGTTAAAGTTACAAAACTGTGTAGCCGACGAACGACCCAAGAGCATATTACGCGACTGCTTTTGCGTTACCTCATAGTTATAGCCTACATAGCCTTCCATATTACAACCATTATCGGCAGAAAATATAATATGCTGAGGTCGAATTTCACCACTAATCTCGCCCCAAGCAGTACAAATCTTTCGGAAATAATCCTCCCACAAGCCTAGACCGCCAGGGATCAGGCATTTCGGTTGAAGAAATCTATTTAATTGTTCCTCAATTGGTAATACTGACTTATCTTTCATTCTAATCTCTAGCCTGTACAGAATATGCCAACTAGCCTTCTATTAATTCGATATTATTCTATATAGAAGTATAACACAAATTATATAATTAGTAATATAAGGTTTGTACTAGTACTCATATATACGAATTATCCTCTCATCAGGGAATAATCTATGCTTTTTAGCCTTAAACTCTGGATTATTATTAGAATCAAAATATTCAATCGTATTTCTTAACTGCTCATGAGTAAAAGGACTAGTGCTTGGTTTATATTCAAGCTGATTAAACACAGCATAACGTCCATCGTATGTAACAAATTGTAACCTAGATTTTTTATCTGGATGATATGAATCTACTAATATTCCAGGTAAGCCATTATTCAATACCGCTGAATAAGTAGTATCATTTGGTTCATAGTACAGTCCCCAAATGCGCCAATATGTTTGTAAAGAATGATAAAAATTATACTCTTTATCTACAAGCACTTTATTTTCTATATCTTTACTATCAGGATGATCTACATCTAAAGGAATTATCTCAATAGAATACCAAATATCTCCTATCTCATACTCTATAAAAATATTGTTATCTAACATATAGAACATCTTCAACTCTGCACCTTTGGGAATGCGGAATGTCATGCCTTTACGAGTAATAATGTCTGTATATGAATCTATATCATTTAAATTCTTCTTACAAGGAACCTTACTTCCTACTGGATACGATAAAAGAGTAGTCTTCTTTTCGTTATGAATCAACTTATCCGTTGAATGATACAATCTCCCACGAATTAAACTTAATTCTTGAGCATACCCTTCTTCTTCACGTAAATACCCCTTAGCTATGTCCTCGGTCCTCATTCGTTCTAAATGTCTTTGTAAATCAGCTTCAATCTTATCATTAGTTTGTTCACTACTAACGCACTTCTCTTTAGCACTACCAGAAATATCACTTTGAGTAACCTGCTCTTTTGCATGTACTTGTGAAGCCATAAGACTTAACATTAACAGTGCAGCAATGTATGAATATATTCTTTTCACAATACAACTCCTTAGCTTTATAACAACCACTACAATAAACTTCAATCTCTACTAGTATTGTACCTTTTAATACATATAGAGTCATCAAAAAAGGTTATCCCTTACAGGATAACCTTTTATTTGAGTTATATAATTAAGTATTTTTCTTAAGTTAAACTAGTTGCTAAAACTAAGCACCTTGGAATTGAGGCATATCATCGCCACTGGAGTCGTCCAATTTACCTTGAAGGTCATGGTCAACCATAGCACATACGGATGCGTCAGACCAAACGTTTTCAGCAGTTTCTATCATGTCGATAATCGTATAGATTGGCAAGATGATACCGAGCAAGCCGATTGGTGCACCGATGGAACTCATCAAGGACAATGTTAAGAAGTAACAGCCCATTGGAACGCCAGCATTACCAATAGCAGCAAGAACAGCAATGAATAACCAAGCAATCATTGTGCCCATAGTCAATTCAATACCTGCATTTTGCATTACGAATAAGGATGTTACAAGGATGAAAGCTGCACAACCATTCATATTAATTGTTGTACAAATTGGTAATACGAAACGAGCTACTGCAGGGTGAGCTTTCAAATTATCCTCAGCAGATGCCAATGTTACAGGCAATGTTGCAGCAGAGGATTTAGTGAACAACGCAACAGCTACAGCTGGGGACATTTTACGGAATATATCCACAGGGTTCAAACCACGGAATAACAAGAACAATGGAATTACGATAAAGAATTGGATCAAGTTACCGCCGATAACAACAGCAGTGTATTTACCTAAAGCACCAACGATTACGCCCGCTTCAATTTGAGCAGATAATTGACCTGCGAAAGCAAGGATACCGATTGGCAATACATAAAGCAATGCTTTAATCAATGTAAATAGTAATTCTTGTAAGCCGAACAATACTTTCAATACTGCTTCGCGACCTTCTGTACGAGGCATAAAGGCAAAGGCTAAACCAACGGAAGCAGAGATAAACATAACGGACAATACGTTACCTTCCAAATATGGTTTTAAAATATTGTTAGGAATAACAGATAAGAAGTGATCGTAATATGTTACATGACCTAGTTTTTCAGGTACTTGCGCTGCACCAGCACCAATTACATCAAGTGGTAGATTACCTGGTGCAATCCATAGGAATAAGCCAAGTCCTACAGCTGCTGCACAAATTGTAGTAAGCAATGTATATACTACAGCGTGACCAAAGATACGACCTGTATCTTTTTTAGCCCCTAGCATAGATAATGTAGTAATTACTGCTAAGGATACAGTTGGAATTGCAATGAATTGGAACAAACGGGTAAATACCGCAGCAATAAAGTTAAATAATTCATTTAATGCTGGAATATGTTGCCATCCCAAGATAGCACCGATGATAAGAGCCCCCATCCAAAGAATAAACTGACGTAATTTGCCTTGACCACGGCTTTTTAAGGTAATCTCTTGCGCTAAGGCATCGACATGTTTGTTGTTTTGATCTGCCATAAAAACACCTCTCTAAAAACTAAACTACTAGAGACTAAAAAAAAGAAACCCCAGCCCTAGGGCTGGGATAGTGAATATCCGAGTCTCTCTTTAATTCACATTATAAAGATATGATTTAAGGTTGTCAATTACAATATCTGAATATATTCTAATATATTCAGATATGGTTCCAATCTTTATCTAACGAATCTAACAAAAACTAATGATACATATCTATATCTACAGTAATCATTCGAGTTCGCTCTGGATTAAACATAAAGTAAATGACTCTAGGCTGATCTTGATCAAAGTTATGATAAACAACATATACTACATATTTATCAGCCGATATCCGAGTACTATAATAATAATCTTCGTTAGGATCATCACCGATACTTTGTCTACCATCAATTAACCAGGGGAATAATTTCCAATTTTGTCGTCGAATGGTAATAATCTCATAATAATTGCTTACATCACTAACCAATACATTTTTATCTTTTGGATATGTAAACGAATTAAGTACTTCAACTGTAGTATCTTTGTCCCTGCCATTTATAAACGAATACCAAGAATTAGATTTAACAATTTCCTCATACCTTGAAATCGTAGCTTTATCACCATCTAATACTAAACAGCTTTGATTTCCACCTATTCCAATTACTTCAGCAGAAGAAATCACTTTCAAACTCTCGGGTAAAGACTTAGGTGTTTGTAATGGAGCGGGAATATACCCCGCCTTAGATGAAGGCCATGTAGAGTGCCATCGTTGTGTATCATAATGAGATATCCCTACAGCAGAAAATGCTAAAGTAACAGCTAATGTAGGAAGTATACACAGAAAAAAGATTGCATAAAAATATGTTAAAAATCTTTTTCGTATACCTTTCTCACTATCGATTACGCCACATTTTTCAAACAACAATACAATCGTAGCTACTAACAAAATCAGATAGTATAACCCAGAATATGATATCTCATCCGAGAACAGAAATGTTAATACCCAAAGAGTTATAAAAAACCATATACTCTTTCTATAAGGTGCGCCAAAAAACAATTTCTTTAGATATATTAAACACTGTCGCATTTATGTTCTCCACAACAATACCCAATCCAATTACTTAGATTGATAAAACACAGCCCGTGTCCCATCATTACTAATCAAAAGTTCCACGAAATGAGGTCTTTTAGTATTTCCATCGTCTACAAAGACATATAGTCTATGATTTCGAGTAGAGTTATATGTGTCCTTCACCACTTTTTTTGTTTCTTTTCTAGGTGCAAAGCGTAACCACTCTATAAAACTCCGTTGTGGTAAGTTTAGAGGTTCCTCCTCAACACTATCTATGAAGCGGTAACTGTTAGGATGAGATATAAAACGCTTCAATTCTCCACTTTCAAAATCTAGTAACCTATTATCTTTATCAATTTGAGCCATATAGGCTGCATGTTGTTTTGCAATTTCCTCATATTGAGCAATTACTTTAGGGTCTCCCTCTAAAACTACATAGCGATAAGGATAAGCAGTAGCCCAAGCAACATCTGTTCGTAACATAGATACTTTATAAATTCCTTCCGGAAGCTGCTCAGGAGATGTAAGACCTTCTGGTAATTCGTTATTATTAGGCCATCCTCGTTTCCAATCAGTTGTACTGTACTTAAAATCCTCAAACTGATCAACAGTTGTATTAAGATCATATTGAACCCAATCAGCTACGAGCCAAGATATACTAAGGGTTACGACAATAAACAAAGCACAAGCCAATCGGCTATGTGTTTTTTCAGATATGGACTGTTTCTTAAAGCGCCTATATTGAAGTAACACACTCAACACTATGGCTATGCCAAAAACAATGTATGTAATAGGCGCTATGTTAAATAGCACTATCACAATTACAAACAACACGCATAACAGAACTATTAATAGGCCATAAAATCCTTGGAACAAAACTCTCTCCTATTATGACAACACTTAAAACATCTTTTTATACAACGCTTCTATATCTTTACGACTGATTTCAGCTACTGTATTAGCGATATTTCCTGTAGCTACAACGTATACATTATCTACAAGCCATGGAATGTCTTTTTTCGTAAAACCTAATTCTGTAAGGTTTGTAGTAAGGTCTAAGTCATGTACAATCAAGCGTAATGCTTCGCCTAGTTCGGAGGCATCTCCGTGGTTGAATATACGAGCCAAGGCGTCAAATTTATCAGGGTTTGCACTCCATGTGTATTCCACAGCAACAGGTTCAATAACGGCAAGACCTACGCCATGGGTAATATCTCTAAGGCCACTGGCAGGATGTTCCATACCATGTGCTAGTGTTACACCGGCTGTGTTGATAACCATACCACCAATTGTGCTAGCCAATGTAACGGCCTCCCAAGCCTTTATTAATTGAGTTTCGTTAAGAACCTCTGGTTTGCCTTCAGCCGTCGCTTTCACATGTTTATATAGAGGTACAAGGTATTGAGCTAATAAGGTTACCGCATAATGAGCTAATGCATCGGTGAAAGGTTGCGCTGTCTTAGAGGTATAGGCCTCGATATTGTGGCAGAGTGCATCAAAACCAACGGATGCCAATACATGAGGTGGCATAGTGCCCATTACAGCAGGATCTACGATGGAAACCTTAGGCACGATGGCGTTACAACGCAAAGATTTCTTATCCCCTGTTTCAGGATTAGTAAGAACCCCAAAGCCATTACCTTCGGAGCCGGTACCACAAGTTGTAGGAATAACAATAAGAGGCAATGCATTATCACTGACTTTACGATTGAAGATATAGTCGTTAATATCACCGTCATTCACAGCCATGAAGGCGATGCCTTTTGCACAGTCCATGATGGACCCACCGCCGATAGCAATCACCATATCGCAACTTTCAGATTGAGCTAAAGCAGCCCCATCTAAAGCAGTTGTAGTCAACGGATTAGCATCAACTTGATTAAAAAGGACATGGTCAATATGCGCCGCATCAAGCTTTGCCACAACACGGTCATACAAACCAGATTTTTTCGCACTACTGCGACCAGTTACAATGAGCGCTTTCTTGCCATAGGGTGCGGCAAAATCAGCAATATGATCTACTTTATTCCAACCAAATTGGATATTTACAGGTAAAAAATAAGAGAATTCCATGTGATAACCTCTTTTCTTTGAAAACTAGTTCTTAAAGTTATTGTAATGTATATTTGAGGGCGTGTAAAACCTCATAGGGCTTTCACCAGAAAACAGGTATACTAATAATAAGAGGGGGTATTTATATTTATAGAGGGAGAGACATCTATGAAATTTGCCATTAAACATTTATGGTCTTCGCTGCGGGACCTAGCAATGCAGTCGCCTATATTACTGGTATTGATTGCCGTATTTTCATGTACACCGTTGTATATTGAACAAGATTGGTTTGCCGAAATCGACATTAAGCTATACTCACTGTATTTCTTTATCGTTATATTACAAAGCTATATAACAAGAACCCGAAAGTTTTCCATTTTATATACCTTAGTAAGTATCGGAATCGGCGTTGGCCTTTATATGATTCACGAAAGCTACGGCTATGTGCGGGGTATTGAACTAGCTACGGAAAACATATCGTACCTATGGCTGTACTCCATGATTGCCTTGTATTTCACATCGCCTGGTGAACACTACATCGGTGAAATCATTAACCGCATCAAACGGATTGGCATCACCCTTGTTACGTCTACGCTATATAACATTGTTATCATCATGAGTTTATGGTTCTTCTTCATCATCGTGGACCAACCATTCAACTTTGAAGAAACCATTTTTAAGGTACTCGCATCCATTAATATATTCATTTGTCTATCTATGGTATGTTCTTACAAAGAGGATCCCGCAGGTCCTCCAGCGCCAAACTCATTTTTTACTGTTGTATTCGGCATCATCTTGCCTAAGGCGTCGATTATTACAGGCATTCTAGCTAATATCTATTTAGTCTTGATTCTGTTAGGGCTTCGAGAAGATACGCGTTTCTTCTATACCTACTATCCGTATGTAGCCATTTTCTACCTATTCTACTTGGCTAGCTTTAGATCCAGTGAAAGTAGCAGAACACAGCAAATCCTATGCTTCTTGTTCATTACACTAACTACACTGTGCTTAGTTCTTATCGGTAAACGTGTGATTAATGAACCAGTTCTCTGGCTCAATACGATTTACGTGAGTGCATTCAATTTAATCTTCTTAGTACACAATGTATATTCTCTTGTGAAGGGTTTAAAACCTTCTGTACACACAACAGTTATGGCTCTTGCCTTAGGTGCTGTTCTCTTGACGCCATTCATAGGCTATACAACGTATCGTGAATTTGTGACCTATACTAAAGTCGATGGCGAATGGCATGCAAGCCTACCAATAGCTGCTACCTTTGATTCTAACTTCACAGACTACGGCACACCATATGTACCTGTAGATGATTTAAAACTGCCAGATACAAATCCAACAAACGGCAGACGCGTCGAGTATATCAATTTTGATGCTTTGTCTGCACCAAAGGTTATCTCTATTGCAGGATACGATAAATACATTGAAAACATCGAGTTAATTGTATACGAACAAGATCTTAAAGAATACCAAGTAGAGTCTGCCAACTTCGACTCCATCTCCTTCAAGTTCCTCAACAACGGCCTTGATTTAGAGGTGTCTCTACCAAATGGAATAACAGAGGTGCATCATATTTATGATAAGTTCCTTACAGTCGATAAAACAGCTATCGATCCTGTCATTATAGAAGGCAATGGATATAAGCTATTGATTACGTCGTACTTCATAAACCAATTCGATACACGTAAACTTAAATTTAACGTACTTTATAATTAAGCATATAATACAAAATAGTAATAATTACAACATCATATATAATATGACAAAAGCAGTACCCCACAGGGTACTGCTTTTATTCATCGATCTAACTTGACTAGAATATGTTGGGCAAAATCTTGGGCCGCTTTAAAATCGTCTTCATTTGGATGTACTGCAGCTTGTTTGTGACGTGCATCGCGATCAGCAGATTGACCGTGGCTATGCCCTTTCGGGAACATCTTGTACATCATTTCGATAACCTTAGGATCTACCTTACCTTGGCAAATGAATGTTCCTACAGGCTCTATGCCATCGGGTAAACAATTTGCTGCATTGATTAAGCTCTCCTTAGCATGTGCCATTTGCGGTGGTACGCCAGCTGTAGCAAACAGAGCAATATGAGGGTTATGTAATATGCCTAGTACATCACGGGCCTCTTTATTAGCTGTCCCTTTATCCACCCAGAATCCTGCAAATACAAGATCGTAAGATGATAAATCGGACGGCACTTCTTTCATAGATACACATGGTGTACCTGCAGGCAATACGCTAGTAATAGCCTCTGCCACTTGTTTAGTATTTCCCGTAAGGGATGAATATATAACAATAGACTTCATGTCTTACCTCCTAATTAGTATATATCTATTATAGGACATATATAATAGTGGATTAATAAAATAAATCACACCGCTTTATATGAATAGAACCTAAAATATATACCAACAATAAGTTATTAGAAGAAAAACATAACACTATTTGTATGTGATTAATACATATATTATAAAATTCAAAATAAAGATTTTTTAGTATCTTAAAAACTTTAAATTGTTAATCAGTATTGCTATTCCTCACTTTTAATCCCTTGCAACTATTAAAGAGTTATCTATTACTCTGGTATCTATTTATCTAAGTTATAGATAAATAGATACCTTGTGAACTTACTTAATCAAATAACAATTCCTATTGGATTAAAATTCTTAATTTTTATCAGCTAGAAATACTATATATAGTGGTCCAATAAAAAAGACTCATTAGGGTTGTATGAATCACCTAATACCATGCGTTCATATTCACCTAGAATAAATTCTCTTTTAATCTTACGTTTCATCTCTTCATTGTTTACAATCATCATTATAGTGCCAATAAGACCCGCAAAATCAATATCTTTTAAAGCTTTTGTATTCCCGTAATAAGCTCGCACGGCATTAATAATTACGTTGCTGCCTGTAGCAATAATATTAGAATACTCTAATATTTTCATTGTTTTTACATGATGTAATTCTTTTTCCCGGTGATTCGTAGATGAACAAGTAAGCATATGTAAAGAACTAATGAGTATATTTATAAGATTAAAAATTTTATATGATATCCCAACCTTAATAATATCACCAGTACTAATATATTTAGTTAATTCTTCGGCATATTGATTATCAAGTATTAAATTAGCTCCTGGAATTTGTATCCCACAAGGTGTATAAAGATCTGTCCCTATATGAATAATCTGCTTTATTAATGCGGCCACAACAGAAGCCGCATCATTATCTAGTCTAGTAGCTGCCGCTTTTAAGCTTTCTATTGTAGAGCAAACATCTCCTATGCTAGGGTTTTTTAAGTTACTATCATATTCTACATGACAGGTAATAGGGATTGGTAATAAATCTTTAGATCTACAAGTAATCGTATTAGTGAGTATATTAGAAGTCCCTAGAATAAGACCTATAATAGGATCATGTCCAAATGTAGCAAAACGATGATTTGCCTCTTTAAAAAAGCCATGATTGATTCCCTTAAATCTTGTAGCATCATACGGAACACCTCGAGACGTACAAATTTGTATTAATGGTGCATAATAAGGACTCGGCCCAATATCTACTTGATTATTTACCCCGGCTAATAATTTTTCTTGTAACTTATGCAAATAGTTTTCTTTTGTATTACCAGTTCCTGCAGGCTCAACTTTTGCAAGAGTATTGATTACATAAATCCTAATGCATTGCAATGCAGTAGCAGCAAATAAAAATTTAACATCATGCCAGCCTAATGAAGTACGTTTAGAAAACTCTTCATCTAAATCCGTGAGTATATTCGATGTATTAATGGCAATAGATTTTAAACGCTCTACTTCTTTTTGTTCATCAGTTAAAGAACTAATCGTATTATCTAAAGCTTGCATTGTAGTATTTTTACGCTCTAGTAGTTTCTCAATGCTATTCATCCCAAATCACCTACACGCTCTTGATAATAAGCAACTACTTTTTCCTTTTCTGCTATTATAGAGATGCATTCATCATATATCTCTATAAGCTCTCGAGATTCTTTGTCGCCCTTATATTTTAAAGCATCCAATTCAGCTCTATGTTCAGAAATTTGCTTTTCCCACATAACTTTTGCTTTTTCAAAACCAAGATTCTCAATAGCTTTAATCTCTTCTTCTCTCTTTTTTATACCTGCTCTATCCAAATATCCATATCTATTAATCAGTCTACCTGCAATGAAACCAACACCAATTCCAATAGCACCAGGCACCCCACCTGCTAATCTACCAATACTACTTCCAGCAGCACCAATTACACCACTTCCCATAGTACTCGATAGGCCACTACCAATTCCTCCGATAGCACTAGTTCCCATTCCACTTATAATACTAGCTTCTTTATTTTTTGAGTTATATTGTTCTATCTCATCTTCTAATTTTATTTCATAAATTTCTTTATATCTTATGGTATCTTGTTCAAGCTTTTTTATATATTCAACCTTTTTGTCTATCAAACTACCAAATGTGTCCTTATCGAATGAATACTTTAATTTTAATTGTTCTGCACACGCTTGTGTCTCTGCAAGAATAGGTGCATAAATTCTTGCTGCTCGTTCTATCCCTCTTTTTTCAGCCTCTAACGCCACATCTTTTGGCTTGCACAATAACAATGACAATATCCTAATTGTAACTTCACTACCTACAAGTAAAGGTAACATACTATCGTCCCCTTTAAATATTAAATAAATACCAACATATTTACATTGCAAAACTTCTCTGTTGAGTTTATACGAAATACTCCAACAGTTATCTCCCCATACTCTCTTCTAATATTATATCTTATTCTATATTCTTTTTCATGTTTATTTCATAACAACTTCATATTAAATTAAATTTGAACACCACAAATATATAACTTTTTTACAATAAAAAGATATATCATTCAAAATCATCATATATACTCTTTATATAATACTTTCTAGCATTTATAACTATATCGATAAATTTAAGCATACCATATTTATAAATTTCTAAATGTCAATATTGAATGTATAGAATTTTTTCGCTATAATCGTAACATAATGTATAAGCTTAATAGGAAAACTACAACATATAGTAGTTTTCTTATTTTTCTGATTAGACTTAACTTAAAGATATTTTATACTTTTCAGTCTAATCTTATATATGTTTAGATTAACAGTTTTATTACTTTTAAGACTCAAGGGGAACAGTAATGGAGATTATGATCAAGAAACGGGATGGCCATTTCGAGCCTTTATCCGTTGAAAAAACGAAACGTATGATTGCCTTCGCATGTTTGGGGTTAGATTCTTGTGATCCACTAGAATTGGAAATGGATGCGAAGTTACAATTCGTTGATGGTATGACTACTAAAGAGATTCAAAAAACTTTAGTACAAACAGCTATCGAAAAGGTTATCTCTAAAAAAGATGATGGCTTCGGCAACCAAGTAAATAAAATGAATCAAGATTGGCAATTCGTAGCGGCTCGTCTATTCTTGTTCGACCTCTATAAAGAAGCGGCTATCACTCGCCGCTATAAAGCATTCGGCTATGGCAACTTTCCAAATCTTGTACACATGCTTGTAGAAGAAAAAAAATACGCAGACTTCTTCGTTACGGAATATACAGCTGATGAATTACAAGAGTTAGGCGATTACATCAAACCTAAACGAGATTACCTCTTCAACTACGAAGGCCTTAAATTATTAGCTGACCGTTACTTGGTAAAAGGCTTCAACAAAGAAATCTTTGAGTTACCTCAAGAACGTTTCATGGCTATCGCTATGCACTTAGCATTAGTAGAAGGCGAAAACAAAGTAAAATACGCTAAGAAATTCTACGATTTGATGAGCCAATTAAAAATGACAACAGCTACACCTACATTAGCAAATGCGGGCACACCATTCCATCAATTGTCCTCTTGCTTCATCTCTGGTGTAGATGACAACTTATGGTCCATTTACGACGTAAATAGCAAGTTCTCTCGCGTATCTAAACACGGCGGTGCTCTTGGTATCTACCTTGGCAAAGTTCGCGCATTGAACTCCGATATCCGCGGTTTCAAAAACTCCTCTGGTGGCGTTATTCCTTGGATTCGTTTGTACAACGATACAGCTGTTGCCGTTGACCAATTGGGTAAACGTAAAGGCGGCGCTACCGTAACACTTGATATTTGGCACAAAGACTTCTACGAGTTCGTAGAGCTTCGTACTAATAATGGTGATGACCGTCGTAAAGCACATGATATCTTCCCTGCTATCTCCGTTCCAAACATCTTCATGGAACGTATGATCGGCCGTGAAAACTTCACCCTCTTCGATCCTCATGAAATCTTGGCTGTAAAAGGCTATGCTCTAGAGGACTTCTATGACACAGACGATAACAAAGAGTTCACGAAACGTTACCTTGAATGTGAACAAGATCCGAACTTACATGGCATCGAAGTACCAGCACTAGACATGATGAAAAAAATCATGCGCTCTGCTGTTGAAACTGGTACACCTTTCATCTTCTTCCGCGACACTGTAAACGCTGCAAACCCTAACAAACATGCAGGTATGATTTACGCATCTAACTTGTGCCATGAAATTGCACAAAACGTTGGCTTCACAAACCTTGCTGAAGAAATCATCAACGAAGACGGCACTATCACTACTAAAACAAATACAGGCGACATGGTTACATGTAACTTGAACTCCATCAGCCTTGGTCGCATTTCTGACGAAGAATTAGAAGAAAATATTGCCCTTCAAATCCGCATGTTAGACAATGTTATTTCTATCAACCAAGCTCCAGTACCAGAGTCTCGTATGACATCTGATAAATACCGCGCTATTGGTCTTGGTACTTCTGGTTACCACCACTACCTTGTAAACCACGATATCCAATGGGAGTCCGATGAGCACATTGAAGTAGCGGACAAATTGTTCGAAAACATCGCGTACTATGCTATCAAAGCTTCTATGGAGTTGGCGAAAGAAAAAGGTGCATACCCTGCGTTCAAAGGTTCCGAATGGGAAACTGGTGAATACTTCACACGTCGTGGCTACACATCCGATCGTTGGAAACAATTGGCTGCAGACGTTGCTAAATATGGTATCCGCAATGGTTACTTGATGGCTGTAGCTCCTACTGGTTCTACTTCCAACATTGCGAATACTACAGCTGGTATCGACCCTATCTTCAAAAAATTCTTCATCGAAGAAAAGAAAGGTTCTTTCACACCAAAAACTGCACCAGATTTGAACAACAAAACATTCTGGCTCTACAAAGAGGCGCATACAATCGACCAACAATGGTCCATCAAAGCTTGTGGCGTACGTCAACGTCATATTGACCAAGCACAATCTTTCAACTTGTATATCACTCCTCAAATGAAAGCAAAAGAAATCCTCGACCTTTACGTTGAGGCCTACAAACAAGGTATCAAAACAATCTACTACATCCGTAACCAATCTCTTGAAATGGATGAGTGCACAAGTTGCTCCTCTTAATAGTTAAAAATATCATTGCTATATTTTACAAAAACTATACACTATAAGTAGAGAGCACTAAACTCAGGAAAGATACTTTCACCAATATTATAAATCTGATGACGACCTATAGCAGTATAGGTCGCATCGTTGTATAAAGGAGTCCTACTATGGATAAAAAACTGATTTTCAACGAACATGGTGAACGTGGCACGCAATCTATGATTGGCGGCAACACCACAAACCTTCGCGAATGGAACCGGATCAAGTACGACTGGGCGAACCAAATGTATCGTACAATGCTCAACAACTTCTGGATTCCTGAAGAGATTTCCTTGAACGAAGACGTTAAGCAATTCCCATACTTAACAGATTACGAACGCCGTGCATTCGACAAAATTATTGCATTCTTGAACTTCCTTGATTCCATTCAATCTGAAAACTTGCCTAACTTGAGCCGTTATATTACAGCATCTGAAGTGGCATCTTTATTGAATATCCAAGCATTCCAAGAAGAAATTCACGCTCAAAGTTATTCCTACATTTTGGACACTGTTACAAATCCTATTACACGTGACAAAATTTATGACGAATGGCGTACAGATAAAACATTACTTGCTCGTAACCGCTTCATCGCCGATGCATACCAACGTTTCAGTGATGATCCTAACGAAGCAAACCTTATCCACACAATCATCGCCAACTATATCTTAGAAGGTATTTACTTCTACTCTGGTTTTAGCTTCTTCTACACATTGGCACGCCAAGGTAAAATGACAGCTACATCCACTATTTTCAAATATATCAACCGCGACGAAGTAACTCATCTTGTATTGTTCCAAAACATCATCCGCGAGTTACGCCGTGAACGCCCTGACTTGTTCACACCTGAACTGGAAGCAAAAATCACTGACATGATTCGCCAAGGTGCAGAAAACGAAATCGCTTGGGGTCAATACATCACTGATGATAAAATCCTCGGCCTTAACAACGTTCTTATCGAACGCTACATCAAATACCTTGCCAACATCCGCTTAGAAGCAATCGGCTTGCCTCATCTATACCCTGAAATCAAGGACAATCCAATGGAATGGATTGAAAGCTTCTCCAACTTGAATAGCACAAAAACTGACTTCTTCGAAGCAAAAGTTACAAACTATACAAAAGCAGCGGCATTTGATTTCGATGATTTAGAATAATAAAAAAATGATAAAAGAAAAAGTGATTCTCACGATGGGAGAATCACTTTTTTCATTATAAAGGTTATTCAGTTAATAACGGTTAGCCAGCTGTATATGGGCCGAATCGACCTGCAAATAGATAGGAACCCATTTTACCAAGTTTGGCAGCAAAGATAGAAGCTACGATACCTAAAATAATCATAATCCATGCGTTATCAGCATTTACACCGTTAGCAATAGCG
>OKRZ01001027.1_pt1 | contig 22053 bp, 28 predicted proteins | sample 1601141 | NCBI WGS metagenome assembly OKRZ01 (sample SAMEA3541524, study PRJEB24748) | human gut metagenome | biome: human gut; feature: human-associated habitat; material: faeces | place: China | collected 2012
ATAAATTACATTTACGCCAGCCGGAATAGTTATATCAAACGTATCATAAAATCCGCCCTCGTCAGCTGCTGTTGTACTCCATAAGTTAGTATCTTCCGCTGGTAGTGGTTTCGTTAAAACAACATATTCTGTTTCATATTCCACGTCAGTGTCAATAATCCACGTCCCCGACGCCGTATTATATCCTAATGCTGAAATAATATAAGAAATTTCTTCCCCGGTCGGTATGTTACTAAATAGGGCTATACCTTTGTTGTCCGTGTTGGCTGTATTACTTTTACCGTCATATGTTATCTCCACACGGGCTGAACTGATGTGACCGCCGTCTGCTGTGTCTACGTGAACTTCAAGGACTGAATACGTTTGTGGCGGTGTCCCCCCCGAATTTATTAATAAACGTCGGTTAAACATACTCTTTCACCTCATTAAATTTCTATAGGCGGTTCTGTCGGTAAGTCGATATTTGGATTGCTTATCGTACATGGAATTATATTCCCTACGTTATTTAGAAAAACCTCATAAAGTTGCTCCGTTACATCCGGGTCGCCACCGAATTCATACACTGCCATGTCGTCGAAAAAGTCTACATAAGGCATTATAATGTCGCCATAGCTGCCAAAAACAACTCTTAAATCTGTCGGGAATCCGCTTCCGTCCCACAAGATATACATTGTGATGTAGGTTCTGCCTGTTATATATAAGCATTTTACTTCTCCTGTTTTACCGGATATTGTAATCGGATTAGGCAACAACTTTCCGTAAGCTTCCGTTCCAGTACCCAACACACTACCGTCGCTGTAGCCGTAATAGCCGCCACTATTACCGACAAATAATCCTGCAACATTTATTGATGATGTTAATTCAAACGGTAGTGTATTTCCTATATTCGCGCCCCAATATGACCACCATTGCGTTGTTAAATTTGGGTCATTATTGCCGAACGCACAAGTAGTATTATCTTTTTCGGAATAGCCCCACATTATAAAACCAAAGTTCATTTCAGGCAAATTTGACATTTTTAATGTAAGTATAGCATTTTCATATATAGGGTCGTTCTCCCCTACGTCAATTTCTATGTTGCACTGGTCTTGTTGAAGCATAACAAATTTAATAGTTCCTTTTGTTGAAGGCGTCATTTGAATTCTTTTAGGATTAATGTTTCCAAACGTTTCAGGTGCTGCATCTGATGACCCGTCTGAATAGCCTAATATTCCTGCTATTGAGGGGTATTCTCCTATCGTTATACCTTCTAGCGGGGGATTAATAAGCATATATCTAATGATTTGCACTGTTGAAAGATTTGCGGCAAATGGCTCGCTTATTGCTGACACTGGTAAATTTTTATAATAAAAACAATACTCCCCGACGTCTAATGTCAAGCCCTGCCATTCTGCTAACCCGTCTACAGTAAACATGTCGGGTATTCCTACAGGTGTAGTTGATTGGTCGACTACTGAAATTGCAGCGTCATTTACGGGGGCTAATGTTTTTTCTGATAACAGATAACATTTAGCTGAATTATTAGAATTGGAAAGAGGAACAATCCACGTTTCATTTGCCAACCCTCTTAACTGGAAACTATTTGTATAATTTAAATATGTTTCCATTCCGGTATCAGCAACTCTAACAACAAAAGATTTTTTAACATCTTCTTTCTTAAATCCCCGCCATTCAACATTACCAGCAGCATCGGTTGTCTGAATGGTTGATGTTCCGCCCTCAACGTAAACTTTTGCTAAAGGAATAGGGCTGCCGCTGGTATCGTTTATAACCTTTATTTTTACGAACAGCCCGCTATCCCCCCCGATTCCTTGTATCAGCAATCGTCGATTAAACATATTTACCTCCTTATTTCGGGCCGCTGGTATTACTGCCGCCACTTTCTACACCACCGTGCACGTGTTTCGTAAGGCTTATGCCATTAGCGATAACATCACCTTCAACAGTTACATCGCCTTTAATATTCACACCTGATGTAGCAATCAGATTGCACTTATTATCCTGCGTCAACTCTAAGTAGCAACTAGGAGCCTGATTTAAGAAACCACCAATATAAAAACCATCAGACTGGCTATGTTTACGTAAGCTACCTGGTTGTTGTGGTTCTCTTGTCCCTGCTGTAACATTACTGCTATCAGATTGAGCAAAAACAGCAACTCCGATATCATCAGGGACCGGATCAATAATCAGTGCTGCTTTACCTCCCTGTACTCTACTGTATGGCAAATGATACAACGTTACAGGCTGCACTGCCTGACCTTTGCCATCTACATAGGTAACAAGTGGCAAAACATCTACATAACCTGTAGGTCCTTGTGCCCCCTGCGTATCAACGGCAACGACTTTAACCGGCTGTGCAGTAGCTATTTTGTTCTGTAACATACGCACAAAAAAATCTATAGCATTAACATCACTGTTAGCGCTATAGATATTTTTTTGACCTTGTACTGCTTCATTATTTGACACGCTCATACCCCCTGAACCCACACGCCGTTAAGACTGGTCATCCAGTCGCCGCCAGTTGGTTTATTGGCACTCAATTTATGCTCCAACTTACTTATCTTCCATATCCCGGAAGCCGCCGGCAAAATCGTTTGCAACTCGAAAAACCCGCCCAATGAAAGATTGGGATTAAAGTAGATCTTGCACTGTACGCCGTCATTTGTAAATGAAGGATAACCATACTGACCTGAATCGCCTTTAACCAAAACCACATTCCCATAATTTTTGATCTCATAAGGCTGAATGATAAACTTACGGTCATCTATCAACAGATCAATACCAGTCTGCCGTGCCAATTCGTGCGCTTTTTGGATAGGTGAACCAACAAACGTACTGTTCTTTACGCTGGCAGTAATGCCTTTGTTTTCAAAACCATATCCAGCTTCGCCGGCAAAAATTTTCATTAGTTTTTCGATTGTTGTTTCGCCTTTGGCCGACGTAGGAGGAGTCGGAAGCTGATTAGGATAATAGCCTGTTCTAGCTTCGATTTTAAAGCTGACGCTGCCATCTTTGTCCATCACGGGCACCGCAGACGATATCTCTCCTTCAAATACTGTATTAAGCTTCCGTCCCAACTCGCCCGCTTCTATTTTGATAATGTTATTAAAAGTTTGCAGTTTCCTGAATGCCAGCATAGTTAGCTGCTGCATAGTATCTAACTTCATGTTATTTACTGTAACAGTAGCCTTGCCCATATCCTCGCCTCCCGGTTTAGATACGTTTACTTCTATTGGCAGGCCTTCAAAGCTTACAGTGTTGCTACCGCCATTAAAACTACCTTGCCGCATATATACAGTTGTCCTGATTGTTTTTTCGCTGAAACTTGTCATAATTCGTCCTCATAGTAAAGCACATAACGCGTTCCAAGCCCGCTATAATGCGGGGCAGTATCTTTGTTCGTCATATCGGCAAAAAACAGCGTACCGCTAAAATACGGCGTTGGGTACTGCACTAAATTCATTGCTGTCAAGCAAATACCTCCCTGCCTTACAATAGTACCGTCACAGGTCAAATCCAGATACATATAATCACCCTTTTGGTACAAATGGATAGTACAGTTTTGTCCATTCAACACAATATTAAATTCTTGGTTCGGTATTTGCTGTAATGGTATGACTTGCATATTATCACTTCCCGCTTGGATATTTCACTTTGCCTATTCCCTTATGCATTATTGATTCAGCTCGTTCTCCAGCTTCCTGCTGTTCACCTGTCGGCTCGGCTGGTGTAGTAGTACCGGTATTTACTTTGCTGGCATCTGACGGATTTTTAGCGTCAGCCGCCGTTATGGTACTGACATCAACACTACTGTAAGCTACATCGACCTCACGGACTTCGACAAACTGAGCATTGATATGCAGCACACCTAAGCCATCAGTAGCATTAAGACTGTAATCGTAGTTTTGCAGTGTCATGCGCTCATACTCATAAATTGGCGTAACAATAGAAAAATAGCTGATTTCCTGTTTTAAATTCTCTATCATGTCAATTACAGATTGTAAATAAGCATTAGTCCCCGAAAATGATAGATCAGCGTTGATTTCCAGAGGGCTAGTAACTTTGTTATAGCTCATAAAAGAACCTTTTTCGATAGGTTCAGATACCACCTTGCCACCCGATGTAACGCTTACCTGAAATACAACTGCGTCCGGCAGTACATTTCGTCCTTGCTCATTTACAAAGCGCCATTTACTTGATTGTTTTTGTTTGTCTGAAATTGGTAATGTTGTCATATCTTATACCTCTATCATTAATATGATCCATTAGCAGGCCCATCAACAAGCGGACTGCTAAGAGCATCTCGAGTAAATTTATCACGTGCATCTTCTGCATCTTTAACACCATAAAAATTATTAGTTAGTTTAACATCGGTCTGACGATTGCTGTTATCTATCCCACCAGCTCTACGATCATCAATAGACAGATGCACGTTTTTATTGCCATTACCGAAAAAGTTGAGCAATTTGTTAAAGATAGGTGCGACAAAATCCCACCACTTAAACAAGGTATCCTTCATGCTGTCAAAGGTTTTGTTAAAGCTGTTTTTAAGCTTGTCCCACGACTTAGCCACTCTATCAGTTGATTCCTTACTACCAGAAACAAACATTCTAATAATATCGTTAACAAACTGAACTGCATCATAGACTGTTTTAGCCCAGTTCCAGACTGTAATACCAATACTGAGTAAAAGTTCACCAAAATCAATAACATGTGGCTTTATCTCGGTCCAGACTTCTAACATAACAGTTTTAAATTCTTCAAAGGCTTCCAGCGCATCATCAACAAAACCATTGATAATTTTTTTCGCATTCTCAGTACTCCCAAAAATCGATTCATAAAAATCGCCAAAAGCACTTTCTCCGCCTTCGAGCCATACTATAAAGTCTTCAAAAACTAACCCTATAGCCAAAAGTGCTGCCAATAGCGCACCCCATGGCGATAAAATAAAACCACGTGCAGTTAAAAGGAGTTTCTCTAAAACTGGTAACATATGTGTAGCTACAGCAACTCCAATTCCAATCAAAACAGGTATCAATGCTTCGGCGTGCTGCGCCATAAAAGACAACCCTTCGGCAATTTTCGTAGCTGCCGGAGCAAGTACCCTGTAAACCGGCAGAAGCATCATCTTCATAGCTCTGGCTAAATCATTACTGGCATTAGTAAATTCTTTGGCCGCTTTAGCATCTTCTTTGGTATACACACCAAGCCTTTTAACATGTTCTAACTGAGCATTGATACCGGCACTGCCTTGCTGTAGCCATGCCACAACATCAGCCCTGCCGATGCCTATCTGCCGGCCTATTCCTGTAGCTTCCTGTTTGCTCATATTGCGGAAAGAATCTGCCATCTCCATTAAATATTGTTCAGAGTTTTTTAATTCGCCATTAACATTTTTTACTGGTGTTAATAACCCCTTTTCTACTGCATCTTTTAACGGACCACTGTCATTATAAGCAAGATCTGTCATCCAATCGTTAATATCCGCAAACAGTTCACCAACTTCCTCTCCTGCGACACCTGCCATCTCAGCGGCACCCTGCCACTGCTGCAATTTCTCAATATTGATGCCTAAGGATTCGCTTAATCTGTCTACCTGAATAATCTCCTGCGTAAACTGCTGCACTATCTGTCCTGATGTAATAGCGGCTAAAGCAGGGGCAACCACACCCATAGCGATACTTTTCAATTTGCTGCTTACATTATCAACTAGTGCATTGATATTTTTATCTACATCGCTGGTGTCCATACCAATAGCAATAAAAAATTCATCGACAATATTCCTACCTGCCATTATTTCGTTTCGCCTCCTCCATCGCTCGATATTCATTGATATTATTGACTACAACGATCTCATAAAAATCGAGCAGATCCTCGTAGCTGTAAACGCTCTGCAGTTCGCAAAGCGTTGCCAACTTTTGAGATACTACGATACCGGTCAGCGTCCCGACGTTGCGGTAGTTTTCGCAAAGGTAATTGACGGCTGGACCTGTTGACCTTGGGCACTCTGCCCGATCTGAAAAAAATCAAAATTCACCTTTAATGCTTCCCATCTCAGGCGATACAGATTTTTAAATTCACCGATAATCGTATCGATATTCGCCGCAGTACACGGCACAGAAAAGCTTGTATTAACTGGGTCTGGTACGTGCTCACAACAATTCAAAAGCTCATCGTAAAGCGGCTCTACTTTGTCATAATCCAGCTGACCAATAACCTTAAAAATTTCCTGCAGTTTGTCGGTCCCACTGAATTTAGATTTTAAACTACTAAATTCAAAATCGCTGATTTGTCCAGTAGCAGAGTTAGCCAATAAAGCAACAACTCTGTTAACCCATCGTTCGCCTTTGGTTGCTGGCATTTGTTTGACCTTAAAAGTCAACTGGCGGCCATCGTCAGTAATATTAAATAAAACTTCTTTTCTCATAATTTACTCCTTATTTAACACTTTCAAAATCGAATGTATAAGGGATCGGCGCAAAAACCTGCTGTGCATCTGCCAAAAGCTTGCCTGTCTTTAATACACCGTTGCTGTAAGTAAGCGTTTTACCAAGTGCCGGAATAGACATCAGCAATGTAAGCCAGTAAATCTTTTTCCCTGAACGTGTCGCCCTGGCTAAAGTATCAAGATATTCGACGCTAGGGCTGGATGGTTCAAGTGTAATAGTCAAAGTTTTTACTCCGTCTACATAACCGGCAACCATTTGACCGTCGACGCCTTTTCGTGTTTCTGCAAAGGTTTCATCTGCCTGTGAAATCATAGCATCAGTAGAAAATTGTTCTAAAATGATACCCTGCGGAAATAAATCTTCGCATTGTAATACAATTGTCGCATCAGCGGATGTAATGTTTCTATTTTCCATGTTGTCAACTCCTTAATTTTAATAAAAAATATTTAACCCTTCTTGTTTTATACGTGTACACGTGTTATAATATGTATGTGAGGAGGTCAGCCAATGGTCACAATGAAAGATAAAGACCTGCTAAAATTACTAATAAAAAATGGTTGGGAATTAGATGGCATAAAAGGCAGCCATCACCGACTAAAGAAAGATGGTAAATTAGAGGTTATACCAGTTCATGGAAAAGACATGAAACTCGGACTATTAAAAAAGATTTTAAAAAGAACAGGGCTTGAATAAAGCCCCGTTCTACATATTATAAAAGGAGTAAATATTATGTTACTTATTTATCCAGCAATTATACACGATGACAAAGACGGTTTATGGGCAGAATTTCCAGATTTAGTTGGATGCTCTACACAAGGGGACAACCAACAAGAAATTCTTGCAAACGCTGCTGAAGCAGTGGAGTGTTATATCTTAGGTATTTTGGAAGCAGGGGAAAAACTTCCTCAAGCAACCTCTCCTAAGAATATTATTCTCGAAGAAGAAAATACATATATATCTTTAATTCAGGCAAATATAGATTTAGCGAAAAATACTAAATCTGTCAAAAAAACTTTGACCATCCCAGCTTGGCTTAATCAAAAAGCATTAGACGAAAATATAAACTTCTCTAATGTTTTGCAAAAAGCTCTGATTAAAGAATTAAAAATCGGATAAAAAAGATCCCTCAATTACGAGGGATCTTTTTTATTTATAATACTGCTGTAGCTGGCAATTCTACCTTATGAACACTGCCGCCATATGTATACCACAGTCCCATAACAGGACTTTCGCGGTTAGCACGAACAACTGCCCCCGGGTCTGTTATCTGTAGATAGTAGCCGTTAGTAAATATCTCACTGGATACATCCTGACCGATTTCGGTAATCAGCTCAGCTTTCTGCGCTTCAGATAAAGTCACCCCAGTATCAATAATGCCATTATTCAGTGCTCTGTTGATTGGATCACTGCACCACGCTCTGATAATGGCATAGCCACGTTCTACGTATGGTACACGGCCTGTTTGATTCAAGCCGTTCATAATAGCTACCTGCAAAGCGTTACGCAGCCAGATATTACCAACATATGCATCAGCATAACCAAAGTTACCGCCAATCATCTTGCCCTGATAATATTGGATAAAGTCATCATTACGTGTAGCCCAACGTCCGTAATAGTTACAATTCATAGCTACCAGATTTTCAGCAGTGGTTTCATCTGTCACGGATGCAGCTAACCCTGTTTGTGTTTTGAAAGCATAAGTTACAAGGCCGTTTACCCTGTTCCAATCAATGCACGCACCGATAGATAGGACCAGTAAAGCATCTTCTAACCCACCAAAGGTTAAGATAGTTCCTTCAAGATTTGCTGCAATTAAAGTATTAGGCAAATTGGAAGTATTGCTGGGCAGCGTATCTGCAGGGTTTTGTGTCCAAGGGCAATACATATAAGAAACATTCTGCAGGTTAGTCCATTCGGCCAAAGCAACAACAGTTGCATCATCTACTGCATCCAACGTGGTAAAACTTACCCAGTTTTGGTTTTGATCGATAATGCTGTCCATATTTTGACTCGGGGTAAGTTCAGCAGAGCCGGCAGATACCAAAGCTCCGGTATCTGTAGTAAGACCTAAAGCCTGTGCCGGAGTATAACCTCCAACCGCAGTGCCACCAGAAGCAACTGAAACTGCCGATGCAACACCGGTCGTAGCCGATGTAACAATAAAGCTGCCTAAATTACTGTTATAGTTTACTGTAGTCCCCGTAAGTTTTGCCTGCAACGCTGCAGCCACATCGCTTTGAGTATTGGCGCTGCTAAAATCCAGCCCTGTCACACTTTTTTCAGTACCGTCGATACTGATAGTCAAACCACCGTCTGTAATGGTTTTCAGCGTTTCCAGATTTTGCGCTGTGCCCCCGATCAAACTACCGGCTGCTGCTTCAGTTAGCAAGCGGGCAAAACGCAGACGGCGCGGTTTCCTAAAGCTCTTATCATAACCTAAAAAATATTTTGTTGCAGCCAGATATTCAGCACTGTCAAGTCCGAAATAACTTCCTACAGCTGCTTTAGATGTAAAAGCCATTGTCCCGGGCACGATGCACAAAGGATTTGTTGTTAAAATAAGCCCTGTAATTTCCAGATCATTACCGCCGGCATTAATAACCCGCGGTGTAACATTTACAATTTGTGATGCAGGAATTGCCATAATATCACTCCTTTTTTGGTTTATGGTGAGCGTCGATATTTTCGACCAGGTTGATCTCAACCTTTTCTGCATACTCCTGGCTAGTGCTAACGCTTTCCCATTGTGTCAGGTGCAGCGTCACACGATAGCGGTGTATGTATTGGTCACTTAAATCGACAAAAGGTAAATAGGCCATATCGTCAGCGTAATTAAAGCCGATAGCATAACCTTTGAAAAAATCAACTGCAATATAATCGCGTCCAAGAGTAGCCAATGCTGAGGCTCTTTTGTGTGCTGTCATCTGATCATCACAGACAAAGTCAATGTCAATCGTGTATTCATACAGGGCCTTTGTCGTATAGATATTGTCGGCAGCCTGCGCATCGTCGCCGATATTAGTACCTACACGCGAAGTATCAGACACAGAAATTACCGTATAATCCTGAACATCCGGCAGACTGGCCCTGTTAAAATAACCTCGGTAAATATTGTCCTGTACCACACCAGGCGCGAATTTCAAAATAAAATCGTTTACTGCCTCAAACATTTGTATCACCCTTGCTCCAGTCACTGGCGCTAAAATCCGGTGCCGTGATTTGCTGACTGATGCCTGCATTAGCCCAGCCGTCACGTGTCCAATCCTCAATAACAGACGTTATCAGCCACCAAGTACCATCAATCCGTTTAATAAAATCACCACTGCGTAAAAGCGGCTGACGTTGTCCTGCTGAAATCGGCATCACCATATCCGAATATAAAAAAATCTGCTCACTGGCTTTGGTATCACCCACACGTTCAAGATGCTGCAGCGCCTGTGTATCCAGCGGCTGAAAATTTACCTTAACGGATTGCGGCTCACTATATTTGCTTTTGACTATGCCTTTGACGTTGACCTGTCCGACAGATTGATAAAGAGTACATTCTTCATCAGGATGCACAGCAGTAATAACGCCCCGCACGACCTTATGCAAGTTTAAACCTATCATGCCTTCACCTCATAACTGACAGCGCCAATCATTTGACCTGTATCGATCAATACTGTTTCAGGATTTATCGCCTGCAGATTCTTACCGGTGCGGGCACGCCGTTCTTTAGCTTTTTCTGTAGATTCTTTATTACCACCAGGCGGCCACGCCTTAATCGTCTTTTTAACATCGCCTACAGCTACAACAGCGGCACGTTCATAAGCCAGCTTGACACCTGACCTTGACATACCTGCCATTTTGATATTTTTTTTGATACCAAGTACCCATTTCTTAATATTCTTGCGTGCAGTGCGCTTCATAAAAGGCCGACGCGGATTATGTCCGCCGTATTCGTTAAGATAGGCCACATAAGCCACTGATGTTCCATTTGGGTAAGTAGCCCTATCAAAAAAGCCTACCTTTGCCTGCGCCTTGATCGCCGCTATTTCCCGCAGTTTTTGCTGCAACTTTTCGCCACCGGTTATTTTTTTAACATGGATGCCAGGCATTATAGCGCACCCCCAGACGATATTTAGCAGTAGCCGCCCAGTAAATTGCTCCGCACTGCGTCTGCTGATACCAGTTAGCATTATTGAACGGCGTTACCGACACATTGACTTTTCCCTCTGCTGCACTTGTTATTGTTCCTACCAGCGTGTCACCTCGCTCTTTCAGCGTTGCAATATGGCAGGTCAGGATATAAAGCAGCGTTTCGCGTTCAGCAAGGTCCGTAACCAGCGATTTAGGCGTGTTATTCAAAAGCAGAGTTGCCGCATTAAAATAATTAGTTAAGATAACATCGGACACTGCAGCAAATTGCGGATACAGTTCCTTGAATTTGGCAGGATCAAATATTACTACTCCGTCCATGATCAGCCATTATAGGGACGGCTGTTTGCTTTTTTGGTATCGGCAGGCTCAAAACCATGTCGCAATTCAGCGCGTTCTTTGGCTGCGGCCCTGGCTTTAGATGCCGTAGTAGCAAAAACCAATCCTTTTTTAATAAACTCATCGTCAGGACGATGTTTTAAAATCCATTCCCAGGCATCTTTGGGCACGCCTGTAGTCACACCATAGCCACCGATAGGGATAATGCCTTTTTCTTTACCGCGCAGGTTTGTGGCATTACCTTTGATAACTATAGCTACTTGACGGCCGGAATTATCTGGAACCATAAATTTCAAGTCGCGCGGGTAGTTAGAGCAGACGGTTACAGTTTCACCGCTAGTCTGCATCGGTGCTTCTTCGACAGTTTCTTCTGTTTCGCCACCGATTACTTCGCCGTCAACAACTTCGTCAGCAGTAGCCGTCGAAGTCACTTTTTCCGCTTCTTGTGCCGTTTCTGTAGTTTTGTTTTCAACTTCGTCAGTAGTAGGTTTAGATGTTCTTTTAGTTGCCATATTATCGCTCCTTTAAATAAAAAAGGCACCTGTGTTTCACAGATGCCTTAATTTTAAGTTTATACGCCTGCCATGCTGGCGATCGCAAACGGACGATAGATAATCGCGCCATAAGTACCAAATGCAAATTTCTGCTCCCAGCTGGAAGTATTTGGGATAAGCTGGAATGCACGCATTTTTTCGCTATACCCCAGTTGTGCAGTCGGTAAGCCCTGTACAGTCCTAGCAATCAGCATAACACTGTTACCGCTGGTTGCTGCTAATTCAGGCAAAGTTACAAAGCTGATATTGTCAAAATACTTAGTAAGCATATCTTTGACGCTAACGTTGAAATCAGTAGCTTTGCCCAGCATAACATTGACAGTAGGCGGAACTGCAAGCACAAGGTCGGACTTTTCGTCGATATTGCCATTAGAGTTCTCAAACAGTTCTGCTGCCAAAAGCAGGATATCATTATAAATCTGTTGAGTAGTTTTATCTGTCCATTTAGTCTTGTCTGTATCAACTACGGACGGTGTCAGTGCAGCAGGCAAATTGGGGTCATTGAGTAACCCATAGATTTCTTTACCTTTCACGCCATACAAATAAAACTTATTCTGTTCCTTGTTGATGATTGTAGCGGCGCTACGCTGTTTTTCAGATGCCAGATTGATCATGGCCCGGCCAGACACTGCCATTTCTAACTCACCATAACGGATATGGGTTTGAGCCAGATAATTTTGACGTGTCGGATAGGTAACATTAACGTCAGCTGTAGCACCGTTGCCGTAGTCGGTGTACTCAGTGCTTTCACCGGTAGCCTCAACAGCCTTGAAGATAGCATTGCTGTCAGTCCAGTCGCCTTTCTTCGTTTCACCAAAGATCTCGCGGGCGTTAGTTGGTGCTGTAAGAATTTCCACTACAGCAGGATCAATCCATGTAGTCATTACAGCTGGTACACCGCTGTTAGGAGCAGTAATCATTGCAGCGCTATCCTGTAAAATACGCTGCATATTTTTTTCAGTAATAAAGCCTTGTGCGCGATCAAAGACAAATCCCTTTTCGCGCATCAAGCGCATTGCATCTCTTTCAGTAAGCATTATTTATGTCCCCCCTTACGCGCCAGCTGCCGGAATAACCGGAGTGGCTCCGTAGTTAGTAATAATCGCGATGCCACCAGCTTCTGCACCAGTAGCAAATGCCCAGTCGGTTTCAACCGAGCCGGACACAGTAGCACCAGCAGCGCCACCCGATACAGCGCCTGTAGTTAAATTTGCAAACACCTTCTGCCCCTTGGTTACTGCAGCCTCCGGTTGAACATAGAAGTCGCCTTCGACCATAATGCATGGAGTACAACCTTCAGGCACAAAGTTCTGTGCAGGATCAAAGGATGCGATAGGATAAATCACATCGCGACAGACGAAGCCTAAAGGCTTGCCAGTACCGCGGGGCAAAACTTCGCCCTCATTGCTCGGGTCATCCCAGCAGAAACCACCGATAGGTACATCGGCGCCTGCAATACGGCCGAGCGATGTAGATACGATAGGATTGACAGACGCAAACGCACCCGGTACGCCCACCGCAGGATAAATATTTACTTTAGTTTGAAAATCAGCCATTATTTTAATCCTCCTCTACTGGATTTTTTCAAGACGTTCAAAAGCTTTCATGCTTCCTTCGTCTAAAGTACTACGACGTCCAAAAGCACTGTCGTTAGCGATAGGATAAGCAGCTTTAGCATCAAGCAAAATATCAACCATACCTGCATAAGCAGCTTTGCTATAGTTGGCAGGGTCTTTGCCTGCTTGACGCAAAGCGAATGCATAAATATCCTCGGCACTGTCAAAAGCTATAGGGTCCTGAATAGTGCCGACAATAGGTCTTACTTTGGCTGCAGCGTTGTTTAACGCACGCAAGCTACCACGCATCTCTTTAGCAACCTGAGCTTTAACTTTAGCGATAGTATCCTCGCCTAGAGCACGTTTTTCTCCCTCACGTTCGTGGTCACGGTCAATACGTGTAGGATCAGCCTTTTCACGTTTTTCACCATATTTGACGCCCATTTCAAAGGCTGCTTTAAAAGCAGGGTCCTTCATTTTTTCGTCAAGTTCATCATCTTCAACTTTGACATCTTCGTCCAAGACTTTTTTCATTCCCTCAGATTCATGTTCACTGTCAAGTTTCCGACGCTCTGCCGGATCTTTTTCCAGTTTTTCACCGTACTTGACGCCTTCCTCAAAGTCGTCATCCTCTAAGGTTTTTTCAATATCCTCATCGGCAACGTCTGCACCTTTAAGTTTGGTCAGGATCCCTTTGTAAGCTTCCTTGCTTTCATCATCCAAACCTGGCATAAACTTAGCTACGATTTCGTCAACGGTAGCATTAGCATCAATATCAAGACCTACTTCACGCGGGTCGTAGCCCTCAACTTGTGCTTCAATAACGTTGACCGCTTTTAAAAAGCCAGCGCTGGTAACTTCGGATGCTTCGATGCCTAAATTAGCATCCTGCGCCAAACCGTTGCGACGGCGTTTAAAAGCTGTAATTCTTTGTCTTTTGGTCATTTGTTTGGTCCCCCTTTGTTTAATATTTAAATGTGGCATACTGTCTGCAACGGCTACATCAGCCCCTGCACGACCTTCTGCCACAAGCGCGACATGGTTTCCCGATATTTCACGCATAATAAAGTCATAATGTACCTTGTCACCATTACCTACGTCATATTCTCCGGCTGTAAAGTCTGGCGTAAATCTGTAAGCGCAGGAAATTTCTCTCGCTGTGCCATCCTCAATAGCAGCAATAGCTTCAGCATCAGTAACGCTCATACTGTTTTTAAGATACGGTGCTTCAAACACTGCGTCTGTCCCTGTACTACCGACTGTGTAATCCTTCTGTGGATTATCTGCGCTGATAGTATGGTGATCTAAAAGCAGCGGCAGCCCGTTAAAAGTCGAAGCTGCTTTTTCCAGTTCTTCAGGATCACGCAGCCCATAATAAATGCGGTCCGGATCAAGACCTTCTTCTTCCCAGCCAGGCAGTTCACGGCCAAGGTAAGGATTGACACAGGCCTTGCTGATAGGCGTCAGCGCAACATGTAAATAACCGTTGTCGTCAATGTGGCGCATGCTCAAACGAGCGTCAAAAGCAATTTTATTTTTATCTCGATTCATTTTGGTTTCACCCCCTCTCTCTAAAAGTGGGCATAAAAAAGACGCCTACTTTTGTAGACGTCTGAGTTATTTAATCATTCATCAAATCCGGGCATTAAAACCTCAAATTGGCAGTTACAATATATAAGCTCACCCGGTTTGACATTTCGGTGTACATCTTTATCGTACAACCCATCTGACAAAGGAAATACTTTCCCATTCATTTCAACATGAGTTTTACGACTGCTATATTTACCTGGCACGTGTATCCAACGACCTTTAGTTGCACCTAACGCCTGTGCATTGGCAGTTGCCAGTTGCTGTGTAGCCTTATTGGTTTGGTCACGTGCTATCAGTGCAGCTCTGTGTAAAGCTCTACGTTCAATCTGTTTAGTTTCGTTTTGCATTTTTTCAACTAATTGTTTTTTGATTATAGGCTTTAATGCAGTTGTTATACTTTGCATATCGTGGCCTTTAATAAATGAAGTTGACACAACTTTTTGTATCCCTCTCAAATACTGCTGCGGTATGGATTTAATCATTCCAACATTTTCAGCAACAATCTCACTGATGAGTTGTTTCTGCGCTGCTGTGTAAGAAGGAGTTATCGTCATACCCACTTCCTTTAGCTTGCGCTGGATCTGCGCCATAGTTCGCTTATCGGTTTTATCTGCAAACCACTTAGCCAGTTCGCGGGCCTTTACATCAAATTCACGGTACCACTTTTGGCGAAGCGCCTTCATTATCTGGACCCATCTTACAGAAGCAGCATCAGTAACAAGTTCGTTGTTATAATATTGAGTTATTTCCTGCTCAACATCTTTTTGCATCTTAGCAATAAGTTCCTCTAACACTCGCCTGTATTGCAGTTCCCAAGCTATACTTGGGCGACTGCGACCAAAAGTTTGCTGTTTCATATATTGCTCCTATATTGGTAATATGATATAATGTATTTACCAAATAGATTGTCGACAGCAGAAAGTCGCCTTAGCTGCTAACGAATGATGGGAACTGGGTGTCAATCCCAGACGGCGTCCATCCGACAATCTATTTTATTTTTTTGTTCTTCTCTTGAATGCAGTTAGAAGAAATGTAAAATTATTTTCATGCAGTTCTGGTGAAACAACAGCAACTTTTCCGTCTTTCGACAGCTCAAAAGTTCCTCGATCATTTTTTCCCAATGCACCTGTTTCAATAACATTACCAAGTTCAGAGAAAAATTTATCAAGTTTCTCTTGTGTAAACCCCTGTTTAGTACGTTGTGTAATTATATGTTTTAGCCCCGCTTTATCGTCACCCCATAATACACTTATGCCGCCTATATCCTCACGGGTAAAGGCGTTTTTTATATGTCCGTTTTTCTCTTGAAGCAACTTATCTATAGCCTTTTGACCTGTGTAGCCTTTATACTCCTTGCCCATCAATTCCTTCGCCGATTTTGTCAACTCATTGCCACTTTCACTTGAACCGCCGCCAGATGTAAATTTTCCATCTGCATCTCGCTTGTGATCGCTTTCATTAAAATTGGCATCTATTGTCACTTCTTTCCGTTCAATATCAGGGCTATCGAGCGGATCAAGAGACAGGTCAAAAGGTTCTAACGGGTCAGTACTCGGAGCAACAGGGTCATAAGGTTCTAAATTATTAAAACCGCTGTCCGGATCATTAATCAACTGTTCGCGTACTTCTTCCGGAGCTACGACCCCAGCATCCATAAGCATTACATTAGTTTCAGCTTTAGTCTTATTATTGGTAATTTTAAGCGCTTCATCATCTTCTGATAATGGTGCAAATTTAAACTCTATTGCCGGATCAATTTCGCCAAACGCATTAAGCTGTAAAAGTTTGCATAACCTTGTCATAGGTTCGCCAAACATTTTCTGCTGCAGACTTTCGATATTATCATAGTGATTACGCAGGTCAGAGTCGCCGGTATTAAAACCTGCCGGTGAAAGTCCCCACATCTTCGTTACAGGCTCGTTAAACATCGCCGCAACATATTCCATTGCCTGCCTTACCAAATCAGTTACACCAGCCAAAGACGTGGTCATAACGACCAAATCTTCTTTTTCTTTGTCGATCGTAGCACAGCCGTCATTACTCCGGTTCTGGACAAAATACTGTATGCGCTGCTGCAGTGTCGTATCCATACCACCACTTAATATTTCAGTCATATCAGTTTTAAAAACAGTAAGCGAATATTTTTCAAGCAACCGGTTTGCCGACTCTCGACAACCAGTAAAATGACTTACTGCATCCAATACCTTTTGCGCTAATGATAAGCCAAAAAAATTATAAGCCGGCCGCAGAATAGTTGGCAGTGCATTTTCTGCGAAGTACAGCATCCTTGAAGCATGTACTGGTATCCCCTGCACATACCATAGTGTAGGCTTGTAATAATCATCTGCCATCGGGTTAACCGAATTATAATAACCAGGGCTTACTACATATGGCTCAATAAGTTTTACACCTTTAAACCCGCCTTGTTTGATAGTTTCCTGCGATAAAATCAGAGGATCAGCCCATCTATCCTGCGCCTCTCCAGTATCAATAAAGCCTAGCGTGCCGCCATAATACCCACAATAGCTAGAAGCTTTATTAAATATCGCAGGCAATTTATATTTCACAGCATCTTCGTTAAGTTTTTTGACTTTATCGTCATTATCATCAGTATCAGTGTCATCGTTATCGCCAGTCCTGATAAACTCGCCCCATTTACGAGTCATTTCGTCAGACCGCATTTCAATGCCGGCGCGAACAATCCCGACTTGCGCAAGACCTGTTAAAACACCATAGCCGACAAACATAGGGATACCTTCTGCGGCAAGCCCCTTGATGCTGTGCTCTAAAAGTGACGATACCGGAGCAAAGCAACTATCTAAAATAACTTGCTGTTCTTCCGGCACACCACCCAAAGTATAGGGCAGGTTAAAATCATCCGGGCACAACATTTTAGGAGCAGTATCAGCAACTATCATGTTATTTATTTTCATTTTTAACGGTTTTGAATGCGGTTTCGTTCTCATTTTTACCTCCGTAATATCCGAGGATTAATAATTATTTTTCTATGTTGCTGCAAGTCTCTAAGTGCTTGCGTCGTAGCATCGACCTGATCATCATGGGCAACGATCGGAAATTGCGATAATTCCGACTCATAATCTTTGACCCATGAAGCAATCTCTGGTGCAGGTATATAAACGTTACCAGCTTCAAACATCGGTGTTACCGCATACGCTCTCGCAACCTTACTGCCGTCCGGCTCAATCGGTATAATGCCTTGCACAGAGTGTTTTAAAACGTCAATTACCGCAGGTCCATTTGCTTTATCCTCAACGAGTTTGCGTAGTGCCTTTGGATATTTATTGCTCAACTCCAAAAAGGCATCTATGGTTTCCGTGAAACTCATGCGGCCACGTTTTTGGTCAATCAGATAACAGTCCGCTCCTTTGCGCCCCCAAACTTGACCGACAACAAAGTCGCTTGTACTGGTATCTTTAAATGTCATATCCCAGGAAATAACAATAGTATCAAAACTGTCAGGCAGCTTCGTATAATATTTTAGCCATTCTTTTTTTATAATCGTGCCACCATCAATAGTTGGTCTTTGCTGATATAACGCTTCCCAATCACGACTGCCGACTGCCGCTTTGATTTTCAGCAGTTGTTCAAGAGAATATCTCTCTGGATGCAGTGCTTCACCAGTCTTGCGGTATAGTTCGTCACTTGTAGCAATAGCAGGGTATTCAACTACTTCCCACTGATCACCATCATTTTTAGACGCATTAGCAAGAAGTCGGCCACATAAATCGTCAGTATGCCAGCGGGTCATAATTATCAATATCCCGCCGCCTGGCGCAAGCCTTGTGTAAAGTGTCGACGTATACCAGTCATATATCTTTTGTCTAATAGTAGGGCTGTCGGCCTCTGCTCTATCTTTAAGCGGATCGTCAACAATAAGAATATTGCCGCCCATGCCGGTAATACCACCACCTACACCGGCGCTTCTATATGTGCCAGCATGTCCAACTATTTCAAAAATATCAGAATTTCTTAAATATGCACCATTACCAACTATACGAATATTTTTCCCGAACAAATTTGTATTTGGGAATACATTATGATATTCCTCGCTATCCATAACACGTTGAACATCACGGTTATTGCGACTTGATAAATCAGCTGCATATGAAGTTCCTATAATTGACATATCGGGATATTTACCAAAAGTGTATGCAGGAAATCTACGTGATATAATTTCAGATTTACCGGAACGAGGCGGGGCCATAATCATAAGTCTCGGGCTTTTTTTATTTTTTACATCCTCTAGAAACTGATCTAACTTTTGACATATTTCTTCATGTACCCACCCCATCTGATAACCCGGATATGTATATAATGTAAAGCCGGCTAATGTCTGACGGGCCAGCTCTCGACGTATGCCCTCTTGCAAAGCATCTTTGCTAATCGTTAGGTTCATTTTTAAACGCCTCACGAGTTAAAGCCATCAGTTCTTCTTTACTAAGCTTAGATAAATCCACGGAAGGGATTTGCTCAACCTGTATGGCCTTCCCGTCTTTACCAGTTAATACCGTTTCACGTTGGTCCCGCCATCTTTCAGGCACTCTATTTTTAAGCCAGTAAATTTGGGCTGTGACATCCGGAACAACTTCTTTCTCTATTTCCTTCGTAGTAACCATTTCACCGGTTATTTTATCGCGTTCTTTAATTACTTCAGTATACTTATATCCCACTGCTCTTTTATACAGCTGGTTTTCAACATGCCTGTCAGGAACTGCCTTGCACTCTTTTAAGGCGTCCGCTATGTCCTGAAAGCGATTCTCCCATACAGCTAAGGTAGAACGCGATATCCCTATGTTCTCTGCTATTTGTTCATTAGTTAAACCATCTTTTGCCCACCCTCTGATAAGAAGTAAGCCGTCAGGCTTTAACCAATCTTCAAATTTTCCTTTTGCCATTTGCTTATCTCCTCTCTGAAAGTTGGCAATAAAAAAGCACCTAACCGAAGTTAAGTGCTGTATATTAAGTTATATAACCCTGGACTTGACCTGTCCATTATTTTAATCTGCACGCTAATAATTGATATACTTTAGCGTGTTTTGTTGCATTTTTACCCGGATGTTATTTATGTAGTTTAAGTAGTTATTTACTACACCACACCACGCTTGCTGCCCATGTTACTCCTATAACAAGATCAACTGGTCGTGTTGTTACATAGCCGTCTATAGCTCTTTCTACAGCCTTCCAATATCCCTCTATCAAGGTTAGGGCTACTAAAAACATTAGCGTTCGCTTTAACATGTTCGTACCTCAATTAAATATGCCGCTGTATCACCCCAACGGCAGGGCGGCAGCTGGAAGATTACCTGTCCAGCACACGCGCCTTTAAGCGTGGATAGGTGTTCCCCATCTATGCCAAACTACCCGTGGCAGGACTCGAACCTGCGACAAATGATTAAAAGTCAATCGCTCTTGCCATCTGAGCTACACGGATAATGTCCAAGCGCTAAGCTTGAACGTTTCACCAAGCTTGTTGTAAGCCTACTTACTTATAATACTATTTTAACTCATTAAAACAGGTAATATGTCGGAAACTTTTTTATTTTATCAAATTTTTTTTCAATGCCAAACCAACAGCATCTCGGAGAAACTCCTTACGAAATTCATAACAGGTATCTCTATTTACGCCGGTTAATTCTGCAATTATTTTCATCGGCTTCCTTTTTTCATATTTTTGATACATAACTTTACCAGTAAGCTGATTCTCATGTATCTTATAGGTTTCTGCGACAACTTCAAGCCATAGCTCCGGGTTCATTATTATCGACTGATATGGTCCATATCCAAACGATATCATACGTACTGGCTCAATGTTTTTTAATGCTGCTGTTTCTGTTGGATTACTAATAAAAGCATGACCCCCACTGCCAGTATGCCCTTTCCTTGCAGTACGCTGCTCTTTTTCTTCATCAACAACTTTTTGTATTTGCTTACGATCCCAAAAGTACCGCTCTACATGCTTAATATACTGTTCTATTAGCATATCAGTCTCCTTCTAGCTTTTCTTTTTTAATCGCCTAAATAATGCTCCAAAAGGATTTATGTTGTCTTCTACAAGTTGGTTCAAAATAGCCTCCTCAAACTCTCCGTGTTTATGCTCTTGTTCGCCCACAACAACCCAATATTCTTGCACCCATTCTCTCGTACCGTCTGCACTTTCAAGCAAATATAAGATACCTTTAGAATCTAATTTAACACCAAGTACTTTACGTTCTCCCTTAGGCAAATGTACATTATCACCTATATTAAACTTGCTTTCTATTGTTAATAACATTTGTATCGCCCTTCTTATCTGATAGATTTATTGTAAAAATACTAAACCTTCTTAAAGCTAATATAAACAAAAACGTTAATATCCAATGTTCATATACAAATTCAAATATCCATTTTATTAGATCAGGATAATTCATGTCTTCACTCCTTAATCATCACATATAGCTTCACCGTCCATCTTTGCGCTGCAATAAGGGCAGTAATTTAGTTCTGCAATGTTTTCGTCAAAACGCATATCAAAAATACACTCGCTGCAAGCAATGATATTATTATGTCTTATCCAATGCCCATGATTGCGTTCTTCTACTGAGTGTTCGTATTTACATAATATTTCTAGAATATTCCTATTGTTAAGAATGTCGATAGCTTCAGGAACTGTAACTCCAAATCGTTCGACTAATTCTCTACCTTTAGCCTTAAACTCAGAAGCAATTACTGGTTGATTTTTGTCTACTATATATTCTTTTATAACCTTTGCTGTAAGCTTTTCCATAATCTATTCACCTACTATTTTTGTTATTGTTATATCATAATGACTATCCACATTATTATAATCATCTTCCAAGTATGCTTCTTTTAAAGCATCCCAAATTTCGTCTTCTGTAGCGTCATTTTCTACGTCTATTTGTATCCTATACTCATTTTTTCAATAACTGTTGCTATTACTGTTTTCATAATTTATTCACTGCTCCTTTATTAGCTCAGGATTATCATAGATATTACCAATTACTTCGGCACAATTTACACCACATTGTTCTATATAACCAATATCTGCTCGATAAATAACTCGCTCTTCAATGCTTGTTAAACAAAAAGATCCACGCATAAAAGAAATAGCGCCGCATTTCAGATCAGTATTATTCATTTTTAAAACATCGCCCTCGAATATTTTCTTACCGTTTTTATCGGCAAAGCCTGTGTACTGTCCTACTGTTTCAGGTATTACTAAAACATTTACGTGATCTGAATAATGTATTCTCACACCTTGTTCGCCAATAGCAATACCTGTACCTTCTACCCAATTCCCCGCCTCTGTTTTACCTCTAAAAATAATTTCACGCATTTTCTTCACCATCTTTCTAAGTTTTTCCATTACTTTTTTGTTGCATTCCTCACAAAGCTCAAAGCTTTTATGTA
>OKRZ01001035.1_pt1 | contig 21928 bp, 20 predicted proteins | sample 1601141 | NCBI WGS metagenome assembly OKRZ01 (sample SAMEA3541524, study PRJEB24748) | human gut metagenome | biome: human gut; feature: human-associated habitat; material: faeces | place: China | collected 2012
GTCTATACTTTGGACACCATACTACATGGTATTTACAGGAATAGACGACATTGTTGTTTGATTTATATGTTGTGTTCATATTTGTATTATACTATAGTTTATCAGTTAATACAATTACTATTTTGTCCATCTTCAATTACTTGCATAAATTACGATCAGAGTAATCACTACCGTAATAACAATACTGTTTAAAAGAAACGGATAAAATTAAAGTGTGCGTTCATATTGATGTAGTTATCAATGATGAATTTCTGCGGAAGGAGATGATGCTCCAGAGCCATGATCTCCTGATTTTCCTTAAAGGATGAAGCTTCTGATCCGCCAGCACTGGCACAGCTCCGGGATTTCCGTTACAAACCCTCCCGATACACGCTGTTGATCGTAGCCTGGGCGTGCTCCAGCTCTTTCTTCCGGACGATGGCTTCCCTATCACTTAAGATCGCCAGCATCTCATCGATCACATCCTCCACTCTGGGACTTGTCACCCTGTATAAATACCCCAGCATCCGTGTAGCTGTGTAATCGGTATTCATATGTTTATAGGCGATTTCCCGGCACAGCTCATCGGGATATCCCTTATCCTGAAGCGCTCTGTAAAGCTCATCTGTTCTTGTATCTACCATATGCTTCTGAGATTCCTTTCCTGTTTTTATTATAATTTCACCAAGCGGATATTCGCGATCCGCTTTCGCTGGTTCCATCCATATTCAGTACAATAAATCGAACATTTCCCTTTCACTCTGCTATATGATCACAAACACGACCGCTTCACGATTTATCATCCTCATCCATGCCAGTTTCTTTACCAGCCTTATATATCCCCCGGATCCCCAGGATCAATGTCACGAAAATCCCTGTGATCAGTATCCACACCGGCCACATAGGTGCCGTTCCCAGATTCCCGCTGATCCCGGCATCAAGACATACTCCAATGGATAACAGCTTGATCACAGACATCATTTTTGACGCGATTTCAAAGATATGCTCTCTGTTTTCCTCTGTCACCTCAACCGGATAATTCCACCACTGTGGAAATCTCTGACAGAACATCAGAAGTGCCAGGATCAGCAGCCCCAAAATCGGCTCCAGAAGAAGGCTGCCCTTCTTCCCATACCGGTCCGGGATCCCATGCACATTAAAATGGATCGGCACCCTCTCCGGCAGATTTCCCCAGGTGGCCACAAGATACATCACGTACCCAAGGATCATCAAAAAGCAGAGCACATCTGTAATATTCCGCAGTTTTTTCTCAGACATTATCCATCCCCCTTTCATTGCAAAATAAACCCGTCTGTAAATCGAATACTCTCTTTTCTGTATTTTACACACAAATTACCTGCTTGTAAAAGTATTTTGCAAAAAATTACCTTACATAACAATATCTGTTAAGCACTAACGATTGCATACGAAATTTTTATATGATAAAATAGACATGTTGTCCAAAAACATATTTAAGAAAGGGAAAGAAATATGTTAGAAAAAATCTTCAAGCTGTCCGCAAATAAAACGGACACCAAAACAGAGGTTCTGGCAGGTATCACCACCTTCATGACAATGGCCTATATCCTGGCAGTTAACCCGAACATCCTGTCCGCAACCGGCATGGATTCCGGAGCTGTATTCACAGCTACCGCACTGGCAGCCTTCCTGGGAACGTTGCTGATGGCAATCTTCGCCAACTACCCGTTCGCACTGGCACCCGGAATGGGTCTGAACGCATACTTTGCCTATACAGTTGTTATCGGTATGGGATACAGCTGGCAGTATGCACTGACTGCAGTTTTTGCAGAAGGTATCGTATTTATCGTTCTTTCACTTACCAATGTACGTGAAGCGATCTTCAATGCGATCCCTCTGAACCTGAAATCCGCAGTCAGTGTTGGTATCGGTCTTTTCATTGCATTTGTAGGATTACAGAATGCCAATATCGTGATCGGCGGCTCCACTCTGCTGCAGCTTTTCTCTGTAGATGGCTACAACGCAGCCAAGGGTGTAGAGGCTTCCTTCAACAATGTGGGGATCACCGTTATCCTGGCTCTGATTGGTATCATCGTAACAGGAATCCTGGTTGTTAAAAATGTAAAGGGAAACATCCTCTGGGGTATCCTGATCACATGGGGACTTGGAATCATCTGTCAGTTCGCCGGACTTTATGTTCCGAACCCGGAGATCGGCTTCTACAGCCTGCTCCCGGATTTCAGCAACGGACTCTCTATCCCGAGTCTTGCTCCGATCTTTGCGAAGCTGCAGTTTGACGGAGTTTTCTCACTGGATTTCCTTGTTATCCTGTTTGCATTTTTATTTGTAGATCTTTTTGATACTCTTGGAACTCTCGTTGGTGTCTCTTCTAAAGCAGGCATGCTGGATGAAAATGGCAAGCTTCCTAACATCAAGGGCGCACTTCTTGCAGATGCAGTTGCAACAACTGCCGGTGCAGTTCTTGGTACATCCACAACCACTACCTTCGTAGAAAGTGCTTCCGGTGTATCCGAAGGCGGAAGAACCGGACTTACCGCAGTGACAACTGCCATCTTATTTGGCCTGTCCCTGTTCCTGTCTCCGATCTTCCTGGCAATCCCGTCCTTTGCCACAGCTCCGGCTCTGGTGATCGTTGGATTGTACATGCTCAGCAATGTTATCAGCATTGATTTCAGCGATATGTCCGAGGCGATCCCATGTTATGTATGTATCATCGCAATGCCGTTCTTCTACAGCATTTCCGAAGGTATCTCCATGGGAATTATCACATACGTAGCAATCAACCTGATCACAGGTAAGGCAAAAGAAAAGAAGATCAGCGCTCTGATGTATGTACTGGCAGTGCTGTTTATCCTGAAATATATTTTCCTGTAAAATATGGCAAAAAAATTCCCGGGAGTTTTGTCCCGGGAGTTTTTTTATTCCAGCAAAATATTCTTATTTCTTCGGCTGATACCGCATATTCGATACATTATAAACCGTGATAAACGCTTTCGGGTCCTCCTGGTTTATAAACTTCATCAGCTTCTGATATTCACCTTTATCTACGATGGTGATGATCTCATGGCGTTTTTCCATATTGTAGGCACCGATGGCTTCGTAGATCGTTGCACCGCTGTGCAGATCATGAATGATAAACTGGCGCAGTTTCTCTTCTTTCTTTGTGATGATACAGACACGCCGCTTGATGTTATGGTCAAAAATAAAATGATCCAGAACGATCCCGTTAAAATACGTTCCCAGAATACTCAAAACTACTGTCTTTTTATCATAGACAAGTGCTGCGGAAAGTGCCACACACATGCCGGAAAGAGACATGGCTTTTCCCAGCTCCATGTGAAGATATTTGTTCATGATCTTCGCCACGATATCCAGTCCGCCAGAAGAAGCATTCCTGTTAAAAAGAATGCTTAAACCCACGCTGACCACCAGGATATAGCACAGAACATCCAGTTCCTGACTGTCTGTCATGGACCCGAAATTTGGAAAAATGATCTCAAAAAGTCCCAGAAACAGCGGAAGCATCACACTGGTATAAACCGTCTTAACTCCAAACTCTCTTCCACAGGTAAAAAATCCAATAATCAACAACACCACATTCAGAATCATGGTAATCGCTGACAAAGGCAACGGCACAAAATTCCTGCGCCTGAAAGGATACGACGTGATCTCGGTCTGCGGCAGCACGATTCCAAGACCGGAAATACTGCTGACTGATGTATGGCTTGGTACCAGGAAAAAATATACCGCCGCTGCGATGATCGCCACTGCCACGGTCAGGATCACCGTTTCTTTGATAATATCTATATAATTCAGTTTCTTTTTCATGGCATCAGATACTCTTCCCACTCTTTTTCTTTGGCACCGACCAGAATTTTATCCTCTGCTACAAGAATCGGACGTTTCACAAGCATTCCGTCTGTTGCAAGAAGTGCAAGCTGTTCCTCTTCGCTCATCTCCGGAAGTTTATCTTTCAGTTTCATCTCTTTATAAATATTTCCGCTGGTATTAAAAAAACGCTTCAGCGGAAGGCCGCTTTTTTCCCACCAGGTTTTCAGTTCCTCCGCTGTTGGATTGTCCGTTTTAATATCACGCAGCGTATATTCTGCGCCACTCTCGTCCAGCCATTTCTGAGCTTTTTTGCAGGTACTGCATTTTGGATAGCATACAAATAACATGTTGTGTCCCCCTGTTCTTCGGCAGTAAATATGGAAATCACTACTGTCTGTTTTTTACTTACAGCATGGAATATGGAATTTTTATGGAACTTTTTCCCAGTGCTGTCTGAGGTTTATTTTAACATAGATGTTGATGTTTTTCTATCCTGTTATTCCGCCCAGATCAGCTTCGATTCCTGCTTCATCTCATCCACAATTTTCTCCGCTACATCCAGATCCCCTTTTGCTTCCAGCTCTGTTAATTCCAGGCTCTTCTTTTGGGCTTCCTCGCTCATATAATAAACTTCTTTTACCGTCTCCGGGGTGCTGTCATCCTCCGGTGATAGCTCCTCTGTCTTTTTGGAAAAATCCTGAAGCAGCATGTCATCACCTTTCAGTTCCAGAGTTCCTGCATATGGAGCATCAATGGTGTAGACAAACTCTGTTTTTCCATCCTCTGTGTACTGTACTTTCATTCGGTTGATGAGATTATTGGAAGAATACAGGCTGTTATTTTTTACATACATTCCACTGTCCTCCAGGGTCATATATTTTTCGTTGAAATACCAGTGGTTGTAGCCTGCTGCCGCAACGATAAGTGTCAGGACAACGGCCACTGCCGCTGTCAGAACTCTGCGTACCAGAAGTTTTTTTCGAATTTTTTTCAGTGCGGCAACGCTTTCGGCATTTGCATTACTTTCAGTATTTTCCGTCCTGCCGGCTCCATATCCTGCTGTGGAGGCTGCAGATAATTTTATCCGAGCCTGCTCTTTTCCCTGCTCCTCTTTCATGATCTCCAACATTTTTCTGCATTCCTGACAGGTACCCATATGTTCTTCCACCAGCGCCTTGCTGTCTTCGCTTAAGATCCCATCTATATAAGACGGCATCAGATCCTGTATTACATCACATGTGATCTTCATGTTCCAGCTCCTCTCTGATCTTTACTCTTGCACGGTAATAAGTCACCCGCGCCCAGTTTTCACTTTTTCCAAAAAGCATTCCGATCTCACTAAACTTAAGCTCTCCGAATGTCCGCAGGGAAAAAACTTCTTTATACGGTTCCGAAAGGCCATGCAACACTTTGTGGATCTCCATAGCCTGACTCCGCTGTGCCAGCTTTTCCTCAAAAATTTCTCCGCCATGGCTTTCTGCTGTTTCCGGCTGCTCCTCTCCGAGAAGTTGCTTCTTCTGTTTTTTCAGATGATCGTACAACGTATTCTTTGCAATCTGGCAAAGCCACACCCGCACATCACAGTCACCACGGAACTGATCTGCTTTTTTCAGTGCCTTAAAAAATGTCTCCTGGGTCACTTCCTCAGCCAGTGATCCATCCTGTGAGACAGAACGGATATACCGATATACAATGTCAAAATATGTCCGGTAAAGTTCCTCAATATTCATCGGCTTTCTTCTTTCCTCCCTTCTCACTTATAAGACGCACTGATCTCAAAAACGTTACAGAAAATTTTTCAAAATTTCGTCCGGTATTTTATTCCGGCGTTTCTTTTAGCACAAACGAAGTGCCCGGTATAAAAATACCGGGCACAGCATTGTCAGAATTTTCTTCTGACCTCCTCTTACACTCTGCTGCATACCTTCACATCGTTCCATGCTTTTCATAATATTTCTTTTTTTCCGCATACATAAGATCATCTGCTCTTCTCAGCATTGTCTCAAGCTCCGAAGAGCTTTCCTCCCAGACAACGCCAACAGAAACACTGATCTTTTTGGCAGCAATGCCGTCACAGATATCCCGGACCTTACTCCGAAAAATCTTCTCATCCATATCAAAACAGATGAGTACAAATTCATCGCCACCTACCCGGTAAGCATTTTCCGGCAGAATCGCAAGCATGGAACGCGCTGTATTTATGATCAGCCTGTCTCCGGCCTCATGTCCGTAAAGATCATTCACCCGTTTCAGACCATTGATATCAATATATGCTACGCCTGTTTTTATCACTGTTTTTGCCTGCATGCCTTCCAGAACCTGAATATACCTGTTCCTGTTATACAAGGTCGTCAGCATATCACGGTAGCTCATGTACTGCAGACACGCCTTACGCTCCTTGGCTTTCAGGCTGTCCGTTAAAAAATACTGTATGGATGACAACAACGTATGATCCTCATAATGCAGTCTCGGATTATCTACCCCGAGAAATCCTATGATCTTTCCGTCACTGTTTAAAGGAACGGCCAGCAGCCTGGTAATGTCCTGCGTCTTCAGAGTCTCATAATACGGCTGCCCCTGCTCCTCCTCAATATCCGGAATATAATACAGGCCATTTTTCCGAAAGCTGTCCATCCAGATATCCAGCATTTCCATGGGAACCTCCTGAAGATTATCCTTCTCAGCAGTCACTCCGTTCATGGCATACTCATAGGTATTTGTACAGACATTCCTCTTTTCATCGATCTGAACAATATAACTGCGATCTCCGTCAAAATACCCACTGATAATACGCAGCAGATTGGAGATTGCCGCATCTTCATCTTCTCCTGATATCAACTCAGCAATGCATTTATTCAGTATCGTTGCGATCTCAAGTCTTTCCTTTATCTTGCCCTCTCTGCTTATCAGCTCATACATTTCCTGATTCAGCTCCGTCATCGTCACGATAAACATAATGATCATGGAAATACCAACAGAAAAATCGATCAGCGACATTCCATACCTGAATGCCTGCACAGCTGCCGCCACTGCCGGAAGTACAATGCATGACAGCATAGAGAACAGGAGCTTCCTGCTGACTCTCTTTTTGTACTGGAGCAGAAGCGTAAGATCAATGAGCAAGCCTGCTGCCGAAAGAAGAATTGACATAATATATAACGGTGCCCGATGATAACAATTATCCCCATCTATGTAATAATACCAGTGAGTAAACTGCGAGATCACCACAAAAGCAACCTCTGCGGCAGCAATAACATATCCGGCTTTTACTCTTTTTAATGTTCTCCGCTCCCTCTTCGAAAACAGATAAACACACACATAAATGTGAAAACACAGCAGGACTACGTCACTTAAAAGGAATACGAGAAAACTCGAGATACGGACCATCACACTGCCCGGAACTCCGGGATATCCGCTGAAAATATGCGCCATGGCATCCATCAGCAATAATAGAGAAGCAAAACTCTCCATCAGGATAAGATACCGACGCTTTTCCCTGTCATAATTACTGCTCAGAAATATACATAATGCAGCTATGGCACAAAATGCACATCCCCATATAAGTATCGCTACCTGCAGTACTTTTTCATCCGGCATAAAAAACACTCCTCACATTCGTCACTTACAATAAGTATTACACTTTATCGTGTAAAAGTCAACCTTCCAAAAAAATCCCGGAGTACATTGTCATACTCCAGGATTTTGTCGTCAACCGGATAAAAGCAACCGCATTCGCTACATAATTCTACACCAGATAACTGCTTCGCAGTTGATTCAGTTAAAGCTCTTCCCCGCAGGATTCAATCACTTTTTTGTACCAGTAAAAAGAATCTTTGCGGATTCTGGAAAAGTCTCCGGTCCCGTCATCATTTTTATTTACATAGATAAGACCATAACGCTTCTTGAATTCTCCAGTGGAGGCACTGACAAGATCTGTACAGCCCCAGCAGGTGTAGCCGATCAGATCTACTCCGTCATGGATTGCTTCCTTCATCTGCTCTATATGGCGGCGCATATATTCAATACGGTAATCATCGTGAATCTTTCCATCCTCTGTCAGCTGATCCACCGCCCCAAGACCATTTTCCACGATCATGATCGGAATCTGATAGCGGTCATAAATCTGGTTCAGAACATAGCGAAGACCAGTTGCATCGATCTGCCAGCCCCAGTCGGAAGCTTTCAGATATGGATTTTTCAGATTGTCACTTCCATTTCCGGCCGTTTTCTCTCCGTCCTTTGTCACGCTGACACAGCTACTGGAATAATAGCTGATAGTGAAAAAGTCCACCGTACCCTTCTTGAGGATCTCTTTATCCTCCTGAAGAACCTCCAGCTGGATTCCGTGCTCCTCAAAGTATCTCGCTGCAAATCCCGGATAATATCCTCTTACATGAACATCACCGGCAATGGAATTGTGGATCTGCCCAAACTGCTGTGCATATAAGATATCATCCGGATGGCAAGTATATGGATAACCATTGTGATAAGCAAGCATACAGCCAAGCATAAACTCCGGATCGATCTCATGAGCCATGGAAACTGCAAGTGCACTTGCTACCAGCTGATGATGCATTGCCTGATAACGGCTCTGCTCACATACATCCTTCGGGTCCAGCATTCCTGCACAGAATACCGCACCAAAGTCCTGCGTCAGCATATTGATCTCATTAAAAGTCAGCCAGTATTTTACCTTACCTTTATATCTCTCAAATAAAACCTTTGCAAATCGAAGATAGAAATCGATCATCTTACGATTTTTCCATCCGCCATACTCCAGAGAAAGATGAAGGGGATTCTCATAATGAGAGATCGTTATCAGCGGCTCAATGTTATATTTTCTCAGTTCGTCGATCACATTGTCGTAGAACTTAAGGCCTTCCTCATTTGGAGTTTCCTCATCCCCATTTGGGAACACTCTGGACCAAGAAATAGAAAAACGATATACCTTAAATCCCATCTCTGCAAAAAGAGCAATATCCTCTTTCCAGTGATGATAAAAATCAGTTGCCTGGTGATTGGGATAAAATTCTTCCGGTAACGGTGCCGGCGGTGTAAGACGACGTTCCTTATCCACACTTCCTCCTGTCAGGATATCTGCAATGGACGGGCCTCTGCCATCCTCATCCCAACCGCCTTCATACTGGTTTGCAGCGGTTGCTCCGCCCCAGAGAAAGTTTTCCGGCATACGGTTATAATTTTTCATATTTTAATTTTCTCCTTTTTACAAACATCAGGCGGATCTGTTATCTCCGCCTGATGTTTCGTTGTTATTCTTATACAATAGTCAGGAATTTATCTCCTGCATTTACAGCTGCATCTTCTTTTTCCATGCATACTGCTTTGATATAATCAGAAATATTGGTCACAACAACCGGTGTGATCAGATCATATCCTTCTTTCTTAATGGCATCCATATCGAATTCCACAAGAAGCTTTCCTTTTTTTACCTTATCTCCATCAGAAACATGGGATTTAAAATATTTACCATTTAAATTTACAGTATCAAGTCCGATGTGGATCAGAATTTCTGCTCCACTTTCTGTCACAAACATGATTCCATGTTTGCTGTCCATGATATTTGCCACCGTACCATCTGCCGGTGCATAAACCTTACCTTCTGATGGAACGATTGCTGCTCCGTCACCTAAAACCTTATCCGCAAAAGTTTTATCCGGAACATCGGAAAGTGCTTTTACAGTTCCTGCTACCGGTGCACAAAGCTCGATCTTGTCTACAAGCGGAGCACTCTGCTGTGCAGGCTGTTTTTCTGTATCTGTGTTCTGTACTTCATCCTCTGTCTCAGCCTTTACATCCTCAAATCCGAAGATAAGCGTAAGAACAAAAGCAGCTACAAAAGATACCACGATCATAATGATTCCATAAATCAGATTGATTAATCCCTTCTCGCCGATAAACGCCGGGATCGCCATGATACAATTCTGTGCAATGTAAAGAGAAACCTGAAGAAGTCCTCCTACGATACCACCGATTCCGGCTGCGATAGAAGCTGCTACAACCGGTCTTTTCAGTTTCAGTGTAACACCATACAGAGCAGGCTCTGTGATACCCATAAGAGCGGAAACACCGGCTGCACTCGCCAGCTGTTTCATGTTGCTGTCCTTGGATCTTACAGCTACTGCAAGAGAAGCTCCGGACTGTGCAAGGTTAGAGCATACCTGAGATACAAAAATCAGTGTATCGGTACCACCGGTTGCAATGGCATTCAGTCCGATCGGTGTCAGCGCATGGTGCATACCGGTCATAACGATGAACGGGAAGGTTGCTGCAAGGATACCTACAATAATGAAACCAAGTTTTACGGACAGGAAGTTGATGGCTACCGCAAGTCCGTTACCAATAATTGTTCCGAGCGGTCCAACTACGATCAGGGCGATCGGTGCACTGATCAGAATTACCAGTGTCGGGTTCAGGATCAGTTTTACCATTTTCGGTGTGATCTTATCAACCAGAATCTCAATATAATGTGTGATCCATACCATCAGGATAACCGGAATAACGGAATAAGAATAAGTTGCTTTTGTGATCGGCAGACCAAACAGTGTGATGGCCGCATCACCAGCTACCATAGTTACAAAGGTAGGGCTTAAGTAAACACCGGCAATAAACAGCGCCAGTGACTGGTTCACGCGGAAAACCTTGGCAGCATTTGCTGCGATCAGGAACGGCATGAAGTAGAAAGTAACATCTCCGATAAAACTGATCACCTGGTAGGTACTGCTTGTTTCTGATACCAGATGAAAAGTTGTCAGCAGGGTAAGTACAACTTTGATCATACCGGCTGCAGTCAGGGCAGGGATCATCGGGGTCATACATCCGGTGATGGCATCGATAACTTTTGAAACAACACTCTTTGAGCTGTCAGAGTTCGCTGCCGGTGCATCATCGGTAGGAACGCCTTTGTCTTCCAATGCCTTGTAAACAGCGTTTACTTCGTTTCCTGCGATAACCTGGAACTGATCTTCATGCCAGTTAACGCCGGAGATCTCAGAAAGCTTTAAGATCTCTTTCTCGTTGATCTTCGATCTGTCTTTCACATAGAAACGAAGCCTTGTCATGCAGTGGAACAGACGGGTGATATTATCTTTTCCGCCCAGCGCTGCAATCAGTGTGTCTGCAGTTTTTGCATAGTCCTTTTTCATTTGGGGACCTCCTTTAATAATAAATATTGAAATTTATATTAAAGGTCTTGCCTGAAAAGATACGCACATGGCACGTATTTCAGTAACAATCCATTAACACCTAATTTATAAAACAATCTCTTTTCACAGATTTTTCAGACGTTTATGGTCTTCTGTGATCTTCTGGATATGAATCGTCAGATACAGCATTTCATCCTCAGTCATAGCGTATTTATATTCCTCTTCCATCATAAGATAGATCATTTTTACACAGCCGTAAGCTTCTCTGTACTGCTCCTTGATGATCTTGAAAAGCTCCTGATTCTCATCATAGTGAAGCTCTTTATGAAGGAATCTCTGGGCAAAATATTTCAGATGCGTGAGAAACCGCTGATAATACAGATTATCCTCCTGAAATTCCATATTGTCATAATACTTCTCCACGATGTCCAGGATCTGATGTACGATAATGGAAATCTGATAGCTGTCCGTCTTGCCGCCATCTTCCGCATTCACAAAATGCAATGCAAAAAATCCTGCTTCATCTGCAGAAAGATCTACCTCGAACATCTCATTTACCTTTTTCAGTAATTCCAAGCCGATCTCATATTCCTTATGATAAAGCTGCTTGATATCCAGAAGCAGCATATTCTGAAGGCGGATTCCGTTTTCAAGTCTGGAGATCGCACCCATGATATGGTCGCTAAGGGAAAAATAAATACTGTCATTTAATTTCATCCCCTCTTTTTCCTTCACTTCATTTACAAAAGCTTCCACAAAATCCAGATATTTTTCCGGAATAGCAGTCAGATAACCCTGTATCTCCTTGCTGATCTGGGCATTTTCCGCAGTAAAGATCTTCTCGATCCTGGACTCCTCCACTTGCTGTCCTTTCTTTTTCTGAAAGGCAATTCCGCAGCCCTTTACAATAACTTCATGTCCCTGTCCATCCCTGGACAGTATCAGATTATTATTCAAAATCTTATGGATAACCATAGTCCTGTTCCCCCGATGCCAAACAAATAAAAAAAGACCATTACAGTATATAGAAAACCTATTCCTATACTACTATAAGGTCTTGCCTGACGATAAATAAATATTTCAGTAACAATCCTTCTGATTCGTAACTATTTAATAACTGTACGTAATAATATCAGAAAAAATATATGTTGTCTATCTGGAATATTTAATAAAATATTTATAATATTTTTGTGAACTTTGACAAAATCCCCTGATGATCCTGCCATACGGATCAACGGGGGATTTTCTGTTCAGCTTTTTATTCTTCAGATCTCTTTTCCCTTTGTCGCAACGGCATGTACAACAAACGGTACAAACAATGTAATAAACGCCGCATATCCAAGGTATGCATATCCCTTTTTAACAACTGTCATCAGACCGAACTGTGCGATGGCAAATGCCAGGAATGTAAAGATCGCTGTGAAAACTGCATTTCTTCCAAGGTGTCCCTGCGCTTTTTTCGCCGAGCTGTCCATACGGCGCTCCACTGCATTTACACAGCGGGTCACAATACCGGAAATCATATTTACTGCTGTGGAGATAGCTCCAAGGATGATCAGCAGAGAAATGATCGGTGTCAGGATACCGGCGCCTACACCGTTCTGGACCAGTACCAGCATCGGTACCGATGCAGATGCCAGTTCATTTACATATGCAATGGCAAGAAGTCCGAGGATGGAAAGCTCCATTGCACAGAAATTGCATACAAACATCCAGATCGCTGCTTTGTTGATCTGTTTTTCGTCCGTTACATCCTCCATGTGCTGGTACATAACAGAAACAGATGCCAGCTGGAAGAAGAAATAAAGGACTGCTGAATAGAGCGCCGGTCCAAAGGCTCCGCTCTCGGAGGAAAGTACAGTCATTTCTCCGGAAGACATAGTATGGATGGAAGCTGTGATATCTCCCCACTGTGCGATGATATTCGGAACAAGTACCAGTACAAGACCGATGATGATCAGCACACTTAAGGTAGAAGCACATTTTCTTACGACATTGGTTCCGAAAAGCGCAATCACAAAGATAAATGCTGCAATGATCAGTGTACAGAGCCAGTATGGGATCCCGAACAGTGTCTGCAGTGTGGAACCGCCGGTTGCAAAGGCTGCTGCTGATGCAGTTCCGATCATGATCAGGTAACAGATCTCATAGAGATTGGACATAACCGGTTTCGTTTTTCCGTAAAGACTGTCGGAAAAGCTTCTGTAATCGTAGGTTTTGTGTTTATAAGCATAGCGCATTCCATACCAGAAAAACAGTGCATACAATCCCTGTGTCACTGCCGGCAGGATCAGACACCAGATACCGTAGTTGATAAAGTACTGATAGATCTGCGCTCCTGATGCGAATCCGCCTCCGAACTGTGTGGTAAATGCGACGAACGCAAGTCCCATAGCCAGAGGCATTTTACTTTGTAATGATTTATTCTGACTCATCTCTCTTTCCCCCATTTTTTATTTATTATATTCGATGACTTTTCCCGGATTCAGGATCAGTTTATCATCGAAAGCCAGCTTGATGGCTTTATAAAGAGCGATCATTCTCGGTCCCGCAAATTCTTCCAGGAATTCCAGACGTCCGTTTCCGATGCCATGCTCACCGGAAAGCTGTCCGCCCAGTTCCTTGGACAGTGCATACAGCTCTACCAGACTTGCGTGAGTGGCTTCCTTCCACTCCTGGTCACTCATTTCCGGTCCACGGAGCATCTCTGTATGGATGTTTCCGTCTCCGCAATGTCCGCAGGGCTCTACACGAATGCCATGTGCACTTGCGATCTTTTTGGCTGCTTTTACATACTCTGCGATCCTTGCACGCGGAACAACCACGTCACACTCCTCCTGTGCGACAGAATCTGCTTTCATTCCTTCCAGGATCCCGCCCCGGACACTCCATACAGCTCCGGCACGCTCCGGCGTTCCTGCGATACAGCAGTCCAGAGCTCCGTTTGCCAGAGCTGCTTCCGCTGCTGCCTCCACTGCGCTGTCCAGCTCCTGTTTACTGGAAGCATCATACATAACGATCAGCACTGCTTCTCCCTGTTTTACCGGGAACATTTTGTTTAGATTGCGTTCTACGATATCGATCAGTTCTCTTTCCAGAAACTCGATGGCTGTTGGCACAAACGGCAGCTCCAGAACCTTCGGGACCATGTCTGCACATTCCTCAAGACTCCTGAACGGCATTACAAGGGTACAGGTGCAGGTCGGTGCGGGAAGAAGCTTCAGCGTTACCTGAGTCAGGATACATAAGGTTCCCTCCGAGCCGATCACCAGATCTTTTACATCATATCCCGTTGTGTTCTTCACAACGTTGGATGAAAAATTCATGATGGAACCATCCGGCATAACTGCCTCGATACAGCGGACGAAATCCCTGGTCAGTCCATATCGTACCGCTTTCATGCCACCGGCATTTGTGATAACATTGCCGCCGATGGAAGCTGTTTTTTCGCCCGGGTCCGGCGGATAAAAAAGTCCGCCTGCCGCTGCTGCCGCCTGGATATCGATGAGAAGTGCTCCCGGCTCCGCTGTGATTGTCTGGTTCTTTCTGTCGATCGGAAAGATCTTGTTCATGCGCATCACGGACAGCATGATTCCACCATATTTACAGGTTGCTCCGCCTGCAAGTCCGGTTCCTGCGCCACGGCATACCACCGGAATATTTTCTTTATATGCGTAAGCCATGATGGCTGAGATCTCTTCTTTATTTAAAACCTCCACATAAAGCTCCGGAGGAAAAACTCCGTACTCCGGCATCTCATCACGATAATATTCTTTTGCGAAAAATGCTTTACGCAAGATGTGCGTCACAATTTGAGGGAGATTTTGTTCGGATGAGTACACGATCTGAAGCAGTCACAGAACGGATGTAGTCAAAATCTTCTGAAGTCATTTTTTTATAGGGATATGCCATGACTTAATCCTCCTTCCGATTCTTTATCAGCTCTGTCAGCTCCGGTACAACCTGATACAGATCATCCACGATGCAGTAATCTGCAACATTAAAGATCTGTGCCTCCGGATCATTGTTGATCGCTACGATACAGTCAGATCCTGTCATGCAGGAGGTAAACTGGATAGCACCGGATACGCCGCAGGTGATGATCAGCTTCGGACGGACAGTTCTTCCGGAAAGTCCGATCTGATGTGCAACATCTCCGAATCCGTTTTCTACCATAGGACGGGTGAAGGCAAGCTGTCCGCCAAGGGCATCTGCCAGTTCCCGGCACATTTCCACATCCTTTTCATTCCGGACACCACGGCCTGCTACTACCAGAACATCCTCTTCCTCAAGGCTCTTTACCTTATCAATGACCCTGGATGACAGAATCTTGATCCTGGAATCTGCCATTTTTTCATTTACCGGACATACAACCACCTGACCATGCGGATTTTTTACTTTTTCTGCCTTGTCCATAACCTTATAACGGACCGTGGCAAACTGTGGTCTTGATTTGGTGATGCCGATCTGAGCCATGATATTTCCGCCGAAAGCCGGTCTGATCTGGATCATATCGGTGTTGGAACGGATATCCAATGTAGTACAGTCTGCAGTCAGTCCCGTATGGAATCTGGTGGAAAGCCTCGGCGCAAGGGAACGTCCCAACGCAGTAGCTCCGATCAGCACAGAGCTTGGCTTGTTTGCTGCGATACAGTCTGCAACTGCATCTGTGTAACAATCTGCACGGAAACCTTCAAAGCCTTCATGCTCATATACGTACACATTGTCTACGCCATACGGCAGAATCTTTTCCGCATTTTCCTTTGTTCCTTTTCCTCCGACGATCACACAGTTAACCTGATAACCGACTTTAACCGCCATCTTTCTCGCTTCCCCGATCAGCTCAAAGGTAACCGGATGGATCTCTCCTCTCTCCTGCTCCACATAGATAAGAAAGTTTTTCCATTTATCCTTGTCAAAGGATTTCGCCTTCTGCTCAAACCGGATAGCTTTCTCCGGGCAGTTACGAACGCAAAGCCCACACATACGACAGGCATCGCCTACAACAATTCCATTTCCCTCTATGGTGAGGGCCCCAAAAGGACATTTCTCCACGCATACTCCGCAGAGCACGCATTTGTTTATATCAAATTTTAAAAATTCCATGTTCCGCTTCCCCCTATATGATCTTCTTTCCGGTCAGGAGAGCAACAAGCTTGTCTGCCTTTTCCTTTGCAGTTCCTTCCAGATAAACCTGTTTTTCACTTTCCTCCGGCGCAAACATTTTTTCCACAGAGGTGGGGGAACCGATCAGTCCGTAACGGCTCAGATCCTGATCCGGCATATCTTCAAAGCTTAAGATCCGTACCGGACGGTCTGAAGTTGCCTTCTTTAATAAATAGGATGGCAGACGTGGCACGCAGGTATCCTTGTCAATGGTTAAAAGACATGGATACGGAATCTCGGAAACCTGGGAAACACTGACAAGATCCTGACGGACCTGAATGCTTTTTTCATTGACGTCCATGATCTCAGCTACCCATGCAGCATGTGGGATGGTCAGATGCTCTGCAATGGCCGGTCCAACCTGGGCTGTGTCACCATCTGTGGTCTGTCTTCCGCAGATGATCAGATCTGCACCGCCGATCACCTGGATTCCCTGTGCTAACGCATAAGAGGTTGCCAGAACATCCGCTCCCGCAAATTTTCGGTCTGAAAGGATCACGCCCTCATCAGCACCCATGGTATAAGCATCCCGGATCATCGCTTCCGCCTGAGGCGGTCCCATAGTAAGAACGGTTACAGTTCCGCCTGTTTTTTCCCGGATCGCAAGGGCTGTTTCCAATGCAAACAGATCATATGGATTAGTCCTTGTCTCACCGGACATTCGTTTCATGGCACCGGTTTCCGGATCGATATCAACCTTGGAAGTTGCCGGTACCTGCTTCATACATACAACGATCTTCATTTTCTATCTTCTTTCCTGTATTTTCACTTTTATTTTTTTGCTTTAAAACGTTAAACAGCTGTATAAGTATAGCATTAACGTGGTATAAAGTCGAGAGGGTTTTGGTAAATTCTGCACAAAAAAGCATTGAAAAAACTTTTAAGCATGCTATAATTACTCTCCGTTATCAAATAAAGCAGACATATGAATCTTTACAATATCACATCGATCAAGGAGCATATATGTAATGGAAGACATCCGTGCAATCTACAGAATTTTCAACAATCTAAAATATGAAATGGAAAATAATGGATGGGTCTATCAGTGGCATTTAGGCGATGAACCTATAAAAGTAACTCACAAATTTAACCCTCCTGTAACACCTGAAGAATTTCAGCTGTTTGAAAAATATTTTCCCAATATGAAACTTCCTGCCTCATACAAAGCTTTTTTATCCTGCTCAAATGGCATGGAACTTTTTTGCGGAGAGGAAGGCAGTTCTTTAGTCAGCTGTACCATTTATTCTTTAAAAAGAGCGCTCAAAGAAAAGGAATCTTGGAATAGTACGCCTATTTTATCTGATCCAGAGTTTACATATCATCTTCCTGTTCTTTGCTTACAGGACATCGGCGATATAACCATGGATCTTCAGGCTGTATCAGAAGGCAGAGACGATTACCTATGCTATCCAGCTCCAGATACTGATCGTTTTAATATCCCTTTTAATGAATGGCTGGAAAGATATATCGTATGCCAGGGGCATGAATTCTGGTATTTCCTGAATCCATAAAACAGAAATTTTATGAATATTTTTCGTAAAAATACCCCGGAACCCATGGCCCGGGGCATTTTATTATTCGAATCTTAAAGTCACATCCTGCGGGATATGATAAAAATCTTTGAAATCTTTTTCCCATTCTTCTGTAGGTGGTACAGTTTGCCAGCAATATTCCGAATAAGGAAGGATCGGAAGCACGATTTCTTTCTGGTTCTGCTCTATTCCGGCCTGGATCAGCTGCGATCTGTAATCGTTCACCTGACCAATCGCCAAAAATATTCTTATATATATAACAGCTAATATACAAACGATCACACCCGTCGCCAGTACCGGATAAAACAAATCTGTTTTATATCGGATCACCAGATACCTGAGAAGTTTTAATACAACCAGTGCCTGAAAAATATAGGATATATAAAAACATCTTGCACCGATCGGATTCGCCGCAAGAAGCGGTGCAGCCACAGCTCCTGATGACAGATAAAGAATACACATGGAAATCCGCTCGTTTTTATCCACTACATTCCAGATACACAGAAGCACATTTGCAAAAAACAGAATCGCAAGTATCGTATTGATCCCATTATTCAGCATTTCATTACTGTCAAACACCCACTGCGGATATACTTTATGAAAAACACTGTATACACTAAATCCGCAAAATACTACGGACATCTCTGCAGTCAGGAAATTCTTTTTTCCTCTTTTTATGATCAAAAATAAAAGAATTCCTGCAAGAATCACATTCAAAACCCAGTTATTGATCAATAAATGATACCAGATCTTACTGATAAACTGTTCTGTCATTCCGTTAAATGATATCTTTTTATATCCGGTACCTGTTGCTGCTTTTGTGTAACCTCCATTTGAAAACATAAAATATGCTCCAAGTATTGATGACCAGAGGAAATTCACCTGTATAACCGGAAGTTTTCGATACCTGACCAGTGTATAAACTGCCACCCACACTGCATACAAAAGCACAAATATCGTAACATGTTCACTGAACAGCTGAACAGAAATACCTGCCGGAATCACTAGAAAGGTTTTCCACAGAGGAGTTTTCTGATATCCACAATAAATCCACTCTGTCCAGTTATAATAAATAAGAAACAAAAATACCGGTGGAAAAAAATTTACAAATGCTGCCGGCCATCCATAACTCTGCTGGAATAAGGTTGCCGGAAGAGACAAAATCAGAAAAGCACAGCTTAATAATAAAAACAGATCTTCTTTTGTCTTTTTCTCTTCTTTGAAATATATATTTTTATACATTACACGAAAAAGCCATACTACTCCGACAGCAATTACCAATGTCTTCGCCATTACACTTCTTGTGATCAGAACTGCCAGAAGGTTGCCAAGATATCGTCCATTATAACCAGCAAACCCTCTTTTCATAAGTTGAAAACGGGCGTCCGTCCCCCACCTCCACTCATCATGACAATAGGGTACTTTATACCCGATATACAAAAATAATGCAAATACCAGTGCGTAAACAAACCACTAAATTTTTACTCTTTTCTTCATAAGTTCTCTTTAATCTCGTCTGCTATACGGCCTTCATTTTTACTGTGCCAGATTTTTCGTCTGTTTGTACTCCATTTACATTTCAAGCTTCATCTGCTCCACTGGATTGTTGATATTATCGAATCCATCTTACCCTCTTCCTTCTCTGCCCTTTTTTATAATTTGCATTATACATGTACAATAAGAAATACCTTTGCATATTAATTTTCATCTGTATCTGTGTTACTGTTTACGGCCTGCTCCTGTTTCCAGCATAGCCTGATATTTTTTTCAAATCCGGAAATCTTCTCCTGATCCGGCTTATTATCTATACTGTCTTTCAGATAACGCAGCACATGGGCAAAGCATTCCTGGTAATCTGCACCATAATTATAAAAGGTAACATCGTAATCGTGGACAAGGATTCCCTGATAATCCATTTTGTGTGTGATAAAGCATTCTTTTTCTTTGCCATAAAATCACATGATCCTCTCACACGTAATATAATCCACACCCCAGTTCCTGTAGCAGTCTGCCACTTTAGAATCTGTAAAAAGCCACAATGCAACACGGATATTTCTGGAATGAGCTCTTTTAATAATGGATCTGTTTGTGCACCGGTACTGTGCACTTACGTCAAATTTATATCGGCTGCATTCATCCAATGCTGCTTTTGTGATCCGATCCCGTAGAATCCACTGTATGCTTACGGTTTTGTTGATCTGCCGGAGCATCTTTAATGGTTCTTCCTTAAATGAAATCACCACAGGGCTCTTTTTTGACATTTTTATGATTTGGTTAAATTTAGCTACACTTTCACTGTTCAGCTGTGATTTGATCTCGATCACTGGTACTGCAGAGTATTTATTACAGCAAGCCAGATACTGTTTCAGTGTGGGGATGGTGTTATTTTTGTATGCAGAAGCATTGGTTCCGGTAATAATAGGATATTTTTTTACTTTCTGATATGTAAGATCCTCTATTTTCTTATTCACCCCGCACATGCGCTGAAGATTTCCGTCATGAAAAATCACGAAAGTTCCATCTTTCAGCTGCCGCACATCCGTCTCTATATACTGCGCGCCTTTTTGCCCGGCAAGTTCAAAAGCAGGGAGGGAATTCTCCGGTGCCTCCAGGCTTAATCCTCTGTGCAAAATAGTTCCGGTGCTGCCATTAAGAGGCGTATCTGCTGTTTTTATGTATTTCAGTTCCGCCACAACTGTAACTTTCAGCGATGCTGTATATCTGTATTTTCCCAAAGATACGCAGGTTATATTTACAGTTCCTAGTGTTTTTGCAGTTAAAATTCCATTGGATGAAATTACTGCTATTTTAGGATCTGATGTTTTATATATCGTTGTTTTTCCCCTGAGCTCAGGTTTCAGCTGCAGCTTACTTCTGACTTTTATTTTTGCTGAAGATGCTTTATATCCTTTAAAATTCGTACGGGCATTTTTATTATATGCATACACGGTACAGTAAATGGTTTTTCCGCCGTAAACAGCGGAAATCCTAGCAGTGCCCCAGTTTTTTGCAGTAAGAGTACCTTTTGTTACAGATACTTTGTTCGGATTGCTGCTTTTCCAACGGATTTTTCCCGGATTTACTTTCCTTCCATTATTATAGGCAATAAGACTTTTGCTTTTTCCAACCTGCAAAGATACTGTTTTCTGCTCAAATTTGTATCCCTGCGTTGATGCCGCAGCTGGAACTGCTATACATATCAACAACATAAATGCTAATATAAAACCACTGATCTTCTGTTTCATACCGTACTCTCCTGTAAAGCTGTTAAATTCTTCTGATATGCAAAAAACTATCTTACATTCTCACTGTTTTTCATCTGCAATTTTTAATTGTTACAATCGAAACATGGGTGCTGCCATAACGGTAGGCGGTTAGTCCTTCTCCAGAGGTTGCTGAGTGCCAGTGGCACTCGTTTAGCAACGACCGAACGGAGTGTAGACCTGTGACCTTCTGATTACATAGAAACCTGTAAAGGAATCCAATGGAAAGAAGGGCTAAGCCAATGAGTATTGTTGACTTCATAGCAGTAGTGAGCTTCGGCTTAACCTGTTTTTGTATCGGATATACATTAGGCAAGGATAATCATAAACCACAAAAATAACCGCCCAGTCTGCAAACTAAGCGGTTATTTTTGATAGATATTCTAAATAGTAAAACGGACTAACCGTCTATCAGCAACACTCTTTTTTCTATAAGCATATTATCACGCATCTGTAAGAATGTCAAAAAGTTCTTTTTCCATAGTATGTAATACGAATTTGAAAATACTTATAAGCCGAAAAAATACACCAGTACCAGCTTGATCACAGCAGCTCCACCAAAAGCAACAACTGCAGTTACAACTAATTGCATAGGTTTTGGGAAATTTTCGAACACAAAAACTTTCCTACTCTTGCTCCGCACCTTGCTTAAAGATCCTGTCGTAAATGCTGCCATCATTATGACTGACACAGATACCAAGGTCTCACAATAGCCGGCAAGCTTTCCTAACACATCATTATACATATATGCACCTGTTTCATGCAGAATCCAGTATAGAACCAATGCACAAACTCCCATGACACTTTGGAGCTTCATTTCCTTAAAAATCTTCTCTTTCTCTGTAGTTGCATAATCTGACATTGTTTTAGCAATTTTTCTTTCTTCTTCGTTCATCATCTCGCTTTTCCTTTCTCCACTGATAATCTCAGGAATGCTGATATCATAATAATCTGCAATATCCACAAGAATACTGATATCCGGCATATTGTTTCC
>OKRZ01001049.1_pt1 | contig 21811 bp, 18 predicted proteins | sample 1601141 | NCBI WGS metagenome assembly OKRZ01 (sample SAMEA3541524, study PRJEB24748) | human gut metagenome | biome: human gut; feature: human-associated habitat; material: faeces | place: China | collected 2012
CAGTCAGGCAACAAAAATAGCAGACCGTTACATGGTCTGCTGCTGTGTTTGTTCTTCTTCGTGATCGTCCTGGGCGTGGCCTTGGGCGATTTTCTTTTGCTGCTTCTTACGGAGCGTTTTCCTGTCTGTATGTGGGCGCATGGTGGTGCTGTCCATCACGGGAGCATCAGACTGAGATTGCTCCAGACGGTATCCAAGCCCCACCACAGCAGAAGCAACACTGCCGTCCCCATCAGCAGGACCGCCCATGTGGGGCCATCCAGGTGCGGTAGCCGCAGTCTGGGTAGTCTGATGCCGGGCAGAGAAAAATGTTTCTCGTTCCGCTTCCCAGCCTGTTCGCTCATCTGCTCCAGATGCTTCACCGCTTTCAGCAGTTCGTCCATCTGTGTCCGGGTCGGGAGCTGCGCCAGCAGTTCGCTGACCTTCTTCAGATAGCCAGTCTGTCTCTCGGTGTGGTACCCCAGTGTGCAGAGTTCGCTCTGCAGATCCTCCCACTCCGCTTTCGTAGGATGCACTTCGGGAGGCAGTGTCAGCTCCTGCGCTGTCGGCTGCGGTGAAGGCTCGGGCCGGTTCAGGGCCATGAGCTCGTCCATAGATAATTTCTTCTCTGATCCTGAATTCATATTCCATGTTCTCCTTTAGATATTTGTCACCGAACAGCAAACGGTCCCGACACTGCCAGCCACTCGGCGTGGTATAGGTGATATTCTTTCGGGACTTTTCCCAGCGAACCTTGTAGCCCTCGCTCTCCATCAGCGCAATGAACTCCTCGCGGTTGGAAGCGTGGCGCATACAGTCATTGATGATATTCATGAGCTGCAGCTTCTTGCTCTGACCACGGGCCGCCGTGTGATACTCTCCGATGGTCATAGTCTTTGTTTTCTGCTTTTGTTCCCTGGGTTGAAATACAGGAAGTGAAAACTCCTTGCAGACCATGTCGTTGCGTTGCCGCAGTTCCTGGAGCTGCTCCTTTGCGATATGCAGTTTCCGTCCGGTATCGAAATTGACCGAGTTGATGAGGAAGTGGGAATGGATGTGCTCACGGTCTGTGTGGGTGCAGACCAGAACTTCGTATCCCTCATAGTACTCGGCCAGCTTCAGCGCGGCCGCGTGAGCGGTGACCGGGTCGACTGCTTCGCCTTTCGGGAAGCTCTGTACCATGTGATAGAACAGTACACCGTCCGTCTTGTGGTAGAGCCGCTTGGTGGTCATGAAATCCGCGTAGACAGATTCCGGCTGACAGTTGATACCTGTGACCAACTGCTGCTCCTCGAACTCGGTCTTTTTATCCTGCATGGTATACCGCATCACGGCGCTCATGCATCCGGTGGTCTGGCCCCGCTTGTAGTTTGTGAAGCTGATGATAGCCATAGCTTACCAGCGCTTTCGTTCAAGGATCATCCGAACGGCACCACAGAGTTCAGAGAACGCCCGACATACGCTTTCCAGATCGATCACGGTCACTCGTCCCATGTGCGCCAGGGTGACGAGCTGGTTCAGATTTCTGCCGATGGACTTCAGCTCCTTCAGCACTTCTTTCAGGCCGTCGATGACCACCACCTGCTTTCCCAGGCAGCAGGCAGTGACGTAGTCGCTCATGGACATCCCGGACTGCTTCGCCAACTCCTTGATGGCCTCCCGGTCTGTGGACGCCATGCGGGTGCTGAATTTAACATCTTTTTTCATGTCGTTTCCTCCAAATCGTAGATAAAGTGGGCCCGGGCTTCTGCCCGGAATTCATGCGGAAGTCGGGCAGCGGCGTTGCCGCAGACCAGACAAACGCGATGCTGGCCACCTCCAAGGAGGTGATTTCCCTGCACCGAACACCCGCGCTCCGCTTTCGGCCACAAATGGCCACAAACGGCGTTTCTTTTTCCCTGCGGGTGTTTACTCGCCATGCCCGGCAATCTCCCGCAAATCGCCGTACAGCGCCCCAACAGGGTCAACAGGGGCGACCACAGGTACACCCTGGGCATCGTCACTTTCGGCACGGCGCAGCTCGATGAGCCGCTTCCCGTTGCTGCGGCGCACCATACCGAAAATTCCGATTTTGCTTAGCGCGTCAAGGCTTTGCAGGATCAGGCGGGACACTTTCTTAGGCGAGATACGCTCCATACCGACAGGGTCGATTTTTTCAGACAGCTCTGTGGGAGTGCCGATAAATTTCGTACGGTCGCGCATCAGTTCAGAGACCAGATAGGTGATCCGGTCGCCCAGTAGCTCCGGCTGCGTTCTGCTGTCTGCTACCATCTCCCACACGTTTTCAACGTTGCGTTCCAGAGACAACTCCCGGTATTCAATGTCACGACCGATGCAGGAGAGCTTCGCCTTACCGCTGCCGCGCCGATCTTCCACCAGAGTAAAACTGGAATCCACCGCCCCGCTGATGGCTGTCGTACCGGAGATACGGTTGAACACATCATTGGCAGTTTCCTTTCGCAGATGATGGATCAGCAGGATGGCGATGCCGTGCTTGTCCGCCAGCCGCTTCAGCACGGACAGGTTAGTCATTGGCGTAGGTGGCATCGTGGACGGGGCGGACCATCTGCAGCGTATCGACGAGGACCAGAACAGTATCCGGGTGAGCTACGAGGAAGCCCTCCACCTGCTCCTCCAGCCCCTGGCCGATGGGAGCGCACTCCGTACAGAAATGGACGCTGTCCGGCGCGTCCTCTGTGATCTCGAAGAGGCGGTTCTGGATGCGAAGGACGGAGTCCTCCAGGCAGAGATAGAGGGTGGTGCCCTGCTTCACGCTCATTCCCCAGACCGGTTCTCCCTTGGCCACCGTCACCGCCAGCCACAGGGCCAGCCAGGACTTGCCCACCTTGGGTGAACCCGCCAGGATATGCAGACCCTGAGAGATCAGCGTGTCCACCACAAAATTGGGCGGCTCCAGCGGACGGTCCATCAGCGTCCTACCGTCCACCGTGACCAGAGGACGGTCCATTTTGTTGCTCATAGTCAGTACCTCCAATTCAAAATATCTGAATACAAAAATCTCCCACCTCGAAAGAAGTGGGAGTAGTATTCTTTTAGAGGAGCAGTGCCCACAGGACTTTTGAGCATCCCCTTGCCCCTCTGCTTGTATTGTGGTGGAAAAGATGGTATCCTGATAAAAAGCATGGACAGATTAAAAATCAAGTGGGACAAATTATTGCAGAGGAGGGGGCCAGCGGAAATGGAGGGGAGCATCATATTCTATACCTACGGCAGCACCTTGGAGCTGAACGGGCAGCAGTTTGAGGCAGGCAGGCTGACCGAAGATCTGCTGAATCTATCACCGGATGACTACCACCCCTTGCACGAACGGATGGTGCGCATCCGTACCCTTATGGACATCTACGAGTATGTCCGCAAGAGTGAACTTTGGTGGAAACTGAATGATGAGATGGAGCAGCTCTGTCAGGAACTTCGCCGATATACTGTGTTCCGCTTGCTACCGGACGATTGCTATGACGCTTTCTTTTCGGTGATACGGGAGATCACAGGACAGTTCAGCTTGTTTCCTCCCGAGGAGCACAGCCTTTCAGAGGATGATCAGACAAAACTTCTCAGCGCCTCAGCGGAAGAATTCTTCCAGAGCGATGATGGGGACAGCGATCCTGAAATCTCCTTGGGACTGCTGGATCTGTTTCGTCGCAGAGAGGGCAGCGAGGAAAAGGGCGAGTTGTTTTATTACGAGATGTTTCGCCTCCTGGGAGCGTGCGAAGATACCTGGAGTGCCTACAAGAAATACATCGACCGCTACATGATGTATCTTCACGACATCCGTGCCTTTGTTCCTACCATCCGGAATTTCATCAAGTTTATCCTCTCCACACTCACGACCAATGGGCCGGAAAGTTATGCGGCAGCGCTCTATGGTTTCTATAACGATGATCGCACCGCAGAGAAGCTGATCGTCAACCCCATCACTTACCACGGGGACTGCTACAGGAGACACGATGAATATATGCTCTCCTATGTCCCGCGGGAGCTGCCGGACGGCTCCATGGCCATCTGTCAGGAGCATGTGACGGACAGCTTACAGGCGCTGATGAAGGCAGACTATATGCTGGCCCTGAATAGCGGACACAACATCCGCCGCTGCATCATCTGCGGAAAATACTTCATGCTGAAGAGCGGCGTCCACGCTTTGTACTGCGAAGGGGCCTGTCCCCACGCTCCTGGCTACACCTGTCGGCAATTTGGCACGGTGGAAGTTCAAAAGGAACTGGCAAAGAACAACCCCAAGGTGAAGGCCAAGCTGACTGCCTTTTCCAGGATCACGAAGGATATGCAGCGGGGAGCTATCTCTCAGGAGGATGCCAGAAGAGCCAAGGATCATGTGCGAGACCGGCTCTACGATGCGCTGCGCAGCCCAGATATCTCTGTTGAGGAGTTTTCTGAACAAATATCTACTGCGCAAGTGTATGAATATTGCCGCATCACCAGAGTGAGCAAGCCCCGAGGGCGTCCACCGAAAGCAAAGGCGGGTGGGACCCATGACCAATGAGGAATTGGTCCGCCGATATTACGGCGGTGATGAGCGCGCGCTGGAGGAGTTGTACCGCAGGAATCTTGGGCTGATCCGGCGCATCGCCCGGGAGACTGCCAGAGAGTTCAACTGTCTGCATATGGACAGGGAAAGACCGGGAGAGTTGTCCGGCTATACGAAAACGATTCTGGAGGATCTTTGCGGCGAGGGTGCGTTGGAATTTCTGACACGGGTCCAGAGCAGAGAATACGATGAGAGCCGTGCTGTGCTTGCCACCTACCTGTACCCACATCTGAAAGGCCGGATGACCCGTTGGCTGGAGCAACATATCGGAAATCTTTCTCTGAGCAAGCACGAGATGGATGCTGTCCGGCAGGCACAAAGGCTATATCATTCAGGTCAGTTCAGCATCGAAGAGATCGCGGAGAAAATGGATGTCCTTCTGGAACAGGCTGTCAAGCACATCCGTTACAACACCCATTTTGTTGGTGTCAATGATCTTATCCCTGGGAGCTATGACGGTGATCCCTTTGAGCGGCTGATGCCTGGGAATCTCTCTGTTTCTGCGGAGCAGGTCGTGTATCGAAAAGTCTGCATTGAGCTGCTGCAGGAACTATTTGATGCTCTCCCGAAGAAGGACAGGGACATCCTCGGAAAATTCTACGGCGTATTCGGATTTGAAAAAACTTCGCTGAAGGAAATCGGCATGTACCACATGATGAAGGAGTCCGCCGTGGAAAAGGCAAAGGAGCGTGCTGTCACAAAGCTGAAAAAAGCCTATCCGGGTAGCAGGCTGCAGATCTGGAGGAATGTTCATCGTATGATACGCAGACCGATCCTGCCAGCGAAGGATGACAGAGCACTGCGGCGCAGCTTCACGACTTCGACCCTACGAAATCAGGAGTCTGGAAGATCGTAGTTTCGATACAGTCTGGTGAGAATTTTGCGCAGACAGGAGACCGCAACAGTCCACTTTAGGACATGTTTAGGAAAAATCAAGAGTCATACTCGCTTTTTTATACATTCCGTGCTATAATGCAGAAAAACACGAAAGGCCGGCAACTATGGCTACACATATTTTAGTCGTCGATGACGAGACTGCGATCGCAGATCTGGTGGAGGTCTATCTGAAAAACGAAGGCTTCACCATCCACAAATTCTATAATGCCTCCGACGCCCTGGCTTGTGTGCGGACGACACGCTTGAATCTGGCGGTGCTGGATGTGATGCTGCCGGACATGGACGGCTTTACCCTCTGCCAGCGCATCCGGGAGGACCACCTGTTCCCCATCATCATGCTCACCGCAAAGGTGGAGGATATGGACAAGATCATGGGGCTGACCTTGGGAGCGGACGACTACATCACCAAGCCCTTCAATCCTCTGGAACTGGTGGCCCGGGTCAAGACTCAGCTGCGACGCTACACCCGGTACAACCCCAGGGAGGGGACAGTCCAGGAGGTCACCGAATACGACTTTCGAGGCCTTCAGATCTCCAAGGCCACTCACAAGTGCGTCCTGTTCGGCGAGGAACTGGCCCTGACGCCCTTGGAATTCTCCATTCTCTGGTATCTATGTGAGCACCGGGGGAATGTGGTGTCCAGCGAGGAACTGTTTGAACATGTTTGGGGCGAGGCGTTTATGGACAGCAACAACACCGTCATGAGTCACATCGCCCGGCTACGGGAAAAGATGCACGAGCCCAGCCGAAAGCCCAAATTCATCAAGACCGTTTGGGGGGTGGGGTACACCATTGAGTAAGAAAGGAAATACCCGCAGCCGCCGGAGATCTTTGCGCATCTGGGGCGGCTACCTGCTGGTCCTCATGGCTTGGGTGGTCGCAGTGATGGCCTTGGCATTCCTGGGCTTCATCATCTGCGCCAGCATCACCTGGCAGCCCTCGCCGCTCTACGACTTCCTGAATTGGGTTCGAGACTACATCGTTCTGGTCTGCATCGTCACAGTGCTGGCGGGCTGGGTGGTCATCAGCTTCTATTTTATCTCCAAGCCCATCAAGCAGCTGGACGTGGTGGCCAATGCGGCAGAGCAATTATCCCGCCCCAGTGAGGAGCCCATCCAGCTGCCGGATTCCCTGGAGGACATCTCCATCCAGCTGAATCTGGCCCGGGAGCAGGCTCTCCGGGACGCCCGGGCAGCCCGGGAGGCAGAACAGCGGAAAAACGACCTAATCGTCTATCTGGCCCACGACCTGAAAACGCCCCTGACCAGCGTCATCGGCTACCTGACCCTCCTGCGGGATGAGCCTCAGATCTCCCCGGAGATCCGGGCCAGGTACACCGGCATCGCCCTGGAGAAGGCGGAGCGGCTGGAGGACCTCATCAACGAGTTCTTCGACATCACCCGCTTCAACCTCTCTCGCCTGGAGCTGGAGCGGCAGAGCGTGGACCTGACGCGGATGCTGGAGCAGGTCGCCAGCGAATTCCGCCCCATTTTCGCAGAATCGGGGCTGTCATGCAGCCTGGATCTGCCGCCCAAGCTGCACTATTCCTGTGACCCGGATAAGCTGGCAAGGGTCTTTGATAATCTCCTGCGCAACGCGTCTTATTATAGCCTGCCGGACAGCACGGTGGAAATTGCCGGACGGATAGAGGCCGGGAAAATCGTACTCACCTTCTCCAATGCGGGAAAGAACATCCCCCAGGAGAAATTGGACCGGATCTTTGAACAGTTCTTCCGTCTGGACAGCTCCCGCGCCACCCGGACAGGTGGTGCGGGCCTTGGCTTAGCCATCGCCAAGGAGATCGTGGAGCTCCACGGCGGGACCATTCGGGCGGACAGCACCGAGGATCGGATCACCTTCACCATCTGTCTTCCGTCAGACCATTCAGAAGCGCCGTAAGAAAATCACAAGAATTTCGCAGAAAACTTGCAAGGCATCCGTTGGTAGATAGACAAGTATGAAACGCCTGGTTCTGGTACCATTTCAGTATCAGAACCAGGCGCTTTATTTTGATTAGGAGGTCTTATCCCATGAAAACCATTCTCGTTCTCTTCGGCGGATGCTCCACGGAGTACGAAGTTTCTCTCCATTCCGCCTATGCGGTGCTGTCCCACATGGACCCCGCCCGCTATACTCCTTTGGCTGTGGGCATCACACGGGAGGGGAAGTGGCTCTGCTATACCGGCGACCTCTCCCGGCTGGAGGACGATACTTGGCAGCAGGCGGCAGACTGTATCCCCTGCACCCCGCTGGTGGAACGGGAGGCCCACGCTTTACTACTGCTGGACGGCTCCGGCCGCCGTCTCCTCTTTGACGCGGTATTCCCAGTCCTCCACGGCAAGAACGGCGAGGACGGTACGGTACAGGGACTCTTTGAACTGGCCGGGGTCCCGGTCATCGGCTGCGGGACATTGTCCAGCGCCTTGTGCATGGACAAGGACCGGGCCCACCAGCTGGCGGCCCTGGCCGGCATCCGGGTCCCCCGGAGCCACGTCTTTCATTCCAGCGATGATTTCAGCCGGATCGCCCAGGCAGCGGAGGAACTGGGATACCCGGTGTTTGTCAAGCCGGTCCGGGCCGGTTCCTCCTTCGGTATCACCAAAGTCTCCGGGCCGGAAGAGCTGCCCGCCGCCATGGAGGAGGCCTTCCGCCACGACAGCGCCGTGATCCTGGAGGAGACGATCCCCGGCTTTGAGGTGGGCTGCGCGGTCATGGGCAACGAGGAACTGACCGTGGGTCTGGTGGACGAGATTGCGCTGTCGGAGGGCTTTTTCAACTATGAGGAGAAGTACACCTTAAAGACCTCCGCCATCCACTGTCCCGCCCGCATCCCGCCGGAGAAGGCGGCAGAGATCCAGGCAGCGGCAAAAACCATTTACCGTGCCCTGGAGTGCCGGGTATTCGCCCGGGTGGATCTGTTCCTCACCCCGGATGGGGAGATCGTCTTCAATGAGGTCAACACCATCCCCGGCTTCACCGCCCACAGCCGCTACCCCAGCATGATGCAGGGCATCGGCATTTCCTTTGGGGAGCTGGTGACCCGCCTGATCGAGTTGGGGGTGGCGGGATGAGAACCGTGTCGATTCCCCGGGAGCAGATTTTTCAGGGGCCGCTGGTCCTGGTCAACCGGGCGCATCCCCTGCATGAAAAAGAGCGATCTGCGCTGACCTCGGTGGACCCGCACCACCCCGACATTCTTCTTGAAAGCCGGGCACGGCAGCTACTGTCTGCCTGTATCCAAAAGGCGGGGGGACAGCGGGAGATCGTGCCGGTGTCCGGCTGGCGGAGCCAGCAGGAACAGCAGCGGATCTGGGACGACTCCATGGCGGAGCATGGGGAGACATTTACCCGCCAGTATGTGGCCCTTCCAGGATGCAGTGAGCATCAGACCGGCCTCGCCATCGACCTGGGAAAGGCTGCCGGATACATCGACTTCATCCGGCCTGCCTTTCCCTATGACGGCGTCTGCGGAAGATTTAGGCGTCTGGCGGCCCGGTACGGCTTTATCGAACGCTACCAGCGGGGCAAGGAGGAAGTCACCGGGATCTCGGCTGAGCCGTGGCACTTCCGCTATGTGGGGGCGCCCCACGCCCAGCTGATGGAAACCAACGGGCTGTGTCTGGAGGAGTACCGGGACTTTTTGCGGCAGGGTCCCCGGAGCGTCGCTCTGGAAAACGGCCGCATGGCCCAGGTGTTCTATGTGCCCGCCGCCGGAGCCGTCACAGAGGTGGAAGTGCCGGAGGGCTGCTGCCAGATATCCGGCGACAATGTGGAGGGATTTATCCTGACATGGTGGGGGGATACCCATGAGAACGGCTAAGAAAACCGTCCCGACTTTGGACCTCTTTCGTCTGGCGGCAGTCCTGCTGGTGGTGATGAACCACACCTCGCCCCTGGCGGATGTGTCTGCCATGGCTGATTTCTGGCTTACCCGGGTACTGGCCCGGGTGGCAGTCCCATTCTTTCTGATGACCACTGGGTACTTTCTGAGCCGGAATCACTGGGCTGGTGTGGGGCGGCAGCTGAAAAAGCTCTGCCTGCTCTACGGCGTCTGCATCCTTTTGTATCTGCCAGTGAATCTCTATGCCGGCAGCTTCACCGGTCCGGCGGATGTTTTGCGGAAACTGCTGGTGGACGGCACCTTCTACCACCTGTGGTATTTCCCGGCGACCATTCTGGGCATCGTCATCGCCCGGTGGCTCAGCCGGCTGGGCCTGCGGGTGGCTCTGCCTGTGTCGGCGCTACTCTATCTCATCGGTCTGGGCGGGGACAGTTACTATGGACTGGTTTCCCAGATCCCGCTGCTTCGGACCCTTTACGACGGCATTTTTACACTGTGCGGCTATACCCGCAATGGCCTGTTCTTCGCGCCACTGTTCCTTCTGCTTGGGGCCGCCGGAAGGCGGTGGAACCAAAAGCTGTCTCTGGCGGGCTTCTTCCTCTCTCTGGCAGCCATGAGCGCCGAGGGGCTGTGGCTCCATCGCATGGATGTCCAGCGCCACGACAGCATGTACCTCGCCCTCCCCCTGTGCATAGTATGCCTTTTTTCTCTGCTGCTGGGCGGAAACAAGGGCGAGTCCAGGAAAGTCCGGGAATTTTCCACAGCCATGTATGTGCTCCATCCCCTCTGCATCGTACTGGTCCGGGGAGCGGCAAAGCTACTGGGACTGGGAGAAATGCTCATTGAAAACAGTGTTCTCCATTTTATTGTGGTGCTGGCGCTCAGTGCGCTGCTCTCCGCCCCTTGCCTGCTGAGGCTTCAAAAGAAGCCCAGCCCCACCGCTCGGGCCTGGCGGGAGGTGGATCTGGCGGCCCTTGGGCACAACGCCCAGGTGCTGCGGAACACATTGGCCCCGGGGACAGAGCTGATGGCGGTGGTAAAGGCGGAGGCCTACGGTCACGGCGGGGCAGTGACCGCCCGCACCTTACAGCGAGCGGGCGTCCGGGCCTTTGCCGTGGCCTGCCTGGCCGAGGGGATTGCTCTGCGAAAGGCGGGCATCCGGGGGACGATCTTGATCTTAGGTTATACCTCCCCGGAGGAAGCTCCGCTCTTGACACGATGGCATCTGACCCAGACGGTGGCGGATATTGACCACGGGCGGGCCTTGGCAGCCAGAGGGCGGCGTGTCCATGTCCATCTGGCCCTGGACACGGGGATGCACCGGCTGGGCATCCTGGCGGAAAACCGGAAGGAGATCCTGGAGGCATTCCGGCTTCCAAACCTGGTAGTGGACGGTGTCTTTTCTCATCTATACGTCTCGGACAGCCTGGAAGCCGAAGATGTTGCCTACACCCAGGAGCAGCTGACCTTGTTCTATGATACGGTGGCCTGGCTCCGAACTGCCGGATATGATTCCGGCAAAGTTCATATCCAGTCCAGCTATGGACTTTGGAACCTCCCAGCTCAGCCCTGTGACTATGTCCGGGCTGGAATCGCACTCTATGGAGTTCGAAGCGATGATGCGCCTGTTCAGCGAAGCCTTGACCTGCGGCCGGTTCTGTCTCTCCGGGCCAGAGTGGCCAGTATCCGCACTGTGCAAGCCGGAGAGAGCGCCGGGTACGGGCGGGTCTTTCAGGCAGAGCAAGAAACCAAACTGGCGGTGGTCACCATCGGCTACGCGGACGGTCTGCCCCGGGATCTGCCTCAGCGGGGCGGCCAGGTGCTGATTCAGGGCCGGCGTTGTCCTATGGTGGGGCGGATGTGCATGGACCAGTTGCTGGTGGACGTCAGCGATCTTTCGGAGGTCGCTCCTGACGATACAGTGACTATTATCGGCCGGGATGGCGGTCGGGTGATTCGGGCAGAGGAACTGGCTGCATGCTGTGGGACGATTACCAACGAACTGCTCTCCCGGTTAGGCATGCGGTTACCCATTGTTTCTGGTTAAAGAGCGGTAGGGAATTTTACAAAGATTCCGGTTCGGATTTCAACATGAATATACCTTTAAACAGGAATAGCCACCAACCACGATGAAATGGTTGATGGCTATTCCCGTTTGGTCGACACCAAGAGATTCTCTCAATCGGTTTAATCTGGTGTTTTCAAGATGTCCTTATGAGGAGTCGCCTTTGGCTGTCTCTTTTTTCTTCTGTTTTGCCGCGAGGGACGGGAAAAAGCAAAAAAGCGGTATCATTTCACAGGTTTTGCTTTACAATAGGAAAAAGCTGTGCTATCATAATTCAGCACGATTATCGTGCGCATTCCCGCACTTAGGACGTGGAGGATTCACCGACCCGCCGCTCAGTGTTGGGAGAATTTAAGAAAGGTGGATATCACACTATGATGCTCAAAGACCAGAAGACGGCTATCATCGAAGCCAACCGCACCCACGAAGGCGACACCGGTTCTCCGGAGGTTCAGGTCGCTATCCTCACCGAGCGCATCACTCAGCTCACCGAGCACCTCAAGCAGCACCCGCAGGACAACCACTCCCGCCGCGGCCTGTACAAGATGATCGGTAAGCGCCGCAGCCTGCTCGATTATCTCATGAAGAAGGACATCGAGCGCTATCGTACCCTGATCGCCAAGCTGGGTATCCGTAAGTAAGTTTGAAAACAGGGTGGTGTGCATGCGCACCACCCTTCTTTCACACTTTCCCCCTTGGCACTTTCCCCGCGCGTATGAGAGCCTGCTATGCTTTAGCAGTTGAAAAAGCGGCGGCGTGACCGACGTTTTTTCAGGTGCTAAACGGTCGGCTCCCATACGGAATTTTACAAAAAAGGAGATCGACAAATGTCTACCATCATCACCCACAGACAGTTCCCCAACTACCACAAGTACGAGATGGAGCTCGCTGGCCGTCCCCTCACGCTTGAGGTCGGCAAGCTTGCTGAACTCGCCAACGCCGCCGTCATGGTCGGCTACGGCGACACCCGCGTGCTCGTCTGCGCCACGGCTTCCGCCCGCCCGCGCGACGGCATCGACTTCTTTCCCCTCTCCGTTGACTTTGAGGAGAAGCTCTACTCCGTCGGCCGCATCCCCGGTTCTTTCAACCGCCGCGAGGGCCGTCCCGGCGAAAAGGGCATCCTGACCAGCCGCGTCATCGACCGCCCCATCCGCCCGCTCTTCCCCTCCGACTTCCGCAACGACGTCTCCATCATGGCGACGGTCATGAGCGTCGATCACGACTGCTCTCCCGAGATCGCGGCTCTGATCGGCACCTCCGCCGCGCTCGCCATCTCCGATATCCCCTGGAACGGCCCTGTCGGCGCGCTCAAGGTCGGCCTTGTGAACGGCGAACTCGTGCTCAACCCCAACTCCGAGCAGCGCAAGGTCAGCGATCTCGACGTCACGGTCGTCTCGACCGGCAAGAAGGTCGTCATGATCGAGGCCGGTGCGAACGAAGTCGACAACGACACCATGTACAAGGCCATCGAGCTTGCCCACAACGAGAACCAGAAGCAGGTCGAGCTCATCAACCGCATGGTCGCCGAGATCGGCAAGCCCAAGTTCGACTACCCGCACGCGAGCTTCAACCAGGAGCTGTTCGACAAGATCGTCGAAAACTTCATGGACGAGGCCAAGGCCGCGATGGATACCGACGACAAGAACGTCCGCGAGGCCCGCTGGAACGAGATGATCGAGCACTGGCACGAGAAGTTCCTCGAGGAGTATCCCGATATGGATCAGTTCCTCGACGAGATCACCTATAAGTTCCAGAAGAAGATCGTTAAGGCGTGGCTGCTCGAAGGCCACCGCGTCGACGGCCGAGCGAAGAACGAGATCCGTCCTCTCGCTGCCGAAGTCGGCGTCCTGCCCCGCGTCCACGGCTCGGGCCTGTTCACCCGCGGCCAGACGCAGGTGCTCTCCGTTTGTACGCTTGACACGCTTTCCGCCGCCCAGAAGCTCGACACCATCTGGGAAGAGACCGAAAAGCGCTATATGCACCACTATAACTTCCCCGGCTACTCCGTCGGCGAGGCCAAGCCCTCCCGCAGCCCCGGCCGCCGCGAGATCGGCCACGGCGCTCTCGCTGAGCGCGCGCTGCTGCCGGTCATCCCGTCTGTCGACGAGTTCCCGTATGCCATCCGCGTCGTGAGCGAGGTCGTCTCCTCCAACGGCTCGACCTCTCAGGGTTCCATCTGCGGCTCCACGCTCGCGCTGATGGACGCAGGCGTTCCCATCAAGGCGCCCGTCGCCGGTATCTCCTGCGGCCTTATTCAGGACGGCGACGACTTCACCACGTTCATCGACATTCAGGGCGTTGAAGACTTCCACGGCGAAATGGACTTCAAGGTTGCCGGTACCAAGAAGGGCATCACCGCCATCCAGATGGACCTCAAGAACGACGGCCTGACGATGGCCATCATCAAGAACGCCCTTGAGATCACCTATGACGCGCGCGTGCAGATCCTCGACCAGATCATGCTGCCCTGCATCTCCGAGCCGCGCGCCGAGGTCAGCCAGTATGCGCCCAAGATGATCACCATGCACATCGACCCCGAGCGCATCCGCGAGGTCATCGGTAAGGGCGGCAGCGTCATCCAGAAGATTGTTGCCGATACCGGCGCCAAGGTCGACATCGACGACGACGGCACCATCCACATCGCCTCCGCCAACGCCGCCGCGTGCGACGCTGCGAAGAAGTGCATCGACGATATCGTCTTCGTGCCCGAGGTCGGCAAGCTCTACTATGGCCGCGTCGTGCGCCTGATGCAGTTCGGCGCGTTCGTCGAGATCGCCCCGGGCAAGGACGGCCTCGTCCACATCTCCAAGCTCGACCGCAAGCGCGTCGAGAAGGTCGAGGATGTTGTCACCGTCGGCGATATGATCTGGGTCAAGTTCATGGAGATCGACGAGAAGGGCCGCTGGAACCTCTCCCGCAAGGATGCCCTCATCGAGATCGAAGCCCAGCAGGCCGCCGCAAAGGCCGCCGAGCAGCAGTAATTCGGCTTCCTAAAGATGATAAAAAAGCAGCGCCAACCGGCGCTGCTTTTTTCGCTTGCGGCGAAATCGGCGGCATGGTATGCTGAATGTGGAAAAGTTGAAAGCGTTACGGGGAGGAAACTTGCCCTATGAGAAGCGATAGTATGTTTGTCGAGGCGGCCAAAGAGGATGTGCCGGAGATCATTGCCCTGCGGCATCAAATTTGGGGCACTACTTACAGAGGGATCTACCCCGATGATATGATCGACAACTTTGATTGGGCGTGGCATCAGGAGAAAGAACTGCTGCGGATCAATGATCCGGCGTATTCTGTGTATCTGCTCCAAAAAGACGATCAAAATATCGGCTATTTGACGATAAGCAGAACCGACGGGATCGTCTTGCAGTCACTGTATATTCTCTCTGAATATCAGCGGCAGGGGATCGGTCGGGCGGCATTTGATTTTATCAAGGCGTATTGCAAGGAACACGGGGCGAAGTTTTTTACCTGCCACTGTGTTCCCGAGAATCTGAATGCCCGAGCATTTTATGAGAAGATGGGCGGCGAGGTGATCAGGACGGACTTGGCAAACGAGGAGCCATGGCAGAACTCGGTCACCTATCGGTTTGCGGCGGCGTAAGCGAATCTGAAAGATCGACAGCTGTCGGGCTGAGAAGTAAGGGGCGGCGCCCGCAGGGTGCGGAGAATTTATGAAATATCCGGGAGGCTCTTTCGATGGACTATATCCGAATCACCGATGATAATATTGAGAAAGAACACATCTGCTGTGCGATGTCCGGCAAGCAGGGCGTCATCAAAAAGGAGTGGCTCAAGCAGCGCTTTAAAGAGGGGCTGGTCTTCTGCCGGAGCGCGGAGCGCGGCAAGTGCTTTATTGAGTATATTCCGGCGGAAAACGCGTGGGTGCCTATTCAGGCGGACGGGTATTTTTATATTGACTGCCTGTGGGTCTCCGGCTCGCTGAAAGGGCACGGATATTCCAACGATCTGCTGGAAGAGTGCATCCGGGACACAAAGGAGCAGGGACGAAAGGGACTGTGCATTCTCTCATCCGAGGGGCGGAAGCGGGAGTTCCTCTCCGACCCGAAGTATCTGGCATATAAGGGATTTGCCGTTGCCGATACATCGGAATGCGGGATCAATTTGATGTACCTGCCGCTTGCACAGGATGCAGAGCCGCCGAGGTTCAAGGCCTGTGCCAAGCACCCTGCGGTGGAAGAGAGCGGCTTTGTCCTCTATTATACCGACCAGTGCCCGTTTACTTACTACTGGGTGCCGCGCGTGGAAGAGGCCGCGAGAGCGTACCACGTGCCTCTGAAGGTCATCCACGTCACCAGCAGGGAGCAGGCACAGAGCGTACCCGCCCCGGTGACGACCTACGCGCTGTTCAAGGACGGCAAGTTCCTGACCCAGAGCATTCAAACGGACAAAAAATTTCTGAAGCTTGCGGGAATACAGGTGGAGCAGTGCTCGGATACAAAATAAAAGCACGGTAAGGGGCGCGGCCATGCCGCGCCCCTTTGCAAATTCCATGCGGCTATGCCGAAGCGGAAGGGAAAATAAATTTCACGGCATATTTACAGGCTGTGGGGGAATTTGGTATAATATGGCATCCGACAGGATACAAAAGACAAAAACGTGATTTTCTTCCCTGAAAGGAGAAGTGCTGTAATGCGTGATTATATCATTATGACCGATAGCTGCTGCGATCTGAGCCAGCAGGAGGTCGAAGAGCTCGAGTTGACGGTCCTGCCGCTCTCGTTCACCATCGAGGGCAAGACGCTTTTGAATACCCCTGACCACGCGGACATGTCGCCTGAGGAATTTTTCGCCAAGATCGCCGCGGGCGCGGACTGCACGACCGCCGCGGCCAACGTCGGCCAGTTCACCGACGCGATGGAAAAGGTCTTGCAGGAGGGCAAGGACATCCTCTGCGTCTGCTTTTCGAGCGCGCTGTCCACAACGTATCAGTCCGCCTGCATCGCGGCGGAGGACCTGCGCGAAAAGTACCCCGAGGCGAAGATCTTAGTCATTGACTCGCTGTCCGCCTCGCGCGGGCAGGGCATGCTGCTCTATCGCGCCGTGCGCGAGCGCCGCGAGAAGAATTTGACCATCGACGAGCTGGATGCCTACGTCCGTTCCATCATCCAGAGCCAGTGCCACTGGTTCATCGTCGACGATCTGAACCACTTAAAGCGCGGCGGCCGCGTGAGCTCCACGGCGGCGCTGGTCGGCACGATGCTCGGCATCAAGCCCGTCATGCACACGGACAGCGAGGGCCGCTTGACCCCCGTGAGCAAGGCCCGCGGCACGAAGGCGGCGCTGCGCGCGCTTGTCGACAAGGTTGGCGAGATCGGCGTCGAGCCGGAGAAAAACCAGCCCATGCTCATCTGCCACGCCAATTGCCCGGAGTCCGTCGAGTACGTCAAGGGGCTGCTCAAGGAGCGCTTCGGCGTGACGGATGTGCGCGATGAGTTCATCGGCCCCGTCATCGGCGCGCACACCGGCTGCGGTACGTTGGGCCTGTTCTTTGTGGGGACTGAGCGATGAAGTGGCTGGAATTACACCTTGACACGCAGCCCGCGGGCATCGAACCCGCGACGGAGCTTTTGAGCGAGTACGGCATCGACAGCCTGATGATCGACGAGGAGGGCGACTTCAAGGACTTCCTCGAAAATAACCACCAGTACTGGGACTATGTCGACGACGAGCTGATGGAGCAGATGCACGGCAAGAGCCGCATCACGTTTTATTTGGAGGACAGCGCCGGGGGCTACAACACCCTCGCGCAGTTCCGTATCGGTCTGTCGGCCTTCAAAAAGCAGCATCCCGAGTACGCGCCGCTGATCCTCAGCATGGAAAATGTCGAAGACGCGGACTGGGAGAACAACTGGAAGCAGTTCTACAAGCCCATGGAGATCGGCGAGCGGCTGCTCGTCGTGCCGGAATGGGAGCAGGCGCAGGAGGACGGGCGCGTCAAGCTTGTCTTAAATCCCGGATTGACGTTCGGCACCGGCAGCCACGCCACGACGCGGCTGTGCTTACAGGCGCTTGAGCAGCATATCCACGGCGGGGAAAAGGTTTTAGACCTTGGCTGCGGCAGCGGCATTTTATCCATCGCCGCGCTGCTGCTCGGCGCGAAGGACGCCTTTGCCTGCGATATCGACGACAAGTGTGTCGGCGTCGCGTATGAAAACGCCGCACTCAACGGCGTCGGCAAGGAGCATTACACCGTCCGCGCGGGAGACGTGCTCAGCGACAAAAGGCTCCAGAAGGAGTTCGGCGGCGACTATGACGTGATCGTTGCAAACATCGTCGCGGACGTCATCATTGCGCTCGCCCCGCAGGTGGGGAAGCTCCTCAAAAAGGGTGGCATTTTCCTCTGCTCGGGCATCATCGACGACCGCGCCGGCGAGGTAAAGGAGCAGCTTATCGCTGCCGGATGGCAGATCGAAGAAACTCGCAGCAGCGAGGGGTGGTTTTCTTATCTTTGCAGATAAGAGGAGGCTTTTCACGCTGCGCGTGGAGGGGGAATAGCAGTGCCGATGGCACTGCACGGATAAAAGGGAAAAGGGGGATACTCTCTTTCAAAAGAGAGTATCCCCCTTTCAATCCCCCGAGAGAAATTTTGCATTGGCAGATTGTAGCTTGAAGAGCTGCGCGGCCTGCGGAATTGGGTGCGGTGTACATGGCTTCGCCATGAATCCCTGCGAGTCGCGGCCGGTCGCAACCGCGCCTTACTTCGTGAGGCGCGAGTGACAGTAGCACGGCGACAGACTGCTTGCGGAATGCGGCATTGCTGGCGCTCGCTGCGGATGAAATAGTGAAAGCGCTCCCGTAGGGAGCGCTTTAATCGTCTAATAGGGATTCGTAGGAAACGTTGAAGACCTTGGCGAGGGCTTTGACTTCGTAGTCGGGGACGAAGCGGTCGCCTTTTTTGATGCGGAGGATGGTGAGGTCGGAGCATTCGCAGCCGAGCAGCTGCACTTTTGTCGCCAAATCGTGCTGCGACCATTTCTTTTCCAATCGCAGCGCGCGGACTTTTGCGCCGATTATATTTTTCGAGTCGCCCGACCAGTAAATTTTCATCACGCACCGCCAGCTTCATAAGATGAAGTTTCTTATCTTGATTTTAACGGTGACAGATGATAATATACTTCTAAAGATGAAGTATAAGGAGTGTAATTTTATGCTGACATACAAAAATCTGTACTGTGCACTGGTGCGCAGCATGAGCGAGGCCATTGACCTATACGACGAAGGCAAAGGCATCCTTGCCCGCGAGGTGCTTAAAAAAGCCCTGCTGGACGCAGAAGACCAAGTCATCTCCCACGACATCATCCCCGACGAACCAATTAACGGCGATTTGGCAAGAGACTAAAAAGCGCGGCGAGCGCAGCAATGCCGCGCCCGCAGGCAGTCTGCCGCCGTGCTGCCGTCACACGCGCCTCACGATAGTAAGGCGCGGTTGCAACCGGTAACAACTCGCAGGGACTCATGGCGAAGCCATGTACACCGCCCCTGATTGCGCAGCGCGTGCAGTTCTTCAAGCCCAAAACTGCCAATGTGCGGGGTCGAGGGGGAAGGCCCCTCGTCCTTTCTCTCGGGGGTTGTAAAGGGGGATACTCTCTTTCGAGAAAGAGAGTATCCCCCTTTTACGCACTCCCGCACGGTACGGGAATCGTCCTCCTGCACCGGTTGCAGGGAAATATTTTTACGCCTCCGGCGTCAAAATCCCTTTCTCCGTAACCAGCATCGTGCAGCGCATATCATGCTCCTCGACCGGCACCTCGGGCGACATGAGCTGCTCGCGGCAGATGAGCACCGTCGGGCAGTGGAGCTGCGGCAGCAGGCGGTCATAGTACCCGCCGCCCTGACCGAGACGGCGGCCCTTGCGGTCGAACGACAGGCAGGGCACGACGGCGAAGTCGATGTCCGCCGCGGTGACGAGTGCGCAGCTCTTTTTCGGCTCTAAAATGCCGTAGGCGCCCGCCTCCAGGTCGTCTATCGAGCGCACGACGCACAGGTCGATGGCGTGCTCGGCGGCGCAGCGGGGCAGGATCAGCGTCTTGCCCGCGGCGATGGTCTCGTTCATAAAGAGCGAGGTGTCGATCTCCTTTTCGGTGCCGGCAAAGGCGAAGACGACTTTCGCGCTCTTGTACTCGTCGAGTGCGAGCAGGTGGCGGCAGATGGCCTCGGAGCTCTCGGCCTTGTAGACGGGGTCGAGCGTACGCTCTTTCTTGCGGATAAAGGTTCTCAGTGCTTTTTTCTCTTCGATCACAGACATGGGAATGCCCCTCCTGATGCTTTCAAAATTTGTCGTTCCTATCGTAGCAAAAAGCGAGGGAAAAGGCAAGCTGCCGAAGAAAGTAAAATAATATCCCGCCGCGCTTGTCAAAAGAAATTGACAGTAAATTTTAATTTTGTTATCCTAATCATGGATAGGAACGCGGATGACCGCGTCAAACAGAGGAGGAATTTTTACCATGGCTATGCTGCTCAAGGGAGCCGAGGTCGCCAAGGCGCTGACCGAGGGGCTCCATGCAAAGACGGAAGAACTGAAGAAAAACGGCGTAGAGCCATGCCTCGCCATCCTGCGCGTCGGTGCACGCGAGGATGACCTGGCCTACGAGCGCGGTGCGCTCAAGCGCTGCGAAAAGGTCGGCGTCGCCGTCCGTCAGGTCGTCCTGCCTGAGGATGCGACGCAGGATGTGCTGATGGAGAACATCCACGCGCTGAACGCAGATGAAAAGGTGCATGGCGTGCTGATGTTCCGCCCGCTGCCGGGGCACCTTGATGACGAGGCGGCGCGCGCAGCGCTCGACCCGAAAAAGGACATGGACGGCATCACCGACGGCTCCATGACCGCCGTGTACGCCGGCACCAAGGGCGGTTATCCCCCCTGCACCGCCGCGGCCTGCGTGGCGCTGCTCAAGCACTACAACATCCCCATCAAAGGCAAGCGCGTCGTCGTCATCGGCCGCAGCCTTGTCATCGGCAAGCCGGTCTCTCTGCTGCTGCTCGCCGAGCATGCGACCGTGACCATCTGCCACAGCCGCAGCGAGAACCTGCCCGAGATCTGCCGCGAGGCCGACATCCTCGTCGTCGCCGCCGGTAAGGCCGGTATGGTCGGCGCGGAGAGCGTGCGCGCCGGTCAGGTCGTGCTGGATGTCGGCATCCACGTCGGCGCGGACGGCAACCTCTGCGGCGACACCCGCTTTGCCGAGGTCGAGCCTGTCGTCGAGGCCATCACCCCGGTCCCCGGCGGCGTCGGCACCGTGACGAGCACGATCCTCGCAAGCCATGTCGTCGAGGCGGCGGAGCGCGCGGCGAACCAGTAATTTTCACATTCAACCGGCATAGAGAGGAAAGAAACTGATCGGACAAGAGAACAGGAGGGAAGTCATGGGACTTTACGATTCCGTTGACCGCGGCAAGCCGAAGCCCAAGCGTTTGACCGGCCCCATCGCGCTCTGCTGCGCGCTGTTTCTGTTGTTCGGCGGCCTGACGTACTGGGCCTGTCACCACCAGTTCCGTTTTCATGCCTTTATCTCCGATTTGACGGACAGCACGCGCGATGCGCGAAGCACAGAGACGTTTCGCGTTACAGTGAACGGAAGCGAAGCGGACGTATCGATCGACGATCTCAGTGACCTTTTATACCTTATCGACAAGGCCGGCGCGGGCCGCACCGCCGCTGCGCCGGAGGAGATGCCCTACGCCGTGATCGACTACGGCGACGGCTCGACGCTTGAGATCTGGAAGGTCGAGCTCGTGAATCCGTCCAACGACTGGACGGAGGGGCCGTTTTTCCGCTACACGGACGCGAAGGGGAAGTCGTATGGCTACGACACGGACCAGCTCCGCTGGGAAAGCGTTGTCCGGCTCTTGGGAGAGTGAAGAAAGGGAGCACCCGCAGGGGTGCTCCCTTTTTTTGCGCGCTCTCCAGCGCGCGGAGATTTTGCAGCCCGAAAGGGCTGCTTCTGTCCCTGCACCGTGCAGGGGGCGAGTCAAAGGGGCCATTCTCTTTCGCAAAAGAGAATGGCCCCTTTGGAACCCCAAGAGAAAGGCTTAGATTGGCAGTTTCGGGCTTGAACGACTTTTATGCCTCCGGAATGGGAATGCCTGCGCGCGGCGTTGCCGCGTTAGAACTGCAAGACGATTCGCCACTGCTTCTATTATCCGCTGCCGCTCTGCTGATCTTGTAGAAGTGCAGACTAATTTCCGTCTACCGCGGCACTCCTCAATGCGGCGAGCGCAGCAATGCCGCTATTTCGCAAGCAGTCTGCCGCCATGCTACCGTCACTCACGCCTCACGATAGTAAGGCGCGGTTGATAGTTGTAACGATTCGCAGGAATTCATGGCGAAGCCATGTACACCGCACCCGCACTGCGCAGCGTGTGCAGTCCTTCAAGCTGCAAACTGCCAATGTGCGGGGTCAAGGGGCAAGACCCCTTGCGTTCTCTTGGGGGTTTAAGGGGGATATTC
>OKRZ01001055.1_pt1 | contig 21775 bp, 17 predicted proteins | sample 1601141 | NCBI WGS metagenome assembly OKRZ01 (sample SAMEA3541524, study PRJEB24748) | human gut metagenome | biome: human gut; feature: human-associated habitat; material: faeces | place: China | collected 2012
GCCATTTGCATTATGAATTTAATCGGAATTACATTCCAAAAGAAAAATCAAGAAACTCGTTATCCTCCGGCTCGTCACCGGCAAGAGTTTCTTGTTGAGATATGCCGGCATTCTGACCTTGCTCCACTCCATTTTCCCTGCTACAGCCACCATTATTCTGCGCTCCTGCCCCTGTCATATTTGCATTCGTTGCATCTGCTGTAAAATTCATCACCGGCATTCCTGCATTGTGCAGACCTGCCGTAAGAATTGCCTGTTGCTGCATCATATACATTCCTGCTAGAGTCGGCAGGTTCGCCAATATTTTTTTCCGTTATCTGACTTATGATTCGCTCCACAAAGGCATCTTCTTTTTCTCTCGTTTCAAGATAAGGATCAGCCTTCTTTTGTACATATCTCTCATAATAATCGTTAATGGCACAGATGATAAATTCATTCTGCGACTTAAAGCCATTCTCCACCTCGTCAGAGTGAAGCAGGCTCCACGCCTGCATTGCACTCTCACTATTCGTATTAAAACGTACATTCTTATTCCAAGTTTTTCTGCCATTTACATCGCCTTCCTTCCCTACTGGTGCTTTAGAATCATATAGCAGTAATATTCATAACCTTTCGCATTTGCTCTGATATCATGGTTAAATGTCACTCTGTCCGCATCATACTCGCCGAATGCCTCTACAATCCTTACCTCATATCCATCCCCATAAGGATTAGTCCTTACAAGAAGTGGCACCAGCACACCTTCTTTCTCAATACTTTTCATCAGCTCACATAATTCCGTATTTACCTCTACCTTAAACGGATGATTCTTAAAATCATGCAACTGATTTATCTCCACATTCCGTATCGTCTCCATAAAATCGCCTTTCTCGAATACATCGAATTCATCTTCCCAGAAGTCCATCTGATATAATGAACTTCAGATATAAAGAAAGACCGCTCACTTTCAATTTTTCTTGAAAATGAACGGTCTTTCACGCTTCTGTTATTTAGTTGAATGACAAATATATTGCTTTCTCTTTGATGTGTTTCCGAAGCCGCAGTCCAATACGACTGAAACATTCACTCCGTCGGAAATTGCTTTTTTGTATGTTTTTCGGTCACTTTGGTCGAACCTGAAAAACCTCTCAAAGTGCCGGAAGTCGAGAAGTTTTACAAACTTCCCGACTCGTGGGCAGTCGTTGAATTCCGCATAAACACTGGCTTTACAGCCAGTTGTTTCTTCGGAACTCTCCTCGTTGCCTTCGCGCAAATCAAGGATTTTTACATATCGATCCGATGTAGTGCAACTATTGTCTCAACATGGCTCGATAGGTTCGGATTGATGTCGGTTATCTGGAACCTATCCAGACTAATATGGTTTGCACCAAAATATCTCCGTTTGTTTACGGAAACATATCTACAAATTCGGTATCAAAAATATCTTGATACATTCTGCTATCCATATCGCAGCCTGAACCTCACCCGTTTACGGAAAAAGTTCAACTTTTTTAATCGTTTCTACTATTATAGTGATTCCAACATAAAAGTCAAATCTTGCGAGGAACCGCCATCGCCTCAACCTTGTCCGTTCTTCCTACAAAAACAGGTCAACAGCTATTTTTCGTCCTAACTGATAGCTAGTTTCCATGCACTCAACCTTATCATACCTGAAAATCCAGCATTGAAAGAAAGAACCGATCATATTACTTCTTCGCATTCTCTTCCAGTTCCAGCATGTACTTATCAAAGTCAGACATGAACAATCTGTCCTGAATAACACGATACTTTTCAAATTCAGTCTCGGCTTTAGCCTTGGCAATCTCTGCTGTAATCTTACCTGCGTCCTGAAGAACTTCTCTGTCATCCGCCATCAGGAATAGATCCAGACGCTTTGCCCAGTCCTCCATTGTCATCGGAATGTGACGCTCTGCACGATCCTCTGCCAGATCCAGGTATGCCGAAACGATACGCTCTAATGAACGCATTTCCTGCTCAGAAAGATAATTTTTTGCAACACTCACATCACTTTTTACGATCTTGCCTTCCGGTGCGGCTGCCCAAGTGGTCAGTCCCATATGTGGCTTATCTGCGTCTGCTCGCTCATAAATCAGCTCTGCTGCCGTATGTCCGTGAACTGCATAATGCATCTTGTTCTGCACCTTAGCAAAGAACTGCTTTGTCGTTTTTGCTGTGCGGTCGTAATCAAGAGCTGTAGCATAGATGTCCGTTATCTTCTGATAGAATCTACGCTCAGACAAACGGATCTCACGAATCTGCTCAAGCAAGCGATCAAAATATTCTGTTGTAAGCACTGATCCACCATTTTTTAGACGTTCGTCATCCATAACCCAGCCTTTGATGGTGTAGTCCTTCACGATGCCATTGGCCCACTTACGAAATTGCACTGCTCGCTCATTGTTTACCTTGAATCCAACAGCAATAATCATTTGAAGATTATAATGTTTCGTATCACGAGTGACCTGACGTGAACCTTCGGTTTGAACTATCCGGAAATTCCGGATAGTTGCGTCTTCCTCAAGCTCTGAGTCGGAATAAATCTTCTTAATATGCTCATTGATTGTACGAACATCTACATCATATAGTGTGGCCATCATCTTCTGTGTCAGCCATATATTCTCATCCTCATAGCGCATCTCAATACTGTCCTGCTGATCGCCGACAGAGGCAACATAGGTCAAATATTCCGCTGCGCTGGAACGGATGGTTATTTCATCTCTTTTCTTTTTCAAATAGGAGCCTCCTTTATAAATCGAAATGAGTTTTTGCTATTGTATTTAGCTGACTTGCTATTTCGTCAAATGGCAAATTCAAATCCAGCGTTCTGACAGCAATCTGGTTTCCACTCATCTGATACACATTATTTGGATATATCTCTTCATCAGTCTTGGCATACAAGAGCATTCCCGAAACCGTGTGGTCCTTCTCTCTCAGTTCATATTCCTTGTTTTTCACATAAGTAAAAATCTGATAGAGATTGCCCGAATAAAGTGTATGCTTGTCAAATTGCACCTGTGTGCTGTGCTCATAGTACTTTGCGTCAATAATAAGAACTTTCTCACCACTTTGGAGCATAATGTCACTTTGCATCACAGGCAACATAGAATTTTCTTCATTGTCCAGCTGCCAAGGAATCTGTGATGCATTTGCGGTAATCTGATTTTTAAACTCTTTCCTGTAATATTCCAAGATGAACTTCTCATACAATCGACACATTCGCTGCTCGTCTAGAAAGTCCATCAACTTTGTGTGCCCATTCGATTGTGTTTGCAATAGACCCTTTACTACCAGGTAGCATATCGAAATTAGCATACAATAAGTCTGGTTATTTCGATTGTACTGAACATTCCAATTTACCGTATATGAATCAATAAAATCCACCTCGCTGAAATACACCATTAACTTTCTAAGATTTTTCTTGCGCTGTTTCGATATATTCGAACGAAGGAGAAGTTCAACTGTAGATTTGATGATCTGATTCATGATGCTGTTAACCGAAAACTCATCGTATGTACAGATTAGCTGTTTCCGTAACATTGACTGTGTCTTGATGGACTCTGCAATATCAATCTTTCCTCGCAGAGAAGAGAGCGCCTCGGTCTGCGGAATATATTCTTTACCAAGTCCTCGCTTTAGCTGAATCGCGATACCTTTTTCTAAGATAGCCGCCATCAGCTCAGCAGTATTATGAAATTGTTCTGTAGCTATATTCTTATAACCTTGCTCATTCAATACCTGAAATGCATAGGACAGCATATAATAGATGTTTTGAATCGGTATCACTTAATCGTACTCCTTAGATTTTCGCTCCAATCTTTCACCTTCATAGGTTCATCAAACCAGTATTCTTTCAATAAAGGTATCAGCTCATATTCCACAACACCATAAAGCCAACTATCGTCAATTGTATCAGGTTGTAAATTGCAGAAGTAGCTGTGACCAATACAGAACCCTTCGCCCAGAGATTCATCGACGGAAATCTCTCTATTCAAACTCTCGACGCAACTGATCAGTTTGTTGAACTTCTCATTATCTAATGCCATGCGGTACTCACGGAACCCCGGCGTCTCAAACCCCGGCTTGATATCAAAGAAAGCAAACCTTCTACGAAGTGCATAATCCAGCATAGCCAGGCTTCTGTCTGCAGTATTCATCATGCCAATAATATAGACATTCTTCGGCACTGCAAACTTTTCATCCGAATACAGAAGCTGTAGCGCATTTCCTCGTTTATCGTTTTCAATCAGCATAAACAGCTCACCGAAGATCTTACTCAGATTGCCGCGATTGATTTCATCTATGATAAAGAAATACTCATTATCACTATCTACCTCGGCCTTCTTGCAGAAATTGTAGAATGCCCCCTTCTTCAGTTCAAATCCTGTATCAGATGGACGAAAGCCCATAATAAAATCTTCATAGGAATAACTCTGATGGAACTGTACCATCATGACACGCTCTACATCTTTTACACCCATCATAGAATAGGCCAAGCGCTTAGCGGCATATGTTTTTCCTACTCCTGGTGCACCCTGCAAGATAATATTTTTCTTATTTCTAAGCAAGCCAACTAATCTGGTATAATTATCTTCAGACATGTACACATCATCCAGGAAATTTTCTGCTGTGTACTCCGGATAGGCAATTTCCTGCTCATCATCTGCAATATCGTCTTCCTCAAACAAAGCCTTAATTTCTTGTACGAAGTCACTATATGGCGTGATATCGGTCAAGGTCTTCTGAGGGGACTGATGATTAATTGTCCAATCGCCCTTGTTCGTCCAATTTACTTTTCTAACATTGGAATATTCATCTGTGCGATCTGCATCATATTCATAATCAGACTCAACAATTCCTTTGCCAAGAATTCCATTATTGCCTTTTTTAACGTATACCACGTCGCCAATCTTAATATCATGTACAAACTGCCAAGTAGCATGAGCTGAATTCTTATAGGAACTGCTATCACCGTATTCTTTCTTCATCTGCTGTTTCATTTCATCCTTAGAGCTGAATACTCCAAGATCTCCAATCTCGCCCCAGCCCAGTAGCATATAACCGTTCTTATAACACTCTTTCCATTTATCAGCGTTTTGTCCTGGAGCATAAATCCAGTAATGAACTGTATCGACATCACTATCTGCAAGAGCATCGCTATCATTCGTTTTCTTACTCTTTGCATCAGAGACACCTTTTTTGAAAATATCCGATGCCATCTCCGCTGTTAATTCCACTGACTTGCCTGCTTCAGTAAGTGTCCACACACCTCTTACGCTTTTATCAATATATCCCGCTCCAACGAGATAGTTTCTGGCGAAAGCAACTTCATTTTCAAATTTGTTAACCTTCGTTTTCCCTCTGGTTTCGCTTACTATCTCATCCGACAGATGCTCGTTTTCTATAATTTTCTTTCTCGCTTCTACCGGTGTCGCAGATCCTCCTAAATCGCGTAACGCCTGTAGCAATGGCATAAACCACTTAAGAAATTCCGCTTTTGAAGTCTTTTTGCCTTTTTTAGCAGCCTTTTCCTGATTGACTTGTTCAGAGATCATCCAGGCCGTAAAGGATAAATCAGGAAAGTTCTTATATTCATATTCATCTGCATCCAGAGCTTTCTTACACAAATCCTTTATTTCAAGATAATCTGCAGCATACGGCACTTTCTTAAGCTTCTTGTCGGCTGCGACAACAAACTCGCCAGGCATATTCTGGGCATCTGCTATAAACCAGCGATTTCTGGAATCCAAGTTGATAAATGTATAAGGACGAATCCAATAAAGGCCCATCGTAATATTCCAGCGAATGCAAAGCTGATCATGCACCTTGTCATAAGCCTCGGAGAATTTCTGACGGTTATCTTCTGTGTCATTGTCAGCCAATGCAAGAGCTACCTCAAACAAACTCCACAAGTTATCAATATCATTTGCTTTTCTATCATCCTTAAATCCATAAAACGTAGCCTTTAGATTATTAAGAACCGGAATTCCATCAAAATTGCTCGGCACAGTTGCAGCAATTCCAAACTCTGACGCTATCCCATTAAGAATAGCAATTCTATTAGCATTTGTTATTCCCTTGTTGAATATGCCAAAGATGGTAAACGGATCAATATCAATAATCGCATCACCACTTTCAAGTTTCGGAACACTAATTCCAACAGTGTCATACACCGCATATACTTTCTGAATAAGAGTCTTTCTATCAGTTTTGAAAGGAAGAAGCTTAGTAGCAAACTCTGTGTAAAAATCTATCCAATCGTATTGCATTTAATAAAGTACCCCCTTATGCATTATCCCAATTTTGAACTACCAAGTGGCTCAAATCCACAAGATTCCAACATCTCATTAACCTCATATATGCTATTCTCGGCACATGAGCTTAATACGCATCTATAAGCATTATTTTGTGGATTAGTTGGCTTTATATTGAAATCGGTTTTCCCAACTAACATTTCTGCTTCAGGTACTGAAAGCTGCAATCCGTAACACAATCCTAAAACCGTTTGAACTGTTGTGGGATATTCTTCTTCATTTCTTAATCTCTGTATTGTACGTTCGCCCACCAATGAGGCGTCTGCTAATTTCTTATTAGAAAGCTTTTTCTCTTTCATAAGCTGTACCAATGTTTCAGAGAAGGCTCCTGGATACAATCTCATTGCATCAGCACTTCGACTTGCTCTCTGAATTTGAGATAACAATGTTCTGTTGTGAGCATTCAGCTCAAATGAGTATTCTTGTGCTTCCACCTGACTCGGTGTCTTGTACATCATTTGGGTATAGTATTTTTGCCCCTGATACTTCGACTGATAACTATATCCCTTATCAAAAGCAAGACAACATTCATCCATGTGAGATAAAGCATACTGTGTAAGTTTTACTCGCCCATCTGAATGTATGATATACTTCTCATCATCAAGGCAAACATGGCCCTCAACATAAACAAACTTTCCTGTATCAATGGCTTTTCTAAAGTCTTTATTTAAACAATACGCCTTAAATAAATCAGCTGATGATATTGTGAATGATTGATTATCCGTCAAGGCTGAGGCATCAAATGAAAATGGAGTAACATATTGTCCATTAACATATGTAAATGCACCATCAACTTTTGCATACCCCATTTCTCTTATGCGCATCTTAACTGCCTGTTTTGATAATCCGTAGAAATCAGCTAATTCTGAAATCATTTTCTCGATTTGATAACCATCAGTACCTTCAAAATGGATATGATACTTTTCTATGAGTTCTGAAATTTTTATTTTTGCTGTATTGGTTGGCATCAAGATATGTGGAGCAACACCGTTAGCTTGCCACTCCATCCAATCTACAGCCTTCCACTTTTCTGAATCTTTTGCATTGCTACCTATAGAACACTGTATTATTTTCCCTAATTCATCATTTGCTCCAAGCATCTTCATCAAAGCATGATACGGTTGATGCCTATACCAATGGAAGCACTCATGCGCAATGGTAAAGTTCACAGTACCTAAGGTTCGCTCATAATAAACACGAGGGTCTATCAAAACTGTTCCACGTTTGGCATTTCTGATAACAATATTCTTGTTTTTATCCTTAATATTTCCGTCTTCAAAAATAACCAAACCAAAAATATCAAGTTCTGATGAAAGTAACGAATCTTCTATAATCAAAAGGCCCATATCCTCTGCAATCTTTCTAATAGGAACAGGTACCGGTTCCTGTAAAGCCAAAGGATAATATTTCTCCAAAAATTTTGTAGCTTCATTTTCAAAAGCATCTCTGGAAATAATCGGTACTAATTCACCAGAATACTTGTCATTATCTGAATCTTCCTGTTGCTCACATTCATTAATATTTATAATTTCAAAATCTGTTAATTCCACACCTAAAAGAACGTTACACTTTACATCAAGCCATTTTTCAGTAAACGAAACTCTACCAGTTGAAGATATGGAATGTTCGATATCACAACTTACGATTACAGAAAAGCTAATCGCACCATCATCCACTTGCTCAATATGGATTACATTTTGGATTTCAATATCTGATAGTGTAGCTTTATTCTCTTTCACTTTTTCCGTCATATAATCAAGAACAGCGTCTTTTATCTCATCATATCTTCTTTGGTCGATTAATTTTTGTAAAGGACTTTCATCCTGAGCATCATAATAGTCTAGTCTTGAATCATTCAATTCTTTTCGTACTGCTCTCCAGTTTTTCATATACATGTCCATATATGCAATGAATGTAGAATTATGCGTACGTTCCTTCAAATGAATCAATTCATGTAAAATAACATATTCTAAACATTCAATAGGTTTCTGGGCCAACTGCAGATTAAACCACAGCTTCTTTTTTTCAGTGTTACAGGTTCCCCAACGCGTAACCATATATTTTGTTTGCCATGACTCACAGTGAAGCTCAGTAATTTGTTCCCATTTAGGAAGAAGTCTTTCTATCTCAACTTTTAGTAAGCTACGATACTGCTCACGCACATAGTTTTCTCGTTGCTTAACCGTACTATCTTCTCTCATTGAGAGAATTACTTTATCTCCTTGAATTTCAAAGCTGTTCTTTTGAGCATCTGGTACAAAGGATAAGTAATACTGTTTCCCCCAGATGTACATAGTTTCACCGCTAACATACTGTCGCTTAGCACTTCTTGGTTGCTGCTGGAACTTCTCAATTTGTTTTTTTATCCAACTGAGATTGGTTCGAGCATACACCTCGATTGCCTTATCATCCATTGATAATGGTGCCGAAATAACAACATGTCCATCAGGCGGTTTTATCTGAAGGTGCATGTTCTTAATATTCTTTTTTTGAATATCAATCGGTATGCCCGAAATCACAATTCTCATCTATTAATATTCCTCCTGCTTCTCAATAATCTTGTACAGACGTTCAACCTCTGTATCATCATTGAGAATTGCAAACAACGCTCTCTTGATTCTTCTTTCTTTGATTGAATCCCCACGAAAACCACTCATCTTACTATCCATAACAGCTTTATGAAGTTCAATAGCCAACGCTTCATCTCCGCCAACATTATCATATAATGCTTGCATGGCTTTACTATGTCTCACACTTTCAGGATAGTCTTCATTTTCTTCCGGATGGTCAACATTCTTTGCGAGTTTAATATATTCATCAAGAAGTTCCTTATAGGACAAAACGCCCTTCTGTCTATCTTGAATCAGTTTATCCAAAATCGCTGACATCTTTTCATAGTATTTTGGATTTACAGTTACCTTTTCTACCATTTTACGACGGATATTGTTTTCAATTGCTTCTGCCGCACCTTCTTTCTGACCAGAAGGCGTATCTTCCCCGGTCATCGTCTCACCTTGATCCATTACGAAATCGAGAAGTGTTAGGTCATCAAATTCACCAATTTTGATACTATCAGAAGCCATGATGTAATTATCAATAAGTTTGCGCATATCCGGTTCATATGCCTTAAAATCTAAGAAGTCGCCGCTCTTGTTTCCAATAGTCTGTTTAAGTTCTATATAGAAATGAACTTTATTCTCATAATCATTCATTTCTGCTGCTGCGCATTCGTCAACCATGTATTGTTTAGCTTCTGCAAATGCACGAACCAAACTACTAACAAGCTTATATAATTTTTCTCTAAGGCGAGCATAGATTTCATCCATGTCTTCGCTCATACCGGAAACTCCACAGAAATAATGCAAATACTGCAGATCTTCTCTTGGTGCTTCAACGCCTTCACAGAGTTCTTCCAATTCCTCGTAAATCTCTTTGAAATGTTTAATTGATTCGGCAGCTCGGTCTTTAAGAAGTCCATCTACATCTTCAGGGGCATAGTTCTCAAATGCCCCTGATGTGTACTTATCCATAGCATTTTTCAAATTTCCAAAAAGCTGCTTGTAATCCACAATATAACCAAATTCCTTGGTATCACCATCTAATCTATTTACACGACAGATAGCTTGGAATAAACCGTGGTCTTGCATGCTCTTATCAATGTAAAGATATGTACAAGGAGGTGCATCAAATCCTGTGAGAAGCTTATCAACTACGATAAGTAACTTCATATTCGCAGGCTCATTGATAAACTTTTCCTTTGCCTCTTTCTCAAATTCCTCCACTTTCTTCTGAATAGAAACTTTCTCCGGAAGATTGTCAGGATCAAGTCCTAACATACGAAGATAAATCTCATATTTTTCAAAAGTCTCTGTTTCTTCATCTGCACTTACAGTATCTGTTCTGAGGTCTCCTGCCTGTGGTGTATATGATGAAATAATTGCACATTTCTTAAACCCACGCTGCTGAAAAATTTCATAATATTTGCATGCTGAATAGATAGAATCCGCCACAAGAATTGCATTTCCATTGCCATCCATCAAACGAGGCTTCAAATCAAAATCCTGAATGATGTCCCATGCGACACGCTCAAGTCTTGAACGTGAACTATAAATCTTCTGCATGCTTGCCCATTTTTCTTTCAACTTTGCCTTTGCTCTGCTTGAAAGCGTACGAGTCTTTACATCAAACCACTGGTCAATCCTGTCATGGGCTGTAATATCCTGTGGAATATCTCTATATTCATATCTCAAATCAAGTACAACACCATCTCTAACTGCTTCATTGTATTTGTAGCTATGAATATATGTTCCAAATACTTCGATACTTGTCTTTTTATCCTTTTTTAGTAATGGTGTACCCGTAAAACCAATAAAAATTGCTTCCGGCATAATTGCCTGCATTGCTGCATGTAATTTACCAGACTGAGTTCTGTGACACTCATCAACAAATACAAAGATTTTACCCTTTGCCTTAAAATCTGCAGGAAGCGCTTTTTTCAACTCATCAATATACTTATCGTAATCGGATTCTGTAGCTTCACCACCACGACGGCCAAATTTATGCACCAATGAACACAACAGTGAATCATCATAAGAATTCAATTTCTGAAGCAAATCATCGCAACTCTTGGTTCTGGTGATTTTTTCATCGACGCCGATATAAGTCTTCTCAATCTGTTCATCCAGCTCATCTCTGTCTGTTACGATAAGCACACGAGGATTTTCTTCTTGACAATTCGCAAGAATCCATTTTGAAAGCCAAACCATAGTAAGTGTTTTACCACTACCCTGAGTATGCCAAATAATGCCACCACGCTGCTTTGCCAATCTGTTCTGCGTACGCTTGATGCCATAAAACTGATTGTATCGACATACCTTTTTGATTCCTTTGTCATACACAACAAAGTTTTCAATAAGGTCAATAAAACGTTTTTTATCAAACATCTGGTAAATTTGCTGTAAAAGCAGGTTGTCCAGTTTTTCGCAATAAGCCATGATGCGTGCGTCCTCTGGATCACGCTCATCTTCATTTTCATGAAATCCATCTGGCTTCCATTCCATATAATATTTTTCACCGGTCAGTATTGTTCCATAGCGAAGACCTTCTATTTCATTACCGGCCATACAGAATTGCATCGTCGTAAAGAATGGCGCAATGAATCCATCTTTCTGGTTTGTCAGATTTTGACGAATACCATTAGAAACAGAGACACTACTTTTCTTCAATTCAATGACAGCCATCGCAATACCATTCACATAAATTACGATGTCTGGTCTCTTTTCCTGGCGGTCAACCACTGTAACTTCCTCCGCAATCGCAAAGTCGTTATTAGTAGGTGTTTCAATGTCCATAAAGTAAACTGTCTTCGGTGCTCCGTCGGCCGTTTCCTTTACCTTTGCACCGTATTTCAAAAGGGAATAGACTTTATGATTTGCATCATACAAACCATGTGTCATATCATCTGCTGCTTTTACTAGTTCAGAAACAGCACCGTCAATTAACTTCTGACTGTAGCCGCTAAGGCGCAAGTACGCACGAAGACGGTCTTCACGGATGTTCTTGTTTGCGGCATCTTTTAAGTTGCCTAAATATTCATAATCAAGGATATCTCTATCCTTAAAGAAGCTAACTACACGATCTTGGGTAGCTCTTTCAGTGTCGCCAATACTCATGCGTACATTCCTCCTTAAACTAATCGTATTTTTCCTGTAAGCAAGTCGCTCATCATACCTTTTTTAATGCTCGAATATTTATCACACTTACGCTGATGAAGAGTGATGAGGTGATCGAGAGATTGAAAATAGTTACCTATCCAAACTTGTTCTTCTTTTCTAGGAAACATATTTTCCAACTTAATCAGCTTATTTACTGCCAATCCAGGTTGTGCTGATTGGTCAGAATATTGTCCCAAATTCATCGTATCTAACATGTAGTATATGAACCTTGTATTATTCTTTTCATTGGCTTCAACAACCACCGCATGTTCAGTAAAATAAGCCTTTCCGATAGAATAATTCATATTTCCACATAAGGCTCCTTGCCTACCAATTAGCGCAAACTCCCCATCATGATTATAGTTAGAAGTATACCCTCTTAATCCATTACCACCATATACTGGATATTTCCCGCTTTCACTTATCTTATCCGCTTTTAAAGAGTTACCACTTTTGAATTCTTGTGTAACTGTTCCCAGCTCACGCTGTTCCCAAGCGTCAGTAAATCCTGGCAAACGCATTTCTGGAACTGTGGCATCCTTTTGTGGAAACATTTTTGATAAACATCCATTTTTAACAAACTTCATCTTATTTACAACTTTTGTTTCTGCTGTCATTAATAACTGCACTTCATTTAATGATTGTACTATTTTCTCCTGTTCATCAAATGGCGGTACCAATATCAATGTCTCTGAAATAGCGCCTTTTGATATTGATGACACTTTTATACCTGTTATATATGGCAATATTTGATTGTGAAATAAATTGGAATTCATGTAATATCCTAACCACCCCGGAGCAAAATCACCTTTTTTCACTCTACACGGAATGGTATGAAGTCCTGCAACAAGCTTGCTATCACCGAGATTCTGTACCTCTGTAACTTTTCCAACAGTTTCGTCCTCCGCCGTATCTGCAATAACAATGTCACCATCCTGAAGTAATTGAGTCGATGAAGATAACAGTGATAAATCATTTACGTATGGAATTTCTTCTTTGCAATCCAATACTTCTGGAAATTTTGTCAAAATATCGCCATAGTGAATATTTCTTACAGCTCCACCGCGATTATTTAAATTTTCGCGTGATAGAGTATTATTAGATAACACTCTAAATGTTTCGTCAAATGTTTGAAGTTCCCAGTCTGCTGGAATATCGCCAATCTCTGTATGTTTTAATTCTCTTACCATTTGAAGCCCATCCTTTCCAGATGGCTCTTTACTTTTGCCTCATAATCAGCAATCTGCTTCATAAGGTCAGGAAGCGTATTTTCATAACGTTTAGACAGTTCAATAATTCGATCTGCGAGCTGATGAGAAATAGCTGCATACAAATCATTAATACCTGTACCGATGGCGTAATACCACTTTTTATTTACTAGTAGATCCATGATTTCATCATCTGTTAAAGTTGCATATCGCCCACGAGCCTTCTCATCAAGTTCTTTATCCATCTCCTTGATAAGCTTCGTTGAATCCTCTGATTTCTTAGCAAGTTCATACGCAGCTTTCAATTCTTCATAATCATCTGCATACGCTTCTGGAGCTGGTGCTTCAGCACGAGCCATTGCCAGTGCATACGCAACGGATGTCTTTGTCACAGTACCTTTTTCTGTATAAGCCACTTCCAGAATAATATTGTTACTAATGTAATCCACATACTCCTTTTTCTTCATAGGAAGCATGCCCTGTAATTTAACTAGTCCATCAATCAGTGGAGTATGAACATGGCTCATGATTTCATCCATCTTTTCTTGGATATCTTTGCTCTTTACTTTTCCACTGTCAGCCACATCAGACAAAACGGAATCCTCTGCAGATTCTTCAATTAAAGACGTAAGGCGAGAGTCTGTTTCTGCGACAAATTCTACAAGGTCGTCTATTGCTTTTTTCTCTTCAGGGAGTAGTTCGGAAATGATAAGCTCTTTGGGTATAAGTTTTCCTTCCCATCCTGCAACTTTCAGTTCCGGATTTCCATCTTCATCTTTTTTCTTTGTTTCTTTCATGATGTTTTCTGTTTCTCTTGCAACACCATAACCAGCTTCGTCGGAGATGATCATAGAAACATCATCGCTAAGTACTTCATTCCAGTAAGCAAGAAGTACCTGATATACATCATATTTATTGATAAGTAAAAGGCCTTCAAACTCTTTCAATATAACTTGCGCCAATTCAACAATCAGTTCTTTTGCAGACACACCAGTCGTCAGATTTCTAAGTTTGGAATCCGCATAAGACTTCCAATTCGAAAATGCTTCATCAATCATTTCTCCATAGGCCGCAAATTCTGCATTAGAGTATGTTGTCTGACGAATCATATCTTCTTTAATATTCAGTTTATAATAACCTTCGGTAAATACACCAAGTAGTTCATCCTTAAGAGTAGGAAATTCAGTCCAGAAGCATTCCAATGCATCAATATCCGTTGCCGGTATACCACCGTGAATATGCGCATAGATATTCTGAATATCTTCCGGATCAGAAGAATCAATATAACGAGAAATATTCAAGTTGTACCCATTCTTTTCCTTAATCTCTTTATTAGGTACAAAACGAGCATATTTAGGGTCTGTTGTAATCTGCTCATTAAATGTAGTTACAATACGATAAATATCCTGTTCACGAAGTCTGTTCTTACTTCCGTCTTTTACATAACCCTTGCTAGCATCGATCATAAAGATACCAGCGCGGTTTTCCGCACCTTCTTTATCAATCACGAGAATACAAGCAGAAATACCCGTTCCGTAAAACAAGTTCGGGGGAAGACTAATGATACCTTTTATCCATCCTTTATCAACAATTTTCTGTCTAATAGTTGCTTCAGCATTTCCTCGGGACAATACTCCATGAGGAAGAATTACTGCTGCTTTACCAGTAGACTTCAATGTTTTCAAAATGTGCATCAACCAAGCATAGTCACCATTTTTTTCTGACGGTCTATCCCCATAACCAGAAAATCTTCCAAACTCTTTTAATCCATCGGACCAGTTTTTAAGAGAGAATGGAGGGTTTGCCACGATATAATCAAATCGTTCAAGTTCTGAAGGGTTATCAGCTTTTATAAACTGAGGATCTGAGAATGTGTTTCCTGCCATAATTCTAATTGTAGCTTTGTTATGAAGAACCGCATTCATCTTTGCCAAACCGGCTGTAGAACCATCTTTTTCCTGACCATAACCAGAAATTTCAAAAGGAGCTTCTGCTAATGCTCTGATTAACAAAGAACCACTTCCACAAGCCGGGTCACATACGGTTGCATCATGGTCGGTACACTTATCGATACCAATAATTTTTGCAAGAATTCGAGACACCTCTGCTGGAGTGTAGAATTGTCCCTTACTCTTTCCACTTTCAGACGCAAAATTACGCATCAAATATTCGTAAGCGTCACCAATAATATCGTCGCCTTCTGCTTTATTTTTTGAAAAATCAAGTTCAGGACGCTGAAAAATCGCAATAAGCTTAGTAAGCTTATCAACCATCTCTTTATCTTTACCAATTTTTGCTTCATCATTAAAATGAGCAATATCAATAACGCCCTTCAATCCTTCGTTTACTTCAGCTAGACGAGCTATAATCTTATCTATACCTTCACCAATATTCTTCTTATTTTTAAGTGCTATGAAATCATCAAAAGAACATCCTGTTCTTTTCTCAGGGTCAGGATTTGGATCATTTGCCTTATCAAAAACAGTCAAATCTCCGTATTTCTGCCCTTTATATTTATCAGTTACATACTTCATAAATAAAAGTGTAAGTATGTAATCCTTATATTGTGATGCATCCATGCCTCCGCGTAACGCATCGCAGCTCGCCCAAAGGGAGCTATATAACTCTGTTTTCTTTACAGCCATTGCCAGAATCTCCTTGTCATTTTTTTGCTATATCGATTACTCGATAGCACTTTTTCCACTTTTAACCCACACATCAAGTTCAGAACATTTAAATTTCCATTGTTTTCCGATTTTATGTGCCGGTATTCCTTTATCATTACGTATCCATCCTCGGAGCGTCACTGGCTTGACACCTAGGTATTCAGCAGCTTCTTCAATGTTTATCCATTTATCATTCAACTTATCTTCCATGTTCCACCTCTCGAAGTTACGTATAGATACAATTACCCAATAATATTATAGTCATTTTCGACAGCAAAAACAAGCAGTTTCTTGTTATTTGCTTATATTTGTTACTAGTTTTCTTAAAAAGTTTACAGCTTGTTCATATTTATTTTTTGATAGCCGGACATGTATGTGTCCGGTCTTTTCTTTTACAAATCTGGCATTTTCAATTCCTATCTGTTCCATAAATCAACTCTTTATCTCCTAAAAAACGGACATAGGCATGTCTGAGGTTTTTATTTTGAAATCTGGCATATTTAAGATAGTTATTAAAAACTCGTCTCAGACAAGACGTTAACCAGTCTAACTTGCTCCTCAGCTCACCATCTTCGTGGCCACGTGGTGTGTTCGTAGTTGATGAACAAGAGAACATTATCAATAGAGTGCCAGCTTACGAACGGCTGGTCACCGGAAAGAAGCGGAGTTATCCGCATGAGGTGACCATCTTATGAAAAATACTGGCATCCATATCGGTTATCTCCGCTTCGGTTCAAATGCCGAAAGGAGAAAATCGAATGGCAAACAAAGACAATCAGAGTAAAGAGTATCGTATCTACATCAAAGAATCTAAAAGCTGGGTGGATGTAAACAAGGAATTCTACACGGACTACTATCGTGACATCAACGCCTATCGCAAGCGTCAGCAGGAACATGGCCGTTGTGTCTGCCCTGCAAGCAAGCGTTATTTATGCGACATGGACTGTATGACCTGTCCGTATGCCAAGGCTGGCGACCAGCTTTCTCTCGATAACACCGTAAGCGACGGTGAAGGAAATGAAAAGAGCTGGCTTGATGACATGCCGGATGAATCCGTAGCTATCGCTAAATTAATGGAGGACGCAGAACTTCTTCGTGCCCTCTATGCAAAGCTGAATGAGCTGGACCCGGAAGGTCGTCTTATCTGCCAGCTTATTATGGAAGGAAAATCGGAACGTGACTGCGGCAAGGAAATGGGCCTCTCTCGTAATACATTCGTGTATCGCAGGGACAAGCTGTTCCAGAAGCTTCGTTCCGAGCTTAAAGACTACATCTAATATGAATGGTCGTCCTCTGATTCTTCAGGGGACGATTTTTCTTTTCAAAAAACTTTCTATGTTTTTTTGGCCAAATGGCCATCTCACCTCCATTGAGTAGTGTAAGGCGAAACAAAGCGACCTACAGAAAGCGAGGTGAACACAATGAATCAGACCTTTCACAACAGAATCGGCACTGACGCAGAAGTAATTGCTACCCTAACAGCAATCAGTCAGGTATCCGCAAGAATGGCGAAGAATCTTAGACTCATCGCCGCACAGAGACAATCAGAGGAAGGAGGAACAACAAATGTCAAAAATGAACGATATGGCTATGACCATCGAAGAACTGAGAAATGCTGCCGTTGCTATTAACGATGCAGCAGACTGGCTCGCACAGCAGTTTAGAGAATCACCTAAAGCTGCCGAAGAACCGGAAGCCCCCGCCGCTCCTGCAAAACCTGCACTGACTCTTGAAGATGTTCGCGCTGTTCTGGCTAACAAATCTCGTGCCGGACATACAGCTGAGATTCGAGAGCTTCTTAAAAAGTATGGTGCAAGCAAACTGTCACTCGTAGATCCGAAACATTACGAAGCCCTGCTCAGGGAAGCGGAGGTGCTCTAATATGCCACCAAAAGGACATGCACTCCTCTCCGCATCCTCTTCTGATCGATGGCTTCACTGCCCACCGTCAGCAAGACTCTGCGAAACCTACGAGGATAAAGGTAGTGATTATGCAGCTGAAGGAACCGATGCACACGCTCTTTGTGAGTACAAGCTCCGTAAAGCTCTCGGCATGAAAGCTACTGATCCAACAAAAAAACTAAATTGGTACAACGCCGAAATGGAAGATTGTGCTACCGGATACGCCAGCTTTATTATGGAGCTTTTAGAAGATGCCAAGCAGATCTGCTCCGATCCAGTTGTTCTGATTGAGCAACGAGTAGACTTCTCCCGTTGGGTAGAACAAGGCTTCGGAACCTCAGATGCTATTCTCATCAGTGATGGAACAATGCACGTAATTGACTACAAACACGGTCTTGGAATCCTTGTTTCCGCTGAAGACAATCCACAAATGAAGTGTTACGCCCTTGGCGCTCTGGAGCTTTTCGATGATATTTATGACATCGATACGGTCAGCATGATCATCTACCAGCCCAGACGCCAGAACATTTCTACCTATGAGGTCAGTAAGGAGGATCTGTATCAGTGGGCCGATGAAGTTCTAAAGCCTACCGCTGACTTAGCCTTTGCCGGTGATGGAAATTTCCTGTGTGGTGAATGGTGCGGATTCTGCAAGGCAAAGCATGAATGCAGGACCAGAGCAGAAGCCAATCTTTTACTCGCACAGCACGATTTCAAACTGCCACCACTGCTTACGGATTCAGAAATCGAAGTCATCCTTTCCCGTGTCGATGAACTGGTCTCCTGGGCCAACGACATCAAGGAATATGCACTCCAGCAGGCAATCAGCGGTAAAGAATGGACTGGCTGGAAACTGGTCGAAGGTCGCTCTAATCGCAGATATACCAACGAAGACGCTGTATCAAAGGCTGTCGAAGCCGCTGGTTTTGACCCTTATGAAAAGAAGCTACTTGGTATCACTGCTATGCAAAAGTTGCTTGGTAAATCTCGCTTTGAAGAACTTCTTGCAGCCTATATTGAAAAGCCACAAGGCAAACCTACTCTTGTGCCGGAAAGCGATAAGCGCCCGGCAATGAACACAGCAAAAAACGATTTTATGGAGGAATATGACAATGAGTAAAAATGTAAAAATGACAAATCCCATGAAGGTTATCACTGGTCCTAACACACGCTGGAGCTACGCCAACGTCTGGGAACCGAAATCCATCAACGGCGGCACTCCGAAATATAGTGTCAGCCTGATTATCCCAAAGTCCGACACAAAGACTGTCGCAAAGATTAAAACCGCTATCGAGGCTGCATACCGTGAAGGTGAAGCAAAGCTCAAGGGCAATGGTAAGTCCGTACCTGCTCTTTCCGTACTTAAAACGCCACTTCGTGACGGAGATCTTGAAAGACCGGATGATCCGGCATACGCTGGCAGCTACTTTGTGAATGCAACCTCTGCACCTGGTATCGTAGATGCAGAACGCAATCCTATCCTCACTCGTTCTGAGGTTTACTCTGGAGTCTACGGTCGTGCCAGCATCAGTTTTTACGCTTTCAACAGCTCTGGCAATAAAGGCATCGCCTGCGGCCTTAACAATCTGCAGAAGATTCGTGATGGCGAGCCTCTTGGCGGTAAGGCATCTGCTGAATCTGACTTTGCAACTGATGACGACGATGATTTTCTTGACTAATGGAGGTAGCAAACTATGGAGACAATCGTGATTAGCACAATTCTTGTAAACCATCTGGGATGACCGCATCACAGTTGAACTGAAATCTGGCGTCAGCATTGATGTGGATGCATAACTCTATAGATGTACAAAGGCTCCCCACCACTGGATAATTTCCGGTGATGGGGAGCCTTTTCATTTTATTTCAAATTTTCAATATTTAATTCCATGAACGTTAAAAAATTAGTAGCATCTTTTAACAAACAGGAAAAGGTTTCTGCATAATTTTCTTTTTTCACATCAAGCTTTTTCGTAATTTTTTGATATCCCTTTCCTTTACGATGTCCCGTTCCACTTGAACGTAACTCCTGTAGATTTCTCAAGAACTTAATATGCTCATTATAATTTTCGATATTACTTTCACATAGCCAAGCCTCTATTTTTGAAATGCTACCTACAAGTTTTTCGTAATTACCAGTTAACCGTTTTGAAATGCTCTTTTCATTTAAAGAATCAATCAGTATTTTGACTAAAGAAAGAACAAGCATATCCATCTCAGCAATTGAATTATTTACTGGAACTCGTAATGTTTCAAAATTATAAGCATCCTGCTCTGTTAATGATAAAAATAAAGGCCATCCATACTTTTCAGTGAAAACTCTATTTAATCGTGTATAAGCTTTCTTAAAAACAAAATCTGGAGACTCTGAGTCTGATGCAATACACATAAAATCTCTCTTTATTTTTGTTTTGCTCAATTTTCCTCCAATCGACTTGTTAAATCCCCTCCAATAATGCTGCTCGGCTTCACTTGGTAAATCTCTTCCTAAATCACCTAAATAAGCTGATACATAATCTGAATTACTATTATCAATATACAATGACCACAATACACCACATCGAATAATTCCATCTTCGACTTTATAAATTTCAGGTTTCGAATAATACTTATTCAGTACTGCACTGTCAAAATATACAGGTGTTAAATAGTGCGGCGCTGTTGGATTTGCCCCGAAGTAGTTGTTTAATTCTTTCGGATTACAAGTATGGCGTATTTCTTTTCCGTTCTCATCTATACCAATAATAAAATCAACATAAGTCTTTTCTTCATTATACGGCCAAATATTACTATCACATAAACTGCAACCTGAGACAACATTTTTTGCATAAATGATGGAATAATTTTTCCTTTTTAGTCCAGTTGATGTATTTCCGATATTAAGTGTATAAAAAATTGTGTTTTCGCTATTTCTATAAGCCAATCCATCTTCCTTGATTTTTTCCGAATTATCGATAGAAACGCATCTGCTATCAATATGTATCATCAATACTTTTTCTTTTACTGCTAGATACGTTTTTAAGTATCTTTTATGTATAGTTACATACCCATTATCATTCATTTTCACTACGGTAATTCCTTCGCCGTTAGAAACATCAATATATTCATTTTTTTGTGAATTGAAATACAGATTGAATAATAATCGAAACTCTTCAACAATTTCTATTGAATCTGTAGCTACGCCATTATATTCTCTTTTTATAACAAGTGGTTCATAACCATTGTCATTTCCCCAACGATGATAAACCTTTTCATCATCCTCCCAAGAACCGTAAACTGTAATTCCAGGCATCAATGTATGTGCATTATATGTATCATTTTCCATATCATTTTCAACTTCATTCAAAGGAAGAAGAAAACTCTGAAGGTATATATCATACTTTTTATCAATTTTATTTCCTGATACAGGAACCATTATGTCAGCATCTAATCCTCTCTCTATCCATTCTCGAATATCAATCTGATACAAATAATCTTTATCCATCATCTTTCAAATCCTCCTGTCATCTATTCCACTGCCAAGTCTACCCCTTAGTATCGAGTGGCTTAAACTGCGGTCGGCTCTGATAACAATCCTGGTGTCACAACCTCTAACATCTAATCCACAGCCTAAACCCCTACCGTTATTCTCCGGCCATTCAATTTTTCTCCAGCGAGACTGAAAAGTAGATATGTTTCCATACAAGAAAACCGAGCTTTTCGCAAGGCTTCTCTGATGATACCAACCTTACAAAAAGCCCGGAAATACGCCACTTTTCGGCACTTGATTTTATTTTCTTGACAGCAAACACACCGTCTCCACATGTGTCGATAGGGTATTTTAGATGCACTTTCCAGAGTTTTCACTGTACTCTGGGAGTGAAAAATGTTGCACTCCTCTCTGATAAGGCTGCAAAAATTGACATGATGCACTCTCTCCTGCCCCTGCATAGAAAAAGATTGCATTGTATTTTAGATGTAAGCCAGATCAGCTTACG
>OKRZ01001066.1_pt1 | contig 21653 bp, 11 predicted proteins | sample 1601141 | NCBI WGS metagenome assembly OKRZ01 (sample SAMEA3541524, study PRJEB24748) | human gut metagenome | biome: human gut; feature: human-associated habitat; material: faeces | place: China | collected 2012
TGATTCAGCCTATAGTCATTTAAGACTAGTGTCAAAGTTAGTTCACTGCAACTCTTCTTTTCAAATATACACTTATATTTTATTGTGATATTTAATACTGCAAATGTAAATGTGTCAAAACTCTGGCATATCTCCTTTTTTGATATAAAATATTCACTCCCCTCGTTGGTCTATACGACTATTCTTTGCCTCATAAATCAACTGTGTTATATGGATTTCTCTTTCAATATCATCGGTCGGGAAGACTTTTCTTTTTACGCAATTTTTCCGGATATTCAAATTGAACGATGGAGAGTAAACAGAATACAACACTTTTTTTTGAAAAATCCACTACATACAGGTAATAATCTTATTTTTCAAAAAAAGTGCATTCCAGGTATCTTATTCTTTTTTTCGTTAGATGTAGGCCACACCGCCTGAGTAGGTATTACAATAGAATCAATAGTATATGTATAATTAATTTGCCTCCGATTTAATGTCCAATCATTGCCATACAACATTTCTTACAGTCTGCCTTAACCCGGGTAGCAGTTTGTATTTTTCCTGATAAGATATGGCGTATTCAAATCATCCGGTAATCCGGAACATTTATCAAACGGGTATATAGAGATAAATCCAAACAACAAAAAAGGGCAGTTGTAACGCTTCATATCCTTACAAGAGAAAAGCATACGCCTATAGGAAAGGATTTGCTGTGCTTTCGCAAGAACAATAACTTATAAACCAATTTAAAGCAACATTTGAAATGAAAAAAAATCAAGAATCAGAGAGGTATAAGGAAGATTATTCCATTACACTCGGAATTTGCAGAGTCGGCGAATGGTACCGATAGAGATACTGAGGTTTTATGCGGTCAAAAAGGAAAGGAGATCTACCAAGCTAATGTGATATATAAATGTGTCGGTGATCCGAAGGAAGTGGGAGCACCGCACAAGGCTTTGAAAGATATAGACAATCATAAGACCACCATCATAAGGAACAGATTCGGCAAATGGTGGCTGGGAAATTTAGTTGGCAAGCTTGGCAGTGACTGGATGACACTCAATTACCGTGGGGAGATAGTCGTTACAGACTGGATGATAATATGCTCACGATCACTCATTGTACGGCATGATGTGAACAGGAAGAAGTCAGGGAAACTATAGAGTAAGCATTTCCGTCCATCAAGGTACATTACAGTGAGGAAGAACCGGGAATGAACATCTATCCACCAATGATACGACCGACAGGTCTTTTCCAGAGCGTTACTGCCTAGACCACTTTGAAGGAAATCCGAAGTATTTCGTGACAATTGGAGAGGCTGCCCAGTATGTTTCGGGATGGTAGGGAAAAGTATGCTCCTGACATGAAATCTATAGAGGAGGCCCTGAACGAGTATATAGAACGGCCGGGCAATCAGGATATGACATATTCCTTCCATGAAATTAGGATAGTAAAATAGAATCGATAAAATAATAAGAGAAACTGGGGTAATACTTGGTTTCTCTTTTTTGATTGTAAATCTATAAGAATGTTGGCAGTTTTCAGAGAAATCAAGAACTTCAGAAGCGCGAGGCTCTGGAAAAGGGTCTCCCGTTCATCATCTTATGGTCATTTTGGAAGACCGGTCACATAATTCTTTTAACTAAGGGAAATTGCCAATCTTCCATTACGGACAGTTATTCATTTAATTCAAAGTATAATCTGCCCCGTATCCCTATAGGAGTTCGTACTTTTATTGTTAACCGCTCCATAGTAGGTAATAGTAGGTAACAGTAAACAGTTTCGGATCAATATCCTTACCGGACGACAGCCTTCCAAGACGTTCCGCATATCCTGACTTACCGATCCTTCATCATCACTGCTTATATCCTTCCAGCAGACAATCAGTGTGGGCTTGTCCATCAGTCCGCTTATCCTCTTTACGAATGTACCGAACTCATCTCGTCAAAACACTTTCCGGATAAACCGAAATCCATCTTCCTGAATTCTGTGACCGAGTTGTACTTCTCTCCGTATCAAGAAGGGTGAAACTGGTGGAGCTCTGAACAGAATATTGCCAGTCCTTCGAATATGAGCACATGGATGGAGATTGTCAGACCTTCAGATCAAAGGGAATACAGCCTTTTTCGTTGTAATACCCCTCCAGTTATAAGTTCGTTGTTTTAGTAGTTTTAGTCTCAAGTTAGGCAATTGTTGACCTATTGTTGCTTCCAAACCAAGCAATTTAGAATTTACTCCTAAAAAGTGCAATAAGAGAAAAAACTCATTTTATGAGTTGCTTATCATTCTAAACTTATTATATTTGCTCCCGTAATCTAAAAAATGAAAGGTGATACTAGAGAAACAACATATTGATTTTGAACAGATTTATCTTTCTTATTTCTCGAAAATGAAACGTTTTGCCCGAGAATATGTCTTATCGGATGAAGATGCAGAGAATATAGTACAAGATGTTTTCCTCGATTTTTGGGAAAAGAAAGAACTATTGCCACTACCTATCAATATTCTGGCCTATTTATTCACTTCTATAAAAAACCGTTGCATTGACTTTCTACGGCACAAAATAGTGCAGAAAGAAGTAGAAAATAAAATGCAGGAAGAATATAGATTGACCTTACAAATGAAATATTATTCTTTAGGAGAATTAGATGAAGGGATTTTTGAAAAAGATGATGTAGAACAATTGCTCTCTAAAGTAATAGATTCGCTGCCTGAAAGATGTAGAGAGATATTTTTGAAAAGTAAGATAGAGGGCAAAAAGCAAAAGGAAATAGCAGAAGAGATGAACATTTCAATTAATACGGTTGAAACTCAGATGGGAATTGCCTATAAAAAGCTACGAAACGAACTAAAAGACTATTTTCCTCTTTTTATCTTTCTGTATTATTTGTAACCTGAACAAAAAAAGTGATTTTCTTTTAGCGGATTCTTTTTCTACATTCGTCTATACTATGAATTAAGTCATAAAAAGATGGATGAACGTATATTAAAATATTTCCAAAACAGCCTAGCACCCAATGAGAGGTTGCTACTTCTTCGTGAAATAGAGAAAAATGAGGAGCTAAAAAAGCAGTTTGCCGAGTATCAGAATATCCAGGCATTACTGAACTTATCCTCACACACAGAAGATAAGAAAGAGGGAGAAACAAGCTATCAGCATTTCCAAAAACGGATAAAAAGCAAAAAAATGCGTATTTGGCTGGTGAAAACAATGAAATATGCAGCTGCAATACTCATTTTAATGATAAGCACATATCAGCTATCTATTTGGCAGATGTCACATAAGCTACAAGATGACTTCCAAGTGCAAACCAATACTTTATATGTACCAGCCGGGCAACGTGCTTGTATATCTTTGCAAGATGGTACCGTGGTCTGGTTAAATGCTCAATCGACCTTGACCTACCCCTCGCATTTTTATGGAAAGGAAAGAACTGTTTCCATTATAGGCGAAGCCTTTTTTGAAGTAGCTAAAGACAAAAACAGACCTTTCATCGTAGCGGCTCAAGATGCGAAAATACAAGTATTAGGAACAAAATTCAATGTATATAGCTATCCGGATAGCAAACAAATCAGGACAAGTCTGATTGAAGGTGCCGTTCAAGTGTTCTACAAGAGTAAGCAAGTTATATTAAGGCCCAATGAAGAAAGCATTGCACAAGACGGGAAATTGACAGTCAGCAATATAAAAAATCCTGATATGTTATTATGGAGAAATGGCATCTACAGCTTTAATAATGAACGCTTGGCTGACATTGTTAACAAATTGGAGCTATATTATGATGTCACAATCAATATTGCAAATCCCAAATTGAAAGATATAAATTATACATGTAAATTCCGTCAAAGAGATGGAATAGAGAAAATACTACATACCATTCAAAAGATACATCATTTCAAAATTGAAATAGACAAAGAAAATAACGTGATCACCTTAAAGTAATACAATTGTTTAACCCTTAATACATTATCCACATGAAAACATAGAATTATAATCAAGAAGGCGACAAGTGCACCACCACCTGTCGCCAGTAGAAAGTAAACACCGGAAAAAAATTTAGTATTCACTCTAAATACAAAGATATGAAAATAAATCCTTTGTTATCACTCTTTATTGTCCAAAATCAAAGCTTTAAAGATTATTTTAGAATTATGAAAATCTCTTTATTCTTGCTATTTGCTTGTGCCCTCCAATTACTGGCAGTAAATACAGAAGCACAAAACGCAGTCATAACCTTTCCTTCTAATTCTATATCTGTAGGTCAGTTAATAGAAGAGATAGAAAAGCAGACAGATTACTTAGTTGTATATAGCAATCGCGAAATAGATACCAACCGGCAGGTCATTATACAAAATAAATCTGCTAAGGTATCTTCATATTTGAAAGAGACATTGGCGAAAGTAGGTATTGGCTATAAATTCGAAAACGATTATATTATTTTATCGAAAAATACCAGCTTATTAGATCAGATACAACAAGAAAAAATAACAGGAATAGTGACTGATGTAAAAGGAGAGCCGATTATAGGTGCAAATGTCAGTGTTATAGGCAAATCAATAGGTACAATTACAGATATAGATGGCAAGTTTACCATCCAAGCTTCACTAGGAAATACCCTTCAAGTTTCATTCATTGGCTACAAAACTCAAACCACCAAAGTTGCAAACAAACATATCACAATTGTTTTACAAGAAGATATGGAAATGCTTGATGAAGTGGTTGTAATTGGCTATGGAACTGTGAAGAAGTCAGACTTGACAGATTCAGTTTCTTCCATTTCACAGAAAAATATAAAGGACCAGCCAATGACTCGATTGGATCAAGCTTTAAGCGGAAGAATTCCCGGCGTCGTTGTTATAACAAACTCCGGTGCACCGGAGCAGAGTACCCAAATTCGTATACGTGGTGCAAATTCTATTTATGGTGGAAATTCACCACTTTATATTGTAGATGGGGTACCTAACACCGATTTATTTAACAATCTGGCTCCTAATGATATACAATCGATAGAGGTCCTGAAAGACGCTTCGGCAACTGCTATTTATGGTTCTCGCGGTGCAAACGGAGTAATACTGGTCACTACCAAAAGAGGGGCTGAAGGTAAGACAAATATTCACTTGGAAACAGAACAATCAATATCTACCATTGCCAAAAAGCTAGATCTATTAAGTGCAAGTGAATATGCAGAATTCTATAATGAGTATCGTCGGGAAAAGGGGGCTAATCAAGATTTCTTTTCTCCGGATGAAATCACTCAGTGGAAAAAAAATGGGGGTACAGACTGGCAAGATCTAATGTTCAGAACAGCTCATACTCAAAATTATAAACTCTCTATTTCAGGAGGTATTCCGAAACTTCAATATTTGGTATCTATGAATATGATGGACATAGAAGGCATTTTGAAGGAATCGAAAAGTCAGAAATTCAGTTTACGGTCTAATATAACTGCTGATGTAACTAATTGGTTGAAAATGAACTTAGACGTAAATGCAGTAAGACGAAAAACAAATAAAAATGGTCCCCGTGGAGGAGTCGGAACTATTATAGCAGATGCAATTACCTATAGTCCTACCTTGAAATTAAAAGATGAAGAAGGAAACTGGTTGAGAGATAATATCAATTCAACAAAAGATAACCCTTATGGCCGATTAACTCAAGATTTGGATGAAAGTTACACTAATTATCTAGCAGCAAATTTACAGTTTATGGTACAATTACCAGTAAAAGGGTTGAGTTTGAATTTCCAAGGTGCTGCCCATTATAAAGATTACAAGAATCGTTGGATGAAGTCGAATGCAAAGGATTTACGAGCTCAAAACAATTCTGCAAATAATAATCAAAACGATAGTTTTGACTGGTATAATGTAAATCAAATAAATTATGCAAGAGAATGGAAAGAACATAAGTTGAATCTTATGGGAGCCATAGAATTATCACAATCAACAACTACAGGATTGTCTAATGAAGTAGCTAACCTGAGAACAGAATCTGTTGATTTTTGGAATTTGAGTTTGGGAGATATGAATCTGTTTAGCAATTCATTTTCACGCTCTTCGTTAGTTTCACTTATGGGACGTGCAATGTATCAATTCAAAGATAGATACTTACTTACTGCGACTATTAGACGAGATGGTTCTTCCAAATTCCAAGGTAAGAATAAATGGGGAAATTTTCCATCAGTTGCCGTTGCCTGGAGAATGTCAGAAGAATCTTTTATAAAGAATCTCAATATTTTTGATGTCTTAAAGTTAAGAATGAGTTGGGGCAATACAGGTAACCAAGCCATTGGAGCCTATTCAACCTTAGGGCTTCTAGCTGAGTCGAAGTATGGTTGGGGAGGTACAAGTGATTATCCCGGATACGGAGTTTCCGGACCTGCCACTCCTAATCTGACATGGGAAAAAACTACTCAATATGATTTAGGCTTAGATATGGCATTTGCAAATAATAGAATTCTGGCAAATATCGATCTATACCAAAAGAATACAACCGGGTTGTTACTAAAGAAACCTATACCATACTATGATGGCGGAGGAACCACTTGGGTAAATCTTGGTGAAGTGAAAAACAGAGGTATTGAATTCTCTTTAACCGGAATTCCTATTCAAAACAAAAATTTAATATGGGAAAGCACATTTAATGTATCCTACTCAAAAAATGAAGTTGTCAGCTTAGGAGATGAAACAAGATTACATCCGGGAACAAAATTAGACCAAGCTTCTCTCAATACGGCCGTATTGCAAGTAGGAAAACCATTAGGTAGTATCTATGGATATATTTGGGAAGGTTTATGGCGTACTGACGAGGTCGAAGAGGCAGCCAAATGGGGGCAAAAGCCAGGAGATAACAAATTTAAGGAGAAAAATGTGAATTACAAATTGGAATCTGATGACGCAGATATTATCGGACAAGCATTTCCTGATGTAATATTAGGATGGAATAATACCATCAAATGGAAGAATTTAGATTTCAATTTATTCTTTCAAGGTTCACTGGGAGCTGACCGTTTGAATTTATCACGCTATCTCACCAATGAATGTGTCAGTGATTCACGTTTTATCACCTCTAAAGAAGGTTATTATAACAGATGGACACCCGAAAATCAAAATACTAAAATACCAAACCCGTTCAGTTCGACAATCAATTCCAGATTTGAAACTGCTCAATATTTGGAAAAAGCTGATTATCTAAGATTAAAGAATATAAGTATTGCATATACAATCCCCAGAGCAAAAACAAAATTTGCAGATATCAGAATCTCCCTGAGTGCTCAAAACCTGTTTACGATCACGTCTTACACAGGATATGATCCGGAAGGAACTATGGATATCACAAGCAATGGCGGCAATAGTGACATTAACGCAGGCGTTGATGGCGGTTCATACCCATTACCAAGAACATTTACTTTGGGGCTTGGATTCTCATTTTAGTTTAACCAATAAAATAGATGCAAAATGAAAAAAATATTGATTTATAGCATATTATTATTTGCTTTATGTTCTTGTGACAATTTCCTGGAAGAAGACCCTCGTGGTAAACTTACCCCTTCCTCTTTCTTCTCAAGTCCGGAAGACTTGGATATGGCTATAACTGGGATGTACAACAAATATTACCAGACTAATGCTCGCGTCTTCAGAGCCATTTATGTGTGGTGTGCAGATGATGTAACAGCCCATAGTGGTGGTAATAAGTCACGTTTTTCGGAATATGACCGGTTTAATTTCAACTCGGGAAATACAGATATTCTTGAAATGTATCAACTCTATTATCAGACAATCAAAGCTTGCAATTATGTAATTAATAATGCAGAAAGAACACCGGTTGAGAAATCTTTCCTGGAGCCGAGACTGGGACAAGCCTACTTTTTAAGAGCATTAAACTATTTTATGCTTGTACGCATTTGGGGACGTATACCTCTAGTCACAGAGAATGAGATAAATTACAATACCCCAAAAGCAGAGGTGAATAAAATATATGAATTAATAGAATCGGATGCATTAACAGCAGAAAGAATGCTGCCGGATAATCATAAGATAGCCCCCTATTTTCAGAACGGAATTAATGTAGCTCCTAACAAAGGCGCTGCAAAAGCTTTACTAGCCTCTGTTTACATGACGGAAGCAGGCTGGCCTTTGAAAAAAGGAGCGGAATATTATGATAAGGCGGCTGCAAAGTATAAAGAAATCATTGAAAACGAAGATACGTATGGTTATATATTAGAACCGGACATACGTACATTGACTAAAGAACCTGAAGCTAATTACTCCAAGGAAATAGTATTTGGAGAGTTCCATAACAAAACGAAAAACTATTTCTCTGGACCCAAAAGCGAATTACCAGAGGAGTCCGGCGGATGGTGTGACTATATGGTTGAATTGGAATTCTTTAAAAGTATGCCGGAAGGAATACGCAAGGATGCTTGGTTCCTGACCAAGGTGACGATGACCGGGCAGGAGCGTAACCCAGAAACGGGACGCTATCCATTACTAAATTGGGATGATCCCGCAACCAATCAGAAACATCCTTATTGGAAGAAAAATATAGAAAGTTCAGACTGGGTATTTAATTATGATGACGGGTATTATGAAACCAAAGGAATTTCAAGCGCAAGCGGGAAAACCAGAATGATATTTAGATATGCTGATATCTTACTATTGTACGCAGAAGCAGTTGCTTATGGAACTAAGAGTATTGATGATTTAGCATTTGACTGCATGTGGAGAGTACAAGAAAGAGCTGGAGTACCACTTATTTCAAAGGATGTCACTAAAGAATATTTCCAAAAAGCTGTTCTGGATGAGAGACGGTGGGAAACCGCAGGTATGGAACATAGCTGTATGGGGCGTTTCTTTACTATGCAAAGACATGAGATTCTTCATTTGCAAAAGAATTATAGAGATGCAGCCGAGCTTTCTTTAAATCCCAATTTAACATTAAGCGAAGAATTCTATTATTTTCCGATACCAGACAATGAACTCTTGATAGTTCCTGGATTAAAAGATTAATTCTACTTTTCTAAAATGAGGGTTTTAAGAGTTCGCGTTTCTTCTGAAACCCTCTTTCATTTATAAAACATTTAATATGAGATACTTTAGTATAATATTTGTATTATGCTTGACCCTTTCTATGGTTCAAGCTCAGCAAACCTCTTTTGTAAATCCTTTCATTGGTACTTCCGATGATCATGGACAAACCGATCCATCCGCAACCATTCCGTTCGGGATGATTAAACCGGGGCCAGAAACTATACCTCGCGGAAACGGAGGTTATGATTATCAATCACAACAGCTGAAAGGATTCTCACAGACCAGAATGTCTGGAGTAGGCTGTATAGGCGTCGGAGGAAACCTGCTGATAACACCTTTTGTCGGAACAGCATGCAAGACTTTAAAAATGGATAAGGCGTCAGAAACTGCAATTCCCGGATATTATAGCGTAACTTTAGATAATCAACTTAAAGTTGAAATAACCACAGGTAGGACTGCAGCTATCTATCGTTTTACCTATCCTGCTACAGAGACCGCCGGCATAAAAATAAATTTCAAACATTCTTATGGTAAGCATATTGCCGAAGAACATAGCATTATAGGAGACAATGCAGTAAAAGGATTTGTGCGTTCTGCTTGCACTTGTGATTTAGGCAGTTACAAATTTTATTATTATATTGAAAAAGATAAATCTACTTATAAACCAGAAGATAACGATTCAGAATTACTATGGAAGTTTCAAACAGAGCCTAATGAACAAATTATACTGAAAATAGGATTATCCTCTGTCAGTGCAGAAGAAGCTGAGGCGAATCTCAAAAAAGAGTGCTCGAATCAGTCTTTCGAACAGATACGCACCAATGCACGTATTGCCTGGGAAAATCTATTGGGACAAATACAAGTAGAAACTTCTGATGAAGATTTAAAAACATCATTTTATACGCGGCTCTATCATGCCTGCCAGACCCCTTTCACAATCAATGATTATTCCGGTAGTTATAAGGGAAGTGACGGAAAAGTATATAGCCAGCAGTTGCCCTATTATCATGGTTGGTCTATTTGGGATACCTACCGAACAAAATATCCTCTGTTGTCTATTGTTTGTCCCACGGAATACAAGCACATGATCTCCTCACTTGCGGAATTATACAAACAAGGCAAGCCTCGTTCTGCAACAAAGACAGAACCATTTCTGACAACACGTACTGAACACTCTATTATCACGATTTTAGATGCATTACAAAAAGGAATGTTTGATGGTTCTCTCGACGAACTACTTCCACTGATGCTAAAAGAGGCAGAAGATATCTCCAATGACTCACCGGACAAAGCATTGGAACGAGGATATGATTTCTGGGGAGTTTCTGAACTCGCAGGGAAAATGGGTAATAAAGAGTTAAAAAAAGAGTTCTCTTTACGCTCAAAAGAATACAGGCCAATATGGTTACAAAAATTTAAGGACATTGGTCCAACTTCAGATATAATGCATGGTGACGGTTTGTACGAAGGTACTATATGGCAATATCGTTGGTTCGTACCTCATGACTTCGACTGGGTTATTGCGACTTTGGGTAGCAAGAAAAAGGTTTTGAGTGAATTAGATTATTTCTTTGAGAACAATTTATTCAATATGGGAAACCAACCTGATATACATGTTCCATTTTTATATTATTACCTTGGAGCGCCATGGAAAACGCAAAAGTTAGTCCGCCAAATATTACTTGAACCGACCACTAATTATTATGGGACACATGAAAAGTGGGAAAAACCTTATATCGGCAAAATCTTCAATACCACTCCACAAGGGTACTTGAAGGAAATGGATGATGATGCCGGAACCATGTCCTCTTGGTTTGTGCTCTCTTCCATAGGATTATTTCCTGTCTGCCCAGGTATACCCTATTATTGGATAAATGCTCCGGTCTTTGATACGGTTACATTACACCCAACGTCTCAACAAGAATTTAAAATCCATGTAAATCGCCCTGATGCAGAGTGTATCTATATTCAAAAAGCAATTTTAAACGGTAAAGTTTTAAATAGAAGTTGGTTAAGCTATGACGAAATCATGCAAGGCGGAGATTTGACCCTAGAGTTAGGAAAGCTTCCTAATAAACATTGGGGACATAATACTGATTTTATAAAGTCACTATTTAAAAAATAAATTAAATGAAAAGAAAGGAATGTTTTTGGTGGGTATTTGCGATAATTGGAGTATGCTTTCTGAGCATAAGATGTAGTAATGTAAAAGAGGATTATTGCTGTTATGTAAATCCCTTTATTGGTAATGCAGATAATGGCCACACATTTCCAGGAGCTTGCGTACCATTTGGAATGATACAAGTAAGTCCGGAAAGTGGAAATGGTTCGTGGAGATATTGCTCCGGCTTTAATATTGAGGATGACTCTATCATGGGATTTTCCCAAAATCATTTGAACGGTACGGGATGTCCCGACTTAGGAGATATATTGATTCTACCATTTTGTGGTGATATACAAAATGAAAAATATAAAAGTAGATATGAGAAAGAACATCAAAAAGCTCATCCAGGATACTATTCAGTAGTTTTATCTGATTTTGGAGTGGAGGTAGAATTGACTGCGACACAACGCACGGCCATGCATCGTTATACTTTCAGAAAAGCAGAACCGACACATATTCTGGTAGACCTTCAAAGTGGAATCGTAAGTAAGAATGAGCAGCTGCGAACTCATGTAATAGATGCAGAAGTGCAGCTGTTAGACCAATATAGTATCGTCGGAAAGAACAAGGTGAAAATGTGGGTAGAAAGAGAGTTCTTCTATGTTATCAAATTCGACAAACCCTATATAGCTATTGAAGAACTTCAACCTCAAGAAGGAGAAAAAGCCAAACGCCTTCTTCTTTCATTTGATTTAAAACCAGGAGAAAATATTCAAGTAAAAGTCGGTCTGTCTACTGTCAGCATAGAAGGTGCACAGGAAGCATTAGAAAAAGAAAATCCAGATTGGAACTTTGAAAAAGTAAAGGCTCAATCTGCCCAAGCCTGGAACAATCTGTTGTCACGGATAGACGTATCAGGCACAGAAGAACAAAAAGTAAACTTCTACACTTCCATTTACCATTTATGTATCCAACCTAATAATATAACTGATGTGGATGGAAGATACAGAGGTCCTAATGACAGCATCCTCTACTCTCCCATAGGAGAATACTATTCTACCCTATCCTTGTGGGATACTTATCGTGCAGCTCATCCATTATATACTCTTTTAGTACCGGAGAAAGTTAACGGATTTGTCAATTCAATGTTATCTCACTGTGATACACAGGGTTATTTACCCATATGGGCTTTATGGGGTAAAGAAAATCATTGTATGATCGGTAACCATGCCATCCCCGTTATTGTAGATGCATATCTGAAAGGATATAAAGGTTTTGATCCTGAGAGAGCTTATGAAGCAATCAGAAAATCATCATTAGAATCTCACCCGAAGTCTGATTGGGAAACCTACAATCAATATGGATACTATCCTTTCGATCTTATTCCTGAAGAATCAGTTTCCAGAACTTTAGAGAGTTGCTATGATGACTATTGTGTGGCACAAATGGCAAAAGCATTAGGAAAGAAAGAAGATTATAATTTCTTTTCCAAAAGAGCCCGTGCATATACATCCCTGTTTGATCCGGTAACCAAACTAATGCGCGGGAAGGACTCACAGGGCAAATGGAGAGAACCTTTTGATCCTTTCAGACTATCACATGCCGGAACTTCCGGAGGGGATTATACTGAAGGAAATGCATGGCAATATGTATGGCATGTGCAACACGATGTAGATTCTTTAATTGAGATGATGGGAGGAAATAAAGCATTTACAGCAAAACTCGATTCACTCTTCTGGCTTGAGAACAATACTGTAAATACAGGTTTTGTATCTGATGTGACCGGACTCATAGGACAATATGCCCATGGGAATGAACCTAGTCATCATGTAGCTTACCTATACAACTATGCAGGGGAATTCTGGAAAACCCAAAAACTTATCCGAGAAATCTTTGATCACTTTTATCTGCCCGTTTCCGACGGTTTGTGCGGAAATGACGATTGTGGGCAGATGTCCGCATGGTATTTGTTCTCAGCTATGGGATTTTATCCTGTAGATCCTATCAGTAAAGAGTATATTATTGGTGCTCCTCAACTGAAGGAGATGATATTACGTCTGGAAGGTGGAAAGAATTTCATCATTCGTGCCGAAGGCTTATCAGAAGAAAATAAATATGTAAAGGCAGTCTTTTTGAATGGAAAAGAATTAAAACGGTTTAGAATCTTTCATCATGAAATCACAGACGGAGGTATTTTAGAATTTATCATGACGGATAATCCGTCAAAATCATTTAATTAATTATGAAAGTATACATATTATCAATCCTTTTCTCCCTGTCTTTTTCGTTAGTGTGGAGTAAAGAGTATAATGCATCTTTTTTTGGCATAAAGTCTGATGGAGTAACATTGAACACCAACTCTATCCAGACTGGTATTAATTATATTCACAAAGAAGGGGGAGGTGTTTTAGTTTTTAATGTCGGCCGTTATTTAACAGGTAGCATTGAACTCAAATCGAACGTAGCGATACAATTAAAGGAAGGAGCAGTGCTGGTAGGTTCCCTAAACCCTTATGACTATAATATGGAAGGTCCTTGCTATAGTATGATTCGAGCTATAAACCAAAAAAATATAGCCATTTATGGAAAAGGAATAATTGATGCACAAGGGCGTCAAGTATCATACAACATAATCGACCAAGTACATAAAGGTTTTATCAAAGCCCCTTTGGAAAACGACAGACCGCGTAGACCGCGAGGAATTCATTTTAAGCAATGCCGAGGCATAACTATAGAAGGGATTACTATAAAAAACACCTGTGATTGGACACAGGAATATGAAGAATGCGATTCGCTATGGGTCAGGGGTATTACAGTCGACAATAAAGCATATTGGAATAATGATGGCATTGATATCGTCGATTGCCAGAATGTTTTGATAGAGAATTCTTTCTTTGACTCTTCGGATGATGCAGTTTGCCTGAAATCCCATAAAACTGAAACTGCATGCCGGAATGTAGTAATTCGTAATTGTACTATGCGTTCGAGTGCCAACGGGATAAAATTAGGTACTATGACAGTTGGAGGATATGAAAATATCCGGATCATAAACAATAAGATTTATGATACTTATCGTTCGGCATTAACAATAGCTACTCCCGATGGAGGATACGCCCGAAACATAGTAGTGGATAGTCTGCAAGCCTATAATACAGGAAATGCTATATTTCTTCGAATAGGCAACCGTACGCATTCGAATAAAATCGGAACAATGGACTCTATCCTTATTTCTAATTTGTATGTAGAAATTCCCGAAGGAAAACCGGATGCAGGCTATGAATATGAAGGCCCCATAGAACATATGCCTAGAAATATATCTCCGGCAAGTATCATTGGGCTAAAAGGGCATCCCATAACACACGTGACACTGAAAAATGTAGTAATCAATCATCCGGGTGCAGGAAAACCGGAAATAGCAAAAGTTGGTGTGACTCCGGAAGAATTAGATAGAGTTCCTGAATTGGCTGATTCATATCCTGAATTTTCATGTTTCAAGGAACTTCCAGCGTGGGGCCTCTATCTTCGACATGTTGAGCGAATTGTTTTAGAGAATGTTACATTTATTGCCCGAAAAAAAGATTATAGACCAGCTATAGTACTGGACGATGCACATCATGTCAGCATGAGTAAAATGAAAATCCAGGAACCGGGGAAAAAGAAGCAACAGATACATATATATCAATCTACTAATATCACTAAATAGAAATTACAATGAAACAATTACTAACAACTTTACTATTATTTTGGAGTATCAATATTTTTGCACAGCAAACATATGATATTGTTATAGTGGGAGGAACACCCGGCGGATTGACCACAGCACTCGCAGCTGCTAAACTTGGGAAAACTTCTGTTATTTTAGAACGAACGCAGCATATAGGAGGTCTGCCCTCCAATGGACTGGGAGCAACGGATATTGTAACCCGGGCAGCAACAACAGGATTATTCAGAGAGTTCACCTGCCGCATCAAAGACTATTACAAAAAAAAATATGGTGTAACTTCTATACAATATCAGAGATGTGATGATGGTTTCCGTTTCGAACCTTCAGTGGCAGAACAAGTATTCACAGACTGGTTAGGAGAATATAAAGATCTAATCACAGTTTTGACAATGCGGCAATTCGATTCCAGTCCTCATAATATAAAAAAAGTAGATGATAAAATTGTGAAAATCAACGTTCTGAATCGTGATAATAATACTCAAGAAGAGTATCAAGGCAAGATTTTCATTGATGCCACTTACGAGGGAGATCTGGCAGCAGCAGCCGGTGTCCCCTTTAGAGTAGGGCGCGAAGGTAAAAATGAGTTTGGAGAACCCGGAGCAGGAAGTGTTTACAAATACTGGCATGGCCCGGAAATGGATGCTTCCACTTTTATTGGAGATAATGCTGTCCAGGCATACAATTACCGATTGTGCCTGACCAAAAATCCGAATAATAAAGTACCTATAACAAAGCCCAAAAATTATGACCGTAATGAATATGCATCTATTATCGATGATGTCTGGACGGGACGTCATACCCAAGCAGAAATGGTGAATGTTACTTTGGAAATGTTAGAAGCTAATAAGAAACATATAGCTAAGGGCAATCCGACTATGATTCCTGGTGACAAATGGGGGCTTGGTAAAGTAGTAAACCTGGTTGAAATTCCAAATGAAAAAACAGATGCTAACAACCAGCATGCTGCTTTTGTCTCATCAGATCTGCCTGAAGAGAACTGGGCATGGCCTACAGCCGGTTGGGCATGGCGTGACAAGTTTGCTACAAGACTGAGAGAATATACAGAAGGACTGCTTTGGTTTGCCCAAAACGATAAAGAATTACCGGTTCATTTTCGGAAAGCAGCTCGCGAATGGGGGTATGCAAAAGATGAATATACTGATAATGGGCATTTTCCCAGACAAGTATATGTACGTGAAGGACGTCGGTTCGAAGGACTTCATTTTTTCATAGCAAGTGATGCGATGCCTGTAAAAGGCAGTGGAAGGCCTCCTGTGTATTCATCAAGCATCACAGCCAGCCATTATGGATTTGATTCACATGCCACCCATAAACGGGAACCCGGTATGGTGCACCTGAATGGATTTCTGGGTTATCCAACATCACCTTACACTGTCCCTTATGGAGTGATTGTTCCTAAGGAGATAGATAATTTATTATTTCCAGTTCCCATTTCCGGCTCTCATATCGGTTTCTCTACACTTAGAATGGAACCATGCTGGATGGCTATGGGACAAGCTGCCGGTGTAGCATCTTCAGTTGCAATAGAAGAAAAGGTAAAAGTCAGGAATATCAATATAGCTATGATGCAAGATGTCTTGCTTAAACAAGGCACTACTCTGATTTATTATAAAGATATTTCATTAGATGACGAAGATTTCTTAATGGTACAATACATGGGACTTCGGGGCTTTTTGCCCGAATGGGAAGCAAAATTAGATGAAGCGATAGAGGAACAGACTTTAAGTAACTGGAAGCGTTTGTCTAAATTGAATATAAAAATTCAACCGGGAATTTCTACCCGAAGGGAAATTTTGAATGAGTTATATGCAAAGATGAAAAAATAATATCTTGATACAATGCTGAAAAGAAAATTACTATATGCTTTGTTGGCTCTATTCCTCTATTGGACTGGTGTCCAAGGAAAAGATTACTCTATAATGGATTTTGGGGCAAAACCTGATGGGGTAACTTTAAACACGCATACCATCCAATATGCAATTGATTATGTTCATACAGCAGGAGGGGGAAAACTCATTTTTGATGCCGGAAACTATTTGACCGGCACCATATATTTAAAATCCAATGTTACTTTACACTTAGCGCAAGGGGCTGTCTTATTAGGTTCGTATAATGCCTTAGACTATAAGAAAGATGAGTATATACAACGAACAGCTTTACTTTTTGCCGTACGGCAAGATAATATCGGAATAACAGGTGAAGGTACAATTAACGGTAGGGGATTCATAGTAGCCAACAATCTGATATCATACATTCAGAGAGGATTGATAGATGACCCATTGCATATGGATAGGCCTGATGAAATAAACCGTCCCCACAATATTTATTTTAGAGAATGTCGAAATGTAAGAGTTGAAGGAGTACGGATGCACGATCCGGCAAGTTGGAATCAAGCCTACGACCAGTGTCGGCAAGTCATTATAGATAATATAAATGTTGATTGTAAATCTTACTGGAATAATGACGGTATAGATATCGTAGATTGTGATAGTGTCAGAATCAGCAATTCTTTTTTCGATGCTGCCGATGATGGAATCTGTTTCAAATCGCATGAGCCATCGCAAATCTGCCAAAATGTAGTAGTTGATAATTGCATCATACGTTCAAGTGCCAGTGGCTTAAAATTCGGAACAGCATCAAAAGGTGGTTTTCGTGATTTTATCATCAAGAATCTCACGATTTATAACACTTACCGTTCCGCCGTGACATTCGCCACTGTGGATGGAGGCATTATCGAAAATATACTTGTTGATAGTGTACGTGCCGTGAATGTAGGAAATGCATTCTATCTACGAATAGGAGACCGCTGGAATTCCGGACGAAGACCGCTTATGAAGAATGTTACCCTTTCCAACTTCAACGTGAAGCTGGCAAGCTCTAAGCCTGATGCAGGTTATTCATACGAAGGCCCGGTAGAACATCTACCTCGCAACATCTCTCCTGCAAGTATTATCGGTTTACCTGAAGATAGAATTCAAGGAATTATTCTCAAGAATATAGATATAGAATCTCCAGGAGGAGGTAATCCTTTCTATGCTAAATGCGGAGTGACCGCGAAAGAACTGGAAGGAATACCTGAGATGAGAACAACCTATCCGGAGTTTTCACAATTTAAGGAGCTTCCTGCGTGGGGAATCTTCATACGTCATGCAGATGACATCCGGTTGGATAATGTGAAATTAAAAGTTCACACCTTTGATTACAGACCTGCTATTGTAACATCGGACGTAAAAGGAGTTATTTTAGAAAAAGTAGATGTACAATCAACCCTTAATGATAAAAAAGAACAGCTTTTTATGTATAAAACATTTAATGTCATCCAATAGATATGCTGAAAAAAATATTAGCCCTGGTTATTATATGTTGGACTGTAACACTTGTCCACTCTCAGGAAGTATTATCTGAATGGGAGAATCCTGAAATAAATAGTGTAAATGCAGAACCAACTCATGCCTCTTATATACCTTATCGATCTGTTGCAGAGGTAGAACGAGGAGAGTCTTCCATGGTACATTCTCTGAATGGAAAATGGAAATTTAAGTATATTTCCGGTATAGAAGCCTCCCCTACTGCTTTTTATAGTGTAGATTACGATGATAGTTCATGGAATTATATTAATGTTCCTGGTAATTGGCAACTACAAGGAGAATATGATCCGCCTATTTTTACAAATGTGAAATACCCCTTTGAACCTAATCCCCCCTATGTTCCCAAAGATTCCAATCCAATAGGACTATACCGTCGAAACTTTGTTGTTCCGACTGACTGGAAAGATGAAGAAATCTTTTTGCACTTTGCCGGAGTACAATCCGCCATGTATGTTTGGTTGAATGGGGAAAAAGTGGGATACCATGAAGATGGAATGTTACCGGCAGAGTTTAATATCAGCAAATATTTGCAGAAAGGTGAGAATCAGTTGACTGTCCAAGTCCTAAATTGGTCTGACGGCAGTTACTTAGAGGATTTGGACTATTGGAGATTAAGTGGTATATACCGTGATGTCTTTTTATTTGCACTTCCTAAAGTCCATATCAGAGATTTCTCCATTTTCTCTAACTTGGATACGGAGTATAAGGATGCAGAATTAAATGCAATCGTTTCTATAAAGAACGAGACAAGCGAATTTGTCAAAGATGGTTGTTTGCGTATTTCTTTAAAAGAAACATCCGGCAAATTAATATGGACAAGAAAGTTTTTGTTCAGTGTAGCTTCGGGTGAAGAGCAAGAAATCTCATTCTCAGAGAAAGTTTCTTCTCCTTTAAAGTGGACGGCAGAAACACCTGAATTATATCGCTTGGATATAGAATTATCCCAAAAGCATGGCAGCGTACAACAAGTTATTCACCAAAAGGTAGGATTTAGAAAGGTAGAAATAAAAGATGGACATCTGTTGCTTAATGGACAACCTGTAAAAATAAAAGGAGTTAACAGACATGAATTCGATCCTTATACCGGGCGATATATTACCCGTGAAACGATGGAACGTGACATCAAATTGATGAAATTATTTAATATCAATGCGGTGAGAACTTCCCATTACCCCAATCACCCGGATTGGTATGACTTGTGTGACGAGTATGGACTATATGTAATGGATGAAGCTAATGTAGAGAGTCATGGTTTGTGGGCAAAAGGATTCTATGTAGGAGAAAGAGATGAGTGGGAAAGTGCTATTGTCGAAAGGAATGTGAACATGGTAAAAAGAGATAAGAATCATCCTTCTATCATCTTCTGGTCTATGGGGAATGAATCTGGTTGGGGAAAGAACTTTGACAAGGCTTATGAAGAAATAAAAAGATGTGACCCAGAGAAACGTCCGGTTCATTATGAGGCAAAAAATCCTGCTTATGCAAAAGTACTTTCAAGGTATGATTTCATTTCAAATATGTATAATCCTCTTAATGAAATTATCAAGCAGTATAATGAAGATCAGTCACGCCCTATGTTGATATGTGAATATGCTCACTCTATGGGAAATGGTTTAGGCAATTTCAGAAAGTTCTGGAATTTATTCTATAAATATCCCCGTATACATGGAGGGTTTACTTGGGATTGGGTAGACCAGGGACTACGTTTGAAAGATAAAAATGGCAAAGAATATTGGGAAGTAATAAATTATAGTGACGGTGCAAATTCAAATGATGGTTTAGTAAATCCTGATCGGGAAGTTCAACCGGAGTTATATGAATTGAAGAAAGTTTTTCAAAATCTCAATGTAGAAAATATAGATATAAATGAAGGACTTGTTTCTATATCAAATGCGAACTATTTCACTGATACAAAAGGAATTATTTTATGTTGGACATTATTAGAGAATGGTCTTCCTATAGATCATGATACGATTACGGCCTTGAATATAGCTCCCCAAAGCAAGCAATTGATAGAATTGGACTTACCCAGGCAAAGCTTAAAAGCTGGAAATGAATACCATGTAAACTTTAGTTTTTATAATACTGAACAACGGAATTATTCTGACGGTAGTATTGAGATCGCTTCAGAGCAATTAGCTCTAGATATACTTCCCGAACCGTTCATAGAGAAAGAAGTTCAAACAACCTCTCCTCTTCGGGTAGAAAGAAAAAATGGACTAACAGTTATAGGGAAAAGTTTTCATATACAATTTGACAGACTCACCGGAGCGATATCACAGTTCAGTTATAAAGGAAACAATTTGCTGGAATCTCCTCTATTACCATGTTTCTGGCGGGTTCCGACCGATAACGATGAAGGACGTAATAATTCTTATGCAAGTTCATGGCGCAAAGTAGGATTGGATGATTATAAAATAAAAACCAAGCAATTGGATTTCGTGATTTTACCTACCGGAGATGTGCAAGTTTATGTTAATAGCCTATTAGAATTCAAAGAAGGTAATATCCTGCAAAAAGCAAATTATACAATCTCACATGAAGGTGAAGTTCTCATTGATGCCATCTTTTATATAAATATAGATGTGCTGTCATTGGCAAGAGTCGGAATGAAGTGTGCATTACCTGTTGAGTGGAAAAATCTCACTTGGTTTGGAAGAGGCCCTCACGAAAGCTATGATGATAGAAAAGAATCAGCTTATGTTGGTATTTATAATGGAATTGTCAGTGAACAGTCTTTTCCACATATTATGCCTCAAGAAAATGGAAATAAAACGGATAACCGCTGGTTGGAGATATATGATGATTTCGGAAGCGGAATACGTATAACAGGAAAACCATTTTTCAATTTTAATATTCAAAATTACTCCGATAAAGATTTGAACCGCAGTAAAAAAGCGCATACATTAATTCGTGGTGAAAAGAATTGGTTACATATTGATTATAAGCAGATGGGGCTTGGAGGAGATGACAGTTGGTCACCTAGAGTTCATAAAGAGTTCTTATTAAAGAACAAAGTATATCACTATACGTATGCCATAGAACCTCTTTGATTATGGGACTCACATTATGACTAGTCCAATAAACCCTTTAATGGGGTTATTTAGGACTAGTCGAGGCTGTAATTTAAACTGTGTCAGCAAAGCAAACAAAAAAAGTATTAACTTTGCTAACACAGTTTTTTTATGAGTGAAGAATTTGATTTTGAAAGGATCAAGAACAAGGCAATCGAGCAGCTCAAGGCTGGCAAGCCCTTGTTGGGTAAGGACGGAGCTTTTGCCCCGTTATTGGAGAGCATTTTAAATGCAGCCTTAGAAGGTGAGATGGATGCCCATCTTTCCGAGGATGAACGCATGAGTGGCAACCGTCGTAATGGCAAGATGCAGAAGCAGGTGCAAACTTCTATGGGTGAGGTGACCGTTTCTAC
>OKRZ01001068.1_pt1 | contig 21631 bp, 23 predicted proteins | sample 1601141 | NCBI WGS metagenome assembly OKRZ01 (sample SAMEA3541524, study PRJEB24748) | human gut metagenome | biome: human gut; feature: human-associated habitat; material: faeces | place: China | collected 2012
TGGGCCGTTCCAAAGTCGTCCGAAAGTTCCTGTTCAGAAACTTTCTCCCTCCAGATGTAAAAAACCGAACGCTATCCTTGCGCGGCTTTTTTTGGCCGCGCTGCGTGGCGCATGTCCTCGGTTTTCTTGCATTTGCAGAGCAAATGCTATTTTATGCGCGCTTACGCGCGATTTTTAGAGAACCTTCTCCACATCCTCTGCAATCTGCTCTGCGGTGAGGTGATTGTCCTTCGATACCTCGTCTACGTCATAGCGGTCGAGGAACTCCTTCTTGAGACCAAAGTTCAGTACCTTAACGTCGGAATTACCGTAAAAACGCGCGATCTTCTCACCGAAGCCGCCGTCGAGTACGCCGTCCTCGAGGGTGATGACCACGTCGTGATCCGCCTTGAGGCTCTCGAGCAGGTCAGTATCCACGCCGGTGATATAGTACGGGTTGATAAGGGTCGGCTGCACGCCGGTCTTTTCCTTGATGAGCGCCGCCGCCTGTTCACCGAGCGGGTAGAACGAACCCAGACCGATTACGGCAACCTTGGAACCCTTCTCCTTAACCTCGTAGATGTTCAGTCTGCCGAAGTCCTTGGTAACAGCCTTTCCGTCCGAAACCAGTGCGCCGCCCGGCATGCGGATAACGACCGGATGCTCGTTCTGCTCAATACTCCAGTCGAGCATCGCCAGATATTCTTCCTTGGTGGTCGGCGCGAGGTAAACGAGGTTGGGGATGTTCGCCAGCATCGGAATGTCGTACAGACCGAGATGCGTTACATCGTTCATGCCGTAAACCGAACCCCACGCAACAATAATGGTAGCTGCGTTGCTGTTGATGCACAGGTCCTGCGAAATCTGGTCATAAGCGCGCTGAATGAACGTGCTGTACACGCCGTAGACCGGCTTGCCGCCGTTTGCTGCGATACCGGACGCCAGTGCAACCGCGTTCTCCTCGGCAATGCCTACGTCGATGAACTGGCTGCCGGCCTTCTTACGCATCTCCTCGGTGAAGCCAAGTACGGTCGGCGTACCCGAGGTGATCATGCACACGGACGGGTCATCCTGCATCTTCTTCATCATAAAGTCGAGCGTAATGCTCTCATAGCACTCGCCGTTCATGTCCATCAGCGGCTCGCCGGTCTCCGGATGGAACGGAGCGCAGTAGTGCCATGTCTCCCTGTGCTGCTCGGCAGGCGCATAGCCCTTGCCTTTCTGGGTGACGATGTGCACAATAACCGGCTGCCTGCTGTCCTTTACGGCCTTAAATGCTTCGATCAGCGAAGCAATATCGTTGCCGTCGGCTACAAAGCGGTAATCCAGACCCATCGCACGGAACAGGTTGCACTCGGCCTTGCCGCCCGTCTCGCGCAGCAGGCGCAGGTTCTGATACAGACCGCCATGATTCTCCGCGATGGACATATCGTTGTCGTTGACGAGGATGATCAGGTTGCCGTCCAGTTCTGCCGCATAGTCGAGCGCTTCCAGTGCTTCGCCGCCGCTGAGCGAGCCGTCACCGATGATAGCAACCACGTTGCCGTCCTCGCCCTTGAGGTCGCGGCCCTTGGCCAGACCGCAGGCCAGACTGACCGAGGTGGAGGTGTGGCCGATGGTGAAATGGTCGTGCTCGCTCTCGTGCGGGTTGCTGTAGCCGGAAACGTCGTCGTAGTGCTCCTCGTAGAGAAAGGCGTCCTTGCGGCCGGTCAGCATCTTGTGCGGGTAGGACTGGTGGGAAACATCGAATACAAACTTATCCTTCGGGGACTCGAATACATAGTGCAGTGCGATGGTTGCCTCTACCATGCCGAAGTTCGGGCCGAAATGGCCGCCGTGACGGCTCAGCTTGGTCAGCAGTGCATCACGTATTTCAGATGCAAGCGCGGTCATCTGCTTAATGTTCAGCTTCTTCACGTCAGCGGGACCGTTGATGTTCTCGATATACATAGTTTTCCTCCTGAATATTTTTTCTAAACTCACTCTATCACTTGGAGTGTGCTCCAAGTCAAGCGGTTTTACGAAAAATTATGCAAAAATAAAAGCACCTGATACCAGGTGCCTTAATACTCAAATAGATGCGGAAAATGCTTCTCCATTCACCGTCCAGTGCGCTTTTCCGTCCTGCACATACAGCTCGGTGCCGCCGCGTTTGCAGCCGGCGTTCAGAAAAACAGCTGTGCCGTCCGGATTCAGGCGATAGAGATTGTAGCCGAAGTCCTCGGCAGCGCGGTAACGCACGGTGTGCCCGAACACAAAGCCGACCAACGTGCCGTCGTCCAGAGAAACATAGTTGGTAAAATCAAAGCCTGCATACGGCGTCACGCCAAGCTCGGACTGCTTCATCAGACCGCGCTCGCGCTGATAGGCAGGGGACTCGAGATAAGCCATGCTGTTCGGATACAGCATCGCGTACGAGGGATATTTTTTGCCGGAAGGGACAGCGCCGGCGCCGACCTCACCGACCTTTGTGCCGCAGTTCATGCAGAATTTTGCGCCGTCCGGCAGCTGCGTGCCGCAGTTCATGCAAAACATGGTAATCGCTCCTTTATATATACTTTAGTATATCGAGAGAGAGGCCGTCTGTCAAATAGCCGTCACAGGAAAACTACGAAAAGGCAAAAGAAAAACCGTCTTTTCAAAGAAAAGACGGTTTTCGGTGGCAGCCGAAGAAGGATTCGAACCCTCACAAACAGAGTCAGAGTTACAAATATATGGGAAATAACCTGTATTATAATGTGCTGCTATGTTATGTAGATTCTATCGAAAAAGTTCTGATATTTTAAGTAAAAAACATGTATTTACTGATTTTAGTGCAGAAAAAGCTCTAAATAATGATGGCTTGAAATGTAGGTGAAAAAATAGTTGCAGAGCCTTATTTCTGAAATTTTGGAAAATTGACAGACATTTTGGCAGACATACGCTACTGATCGACACAAGCAAAAGGACCGACCTTAAGGATAAGGGACGGTCTTTTTGCTTTATAGAGAGTAGTGTGGGAGGAGAAAGTTCAAGGAATTTTATATGGGCTGGTATCGGAAAGAAATCGTGGCTGGAGTTCTTGCCCGACCTCCACCGTCAAGCACGCAAAAATCAAGAGCAATTTATGTATAGGATATAGGAGGGATACTCATGTACTACAACACCTGTCCGCACTGCGGGGCACACTTGGACCCGGACGAGCATTGTGACTGCATTGCCCGTGTGCGCGGTAAGAAAATCCGCACCGGCAACTGCCGTATCTGCGGCACGATGGGCCGCACGAGGTATGCGCGTGACCGCACTTAAACTCGGCAGTCTGTTTGATGGAATCGGCGTGTTTCCGCTGGCGGCGGTACACTGCGGCATGGAACCTGTGTGGGCGAGCGAGATTGAAGCACGCCCGATCTCCATCACCAAACGGCAATTCCCGGATATGCTGCACTTGGGCGACATTACGAAGATCAGCGGTGCGGAGGTACCGCCGGTCGATGTGATTACATTTGGTTCGCCCTGTCAGGACTTGTCGCAGATTGGCACGAGAAACGGTTTCGCGGGCAAAAAATCCAGCCTGTTCTATCAGGCCATGCGAATTATCGAGGAGATGAGATATGCAACCAATGGTCGGTATCCAGCTTTCTGTATTTGGGAAAACGTTGCGGGAGCGTTTTCTTCAAATGACAGGCTGGATTTTGCAGCCATGCTTAGTGCGTTCACAGGTGCCGAGGTTTCAGTGCCTCCTCGTGGATGGGCACACGCCGGAATGGTGCGAGGGGGATGCGCTGATACCGCTTGGCGACTGCTGGACGCCCAGTATTGGGGAGAACCCGCCCTCGTACAGCGCCGCAAGCGCGTGTTCGTCGTGGCGGATTTTGCAGGCCAGCGTGCCGGAGAAGTATTATTTAAGCCCCGGACTATGTTCCCGTTTTCTTCGATTGGCGGTCCGGGCGGGCTGCCCGCCACCCAAAGAGGTGGAGTACCTGCTGCTCAAACAGGGCGGCAGGTACCCATTGTCAGACCGTTTTCCCTCCGGCGGATGCGAACTATGGCACAGGTCGGAGATCAGAAAGGGTTCTGCGCCAGCTTTGGACGAGGAGGAGAACCGTTCCCAACTCTGCTTGCGAGTGTAACGGCGCCGTTTTCGTTTTGGTACGAGGGTGAGGAACAAGACGGATTCCTGCGTGTGCTGACACCGCTGGAATGTGAGCGGTTGATGGGTCTGCCTGAAAACTGGACAAAATACGGCTGCAAGAATGAAGAAATCAGCGATCATGCCCGTTATCGCGCACTTGGTAACTCGATTGCCCTGCCGTGTGCAGAATATGTGATGGCGGGTATCGCGGAAGTAATGAATTAAAATTTGGAGGTAATTTTATGGAACTGAAATTTGTTATCCCTAACATGGCGAAGTCGCTCGGCAATTTGGAATTTGGCGGTCCGGCCGAGGTAAAGCGCGGCGATACCCGCCGCAACGGCACTCAGACCAAGGTGCTGTACCGCCGCTACAAGCTGTTCAGCGATGTGCAGCGTGCGGATGATATTGAGGTCGTGATCGACGGCGCGGCAGGTCAGAAGCAGTTCGCGTATATGGAGCCGGTCAAGCTCAAGAACCCGTCGGTGACGGCTGAGGGCTATGTGATCAACGGCCGTGCGTTCGTGGACTACATTCTGCACGCGGAAGATATGGAAAAGGCGTAAACGAGAAAGGACGGTACGATTTATGAGATTCAGCAATGGTTTTTTTGGTGAAAATGAAGCAACGCTCGGCACGCTGCGTTTTTCGGCAATGCGCCGCGAGGTGTTCGAGGAGAACGCAGACGGCACGCCGTCCGAGGTGGTCAAGGAGCGCACCTACGATCTGAAAAGCGACAAGCAGGGCCGTATGATTCAGGTCAGTGTTCCGGCGAGTGTTCCGGTGCGCGATTTTGCGTACAACGCGGAAGTGAAGCTGGTCAACCCGATGTTCGGCGCGATCGCTCATGTGACGTTCGGCAACAGCGCCGAGGTGGACTGGTACATCAAGGCGGACGATCTGGTGCTCAAAACGCCCGCACAGAACAGCCAGCCGCACAAGGATGTTCCGGCGGATAAGAAATCGTAATGCACAGGCTGTGGAGAAAGCGCGGCAGGCGGATTCGTCCGAACGATAAAGATTTGGTGTTCCGAACGGTGTTTTTCCTGCTGTTCGCGGTGTTTGCCGTGACATTTGTACTGCTGAATATCCGCACAGACTGGCGCAGTCCGTCCGTGGCTTACCTGCTGTTCAGCGCGGCCATGGGTGTAAAAGTGTGTACCGTGACGGCGTGGCTGCTGTACCGCCGGTTTCCGGACAAGCTGAATGAAATGCGCCATCGGCAAAAGCTGGCGCGCATGGTACTGGAAAACCAGTGGTATGAGCAGAGCGACACCAAACAGTCCGAGGGATTTTTTAAGGACCTGCCTGCAAGTTCAAAACCGAAGATTGCCCGTTTTCCGCGAATGTATTACCGCATGGAAAACGGGCTTTTGCATATCACGGCGGAGATTACGCTCGGAAAGTTTCAAGAACCGCTGCTGCACTTGGAAAACAAGCTGGAAAGCGGCCTGTATTGTGAACTGGTCAGCAGAGAACTGCTGGACGGATTTGTGGAGTACACACTGCTGTATGACATGATCTCTAACCGTATCCCCATCTCTGAGGTTCGCGTGGAGCACGGCAAAATGCGGCTCATGCGGAACACCTATTGGGAGTTTGACAGCCTGCCGCATATGCTGATTGCGGGCGGCACAGGCGGCGGCAAAACGTATTTTATCCTGACGCTGATTCGGGCATTGCTGCAAACCAGTGCGGTTTTGTACATTCTCGACCCGAAAAACGCGGATTTGGCGGATTTGTGTACTGCCCTGACGAACGTGTACAGCCGCAAAGAGGAGATCGTGCAGTGTATCACTGATTTCTGCACGGCTATGCACGAACGCAGTGCGGATATGAAGCGCATGGAAAATTACAAAACCGGCGAAAACTATGCATATCTCGGACTTTCACCGCATTTTCTCGTGTTTGACGAGTACGTTGCGTTCATGGAAATGCTGACAAGCAGGGAGCGCGAAGATGTGTTGAATAAGCTGCGGCAGATTGTCATGCTGGGACGGCAGGCGGGATTCTTCCTGATTCTCGCCTGTCAGCGCCCGGATGCTAAATATCTCGGTGACGGTATCCGTGACCAGTTTAATTTCCGTGTTGCACTTGGCAGAATGTCCGAACTCGGATACAGCATGATGTTTGGCGAAACGAAGAAGGAATTTTTCTTCAAGAATATCAAGGGCAGAGGTTATGCCGATACAGGAAAGGGGGTGATTACGGAGTTTTATACTCCGATTGTGCCGAAAGAGTATGATTTTTTGCAGAACATATTTTAAAATTAATGCAAATAAATAGTAGTATTAATCGCCAGATATGGTATAATAATATGCGAATGGAGGCGTTAGCATGCTGTCATATATACGTTTAAAAAATTTTAAGAGCTTTTCGGATATTTACGTCAACTTCAATGGAACGCATGAACACCCCAAAAAATTGATTGCAATTTATGGTGAAAATGGTGCGGGAAAGACTAATTTAATGCAAGCGATAAGTTTCTTGACACAAACAATTGAAACACTAGCATATCCGGATAAATTTGGTAGTAGAGAGGCGCTTGATAAACTGATTAACGATAAAGATGTGCCACCTGAAATCATTCAAATGATTTTTGACTCTACATTCCTGAGTATTGAAAAAATGTATGATCGCTACAAAATGATAGGATCAGATGAAGAAATGGAACTCGAATTTGGCTTTATTATAGAAGGCCATGATGGAATGTATCGTTTAAAAATTGAGAATGGTATAGTTTCAGAAGAACAATTAGAGTTTCTGGTGCGATCACGTAGAGGAATGTATTTTAATATCTCGTCGAATAGCATGTGGCTGAGTCCAAGTGTATTTGTTGAACGTCAGTATAAAACTGAAATTGAAGAGCAAATTGATAAATATTGGGGTAAGCATACGTTCCTAGCGATTCTTTTTAAGGAACTCAAAGAAAAAAATCATAGTTATTTTATAAATCAATTGGGAGAGAACTTAGATAAGTTTTTTGATTGGTTGAAATCATTGACTGTGTGGTGCAAGGGATTCACATCGGAAATGGCACATATTACGGTACCATTTCGTATGATGTCAAGTCTGGATAAGGGGAAAATTAATCAGTCGCTGGGATATGAATTGGAGATTTGCGAGCATGCATTGAATAGTTTCTTTACAAGCTTATATTCCGATATTAAAGCAGTTTCATACCATAAAGAATTAGTTGATGGAAAGATTTCTTACGAATTGTTTGTAACAAAACAGATTGATGGTAGATATATTGAGATTTCTATTTCGCAAGAATCTGCCGGGACACGGAAATTATTACAGATATTTCCGGTGTTTTTTGCTAGCTATATGGGGAAAACGGTAGCAATCGATGAAATAGATAATGGTATTCACGATCGTTTGATCGTTGATGTATTAAAAGAAATTAGTAATCATTTATCAGGACAGTTAATCATTACAACACATAATACTTTGCTAATGAAAACGATATCGCCGGAAAGTATGTATGTTATTCGAGAGGATTTTGAAGGCAAGAAAGAAATTTGTACGTTAGCTGAACTTGGCGGAAAAAAATATCAAGAAGAATATTTGCGAGGTGATTTTGGAGGCATACCATGTCTTGGGGATTTTGATTTTGAAGAAATTTCTAATGATATTGTAGAAGCATTGAACTCGAATCAAGTTACAGAAACGGGGGATCGCTTTGAAGAAAACAATTAAATTAGAAATTATGACAATCGTGCACGGTCAATCTGAATATAAATTGTGCACAAGTATTAAGTCTAATTTAAGAATAAAACACGAGATTATAGCACGTAATAAAGGGAAAAGCAGTATTCAAATCACGAGTATTATGGATGTTTTAAACGGACAAGCTTTTAAAACATTACAAGCTTTTAAAAGAAAATATTCTGATGTGAAAGTGTATAAGGGAAAATTAAGAGATTTCAAATTGTTTATCATTATGGATGTTGATGATTGTACAGAGGAGCAGAAAAAAGCATTTTGCAATAAGAGTATGTTTAAAGATCATTGGTTATATGATTACATTGTTCCTATATACAACAGACCTAATTTAGAAGAAACTATGCGGCAAATAGGCATAAATGTCCAAAAGAAATCTGATTATATTACTATTTTTCCGACTAATCACGGGGATTTGGATATGTCTATGGCAAAAAGTTTTTACGATAAGTTAGCCTTATGCAAGTGCTCGAATTTGGATGAATATGTTAATTCCTGCATTGATGTTGCTCAAAAGTATAAAATGTAAATATTTTAATGTAGTTTGAAATTTAAATGGTGTATCCCAAAACGCGCAGAGGAAAGAACTCTGCGCGTTTTTCTATGCCCTCGCGCGCCGTCCGTGCGGCGGCGTGCAGCGCGAAAGCCGACGGCACGGAACGGTGCGTTGGGCGCGGCGTCAGCCGCGCCCAACGTCGGAACCCCCTTTCTCTAACAGGGGGGTACAAATCGGACAAGATAGGCGAACTACGCAAAACTTTGAACAAAATCAATCAGAAACGGAGGTAAAATTGCAAAACAGGACTTGGATAACGGACTTTCGGGTAAAACGGATGCAGATCGGCATATCCGAACAGGAGATGGCAGTTGAAGCCGGACTGACAACGGAGTATTACCGCCGATTGGAGCGGGAGAATCTGTCCGTACCGCAAAAGGTACGCAAGCGGATGAAAGATGCGCTCATTCGGCTGCACCCTGAGCCGCTGACACTGCTGTTCGATTATGTTCGTATCCGCTTTCCAACAATGGATGTGAAGCACGTCATTGAAGATGTTCTTCGGCTGAAAATGAAATATCTGGTGCAGGAGCCACGTGGAATGTACGGCTACACGAGCACTTACCGGATTGGTGACGTGATGGTGCTGACCTCACCGCTGGAAGAAATGGGCGTGCTGCTCGAACTGCGCGGCAAAGGCTGTCGGCAGTTTGAAGCGTATCTGGACGGACAAAAGCGGACTTGGTACGAATTTTTCCGCAAGTGCATGAAAGAAAAGGCGGTGTTCAAACGGGTAGATCTCGCAGTAAATGATCTGGTGGGTATGCTGGACATTCCGCTTCTCATCAGCAAATGCCGCAAGGAGGAATGCGTTTCGGTGTTCCGCAGTTTTCGGGCGTTTCGCTCGGGCGGATTGGTCAGTCGGCAGGAGCAGGACAGCGCCCACATGGGCGCAACGCTGTACATCGGCTCGATGCAGTCGGACTTGTATTTTTGCCTGTATGAGAAAGCCTATGAGCAGCTTGTGAAAAACGGTACGCCGCTCGAACAGGCGGACATTCAGAACCGCTTTGAAATCCGGCTGAAAAATGAGCGGGCGGACAACGCCGTGTATGATCTTGTGTCGAACGAGAATCCGGAACAGACGGCGTTCGGCATTATCAACCGCTATGTGCGTTTTGTGGATAAGGAAAGCGGCAAACCGCGTGAGGAATGGCCGCTGAACCCGATATGGGAAACCTTTATCGGCAAGCACCGCAATACGCTCAAACTGACAACTGCACCCGAGCCGTACACGCTGGAACGGACGCTGAACTGGTTTTCGCATCAGGTGGCACCGACGGCGAAAATGCTCATGCTGATTGATGAAAAGTGTGGAACGTCCCATGTCAAGGATATTCTGGATAACACGGAACTGCGGGACAAGCACCGAAAAATCATTCAGCAGAAGATGAGAACGGTTAATGAAATGATTCAGATGGAGGATAACTAATGAATTTTGGCGTAAATCTGTATAACTGGCTGCTGTCGAACGCCCAGCCGCTGGTGCTGGTGGCTATCGTGGTGATTGGCCTGTATCTCGGCTTCAAGCGTGAGTTTACGAAGCTGATTGGTTTTCTCGTGGTGGCCATGCTGTCGGTTGGTCTGGTGTTCAACGCGGCAGGCGTGAAGGATGTTCTGCTGAGTCTGTTCAATCAGATTCTCGGTGCGTAAGGCTGGCTGAAAAGTCAGCCTTTTCTTATGGAATGAGGTGAAATTATGGAAGAAATGCGCGTTTATATTGCCAATCTCGGCAAATACAACGAGGGCGAACTCGTTGGCGCGTGGTTTGAACCTCCTATCGACATGGACGAAGTGAGAGAGCGTATCGGTCTGAATGAGCAGTACGAGGAATATGCAATCCACGATTTTGAACTGCCGTTTGAAATTGGCGAGTATACGCCAATCGAGGAGATCAACCGCTTATGTGAAATGGTGGAGGACCTGCCGGACTACATTCGGGATAACATGGGTTCGCTGCTCAGTTATTACAGCGGCGTGGAGGATTTCTGCGAACACGCGGACGATATTATCCTGTGGAGTGGCTGTGACACAACAGCCGATGTAGCGGAACAGATGTTAGATGATGGTCTGATTTCAGATGAAACACTGCGCCGGTATTTTGACAGTGTGCAGTACGGGCGTGATCTCTCGATGGAGGGCGACTTTGTGGAAACCAAAGACGGCGTATTTGAATTGGTGAGGTGAAAATGATGTTAGAGATGCGAGTTTACATCGAAAAGCGGGATAAGACCCGTGAAATCGAGCCGGTCGGTGCGTGGTTTACGCCGCCCATCGACTATGACGAACTGGAAGAACGTATCGGCGTGACCGATCAGGAGCCGGACTACGTTATTCGTGATTACGAGCTGCCGTTCGAGATTGATGAAGATATGATGATCGAAGAACTGAACTGCCTGTGTCAGATGGTAGATGAATTGCCGGAAAGTGTGCAGAAAAATATTGAAACGCTGCTCATGGAGTACGGAAATGTACGCAATCTGTATGAACATTTTGTAACGAACCAGAAGCCTGTTCTCTAAAAGAAGGGCCGCTGCGAGAATGGTGAGGGGGTGAAGCACGGCTGTGTGTAACTGCCGACAGGAAGTTATACATCAACCGTGCAGGGGGAGAGGAAAGACGCCTGCGGCTGGAACTCGTTCCTCTCCCTCTGACTCTCTATATCATGTAGAAAAGTGAAAGGAGCTGCAATTTGAAAAAACTAAGAAGTTATAGCAGTGTATGGAAAGTCGAACAGGTAATATACTCGTTCGGTGATGCAAAACTGCCGACACCTGTCACCGTGACCCAGCTGCTCTGGCTGGCGGTAAGCGGTGTGCTGGTATTCTCGTTCCGCAAAGTACCGCCGTTAGCGTTCGTTCATAACCCGCTGATTTTGTGCTGTATTCCGTTCGGCGTGACGTGGTTTATGAGCAAAAAGACCTTTGACGGCAAGAAACCGTATAGTTTCGTGTGTTCGGTGATCGCCTATGCGCTGCGTCCGAAAGTCACCTTTGCCGGAAAGTCTGTCCGATTGCGAAAACGCCGCGAGAATGCGGACATTACCATAGTAAGGAGTGAAATTATTCGTGCCGTACCCCATTAAATATATCGAAAATAACCTCGTTTGGAACATTGAGGGCGAGTGTTTTGCCTATTACGAATTGATTCCGTTCAATTATTCGTTCCTGTCGCTGGAACAGAAAGACGCGGTGCATGATGCTTTCCGGCAGTTGATCGCGCAGAACCGTGACGGCAAGATTCACGCTTTGCAGATCAGCACGGAAAGCAGTATCCGCGCCGCACAGGAGCGTTCCAAGAAAAGCGTGACCGGACGGCTGAAAGAGATCGCTTGCGCCGAGATTGACGAGCAGATGGAAAATCTCGTTGCTTCTCTCGGTGATACACAGGTCGATTACCGTTTCTTTCTCGGCTTTAAGCTGGTTGTGACGGACAAGGAACTGTCCGTTAAGGAAGTAGGAAATGCGGCAAAGAACCTACTGCACGATGCCGTAAACGCTATCGGTCACTCGTTCATGGGTGACTTCGTGAGTATGCCAAATGATGAAATCCGCCGTTATTCCCGCATGGAAAAGCTGATGGAAAATAAGCTGTCGCGCCGTTTCAAGGTGCGGCGGTTGAACAAGAACGACTTCGGCTACCTGCTGGAACATATCTACGGCAGGACCGGTACGGCCTACGAAGATTTTGCGTTTACGCTGCCACTTAAAAAACGCAAGCGTGATACGCTGGTCAAAAAGTACGATCTTATCAAGCCTGCCCGTTGCCTGATTGAGGAAAAACAGCGGTATTTACACATGAAGTCCGAGGATTCGGAAAGCTGCGTTGCGTACTTTACGATTTCGGATGTGGTCGGTGAACTGGATTTTCCGTCCAGCGAGATTTTCTACTATCAGGAGCAGCAGTTTGACTTTGCGATTGATACCTCAATGAATGTTGAGATTATCACGAATAAAGCTGCTTTACACACGGTCCGCAACAAGAAAAAAGAGCTGAAAGACCTCGATAACCATGCGTGGGAAAACAACTCGGAAACCACCAATCAGGTGGCAGAAGCACTGGACAGCGTAGATGAACTCGAAAGTGTTCTTGACCAGAGCAAAGAATCCATGTACAAGCTGTCCTATGTGGTGCGCGTTACCGCGCCGGACGTGGAAGAACTCAAACGCCGCTGTAACCAAGTGCGCGATTTCTACGATGATGTAAGCATTAAGCTGGTGCGGCCTATCGGTGATATGATGGGACTACATAACGAATTTATCCCGTCCAGTAAGCGGTATATGAATGATTATGTGCAGTATGTCACCAGCGATTTTCTCGCCGGACTGGGCTTCGGTGCAACGCAAATGCTCGGTGAGCGTGACGGTATCTATCTCGGCTACAATGTCGATACCGACCAGAATGTGTATGTGCAGCCTGCAAGGGCGGCACAGGGCGTTAAGGGTTCTGTTACCAATGCGCTGTCCGGTGCGTTTCTCGGCTCTCTGGGCGGCGGTAAATCGCTGTCGTTTAACCTGCTTACCTATTACGCTGTGCTGAACGGCGCACAGGCTCTTATCCTTGACCCGAAATCTGAACGCGGGCTTTGGAAAGAGAAGCTGCCGGAGATTGCGGATGAGATCAATATTGTCAATCTGACCTCGGACGAGGAAAACAAGGGTATGCTTGACCCGTATATCATCATGCGGAAAACCAAGGATGCAGAAAGCCTTGCGCTGGATGTACTCACTTTCCTTACGGGCATTTCCTCGCGTGACGGTAAGTTGTTCCCTGTCCTGCGCCGTGCGGTTCGTGCCGTGACCAACAGCGAAATGCGCGGATTGCTCCGTGTCATTGATGCGCTGCGGGACGATGGCTCGGAAACCGCGCTTGCGATTGCAGATCATATCGAATCGTTCACGGACTATGACTTTGCTCACCTGCTGTTCTCAAATGGCAAGGTGCAGCAGACCATCAGCCTTGAAAAGCAGCTTAACATCATTCAAGTTGCCGATCTGGTTCTGCCGGATAAGGACACCGCGCCTGCGGACTATACGACTATCGAAATGCTGTCGATCTCCATGCTTATCGTCATTTCCACCTTTGCACTGGATTTCATTCATTCAGACCGCAGTATCTTCAAGATGGTTGGACTTGATGAAGCATGGGCGTTCCTCAATGTGGCACAGGGCAAAACGCTGGCAAACAAGCTGGTTCGCGCCGGTCGTTCGATGAATGCTGCCGTTTACTTTGTCACCCAGAACGCCGGTGATGTGGCAGACGAGAATATCAAGAACAATATCGGTATGAAGTTTGCGTTCCGCTCTACGGATATTAACGAGATCAAGAAAACGCTTGAATTTTTTGGTCTGGATTCCGAGGACGAAAACAATCAGAAGCGGCTTCGCAATCTGGAAAACGGTCAGTGTCTTTTTCAAGACTTGTACGGTCGCGTCGGCGTTATCAAGTTCCATGTCATGTTCGATTATCTGTTCCATGCGTTCGATACTCGTCCGCCGGTTACAGGGAAAGAGGTGTAACGTGTGACAAATGCCTTAAAAGTTCAGAAAATTGCCATTATAGCCTTTGTTGCGGTTGTGATGGCTTTTCTATTTCTCAATTTGTTCACGGTGCAGGCTCACGCCGCTGGACTGTTGGACGAAAACATTGATACGGCGCACGAGTTCAGCAAATATCCTATCGACAACTACCAGCTTGATTTTTATGTTGATTCCTCGTGGGATTGGCTGCCGTGGAACTGGCTGGATGGTATCGGAAAAACGGCGCAGTACGCAATTTACCTGTTTACGAACTTCTTGTGGACGCTGAATTTGTACATTTCAAATGCAGTTGGTTATCTGATTCAGCAGGCGTATGACCTCGACTTCATCAGCAGTGCCGCAAGTGCGATCGGCAAAAATATTCAGTTGATTGCGGGTGTGTCGGCCAGCGGATTTGACAGCACGGGCCTGTTTCCCGGCATGATGGCGATTGTCACGCTGCTGGTCGGCGTGTACTGCACTTATGCTGGTTTAATTAAACGCGAAACGACGAAAGCGTTTCATGCGGCACTGAATTTTGTGGTCGTGTTTGTGGTGTCGGTCGGGCTGATTGCTTATGCACCGTCCGCAATTAGCGGTGTCAACGAGTTTTCGAGCGACATCAGCAACGGCATTGTCGATGTGAGCGCGAAAATTCTTGCGCCGGACACGGCAGGCGAGAACACGGGCGTTTCTGCGATTCGGGACTGTTTGTTCGGTATCCAAGTCAAGCAGCCGTGGCTTATCATGCAGTTTGGCGATTCGAATGTGGAGAATATCGGAGAAGAACGGGTAAACAGCCTGCTCGGCACTTCGCCGGATGAAAATCGCGGCAAAGACCGAGAAGAAGCCGTAAAGTCGGAACTGGAAGATTACGATAACGGCAATCTGACCGTAACCGAGGTGACAAGCCGGTTCGGCCTATCCGTGTTCTTCCTGATTTTCAACCTGATTGTGTCGGCGTTTGCAATTATGCTCACAGGCAGTATGCTGTTGTCGCAGATTTTGTTCATTATCAGCGCAATGTTCCTGCCGGTGAGCCTGTTGATCAGTATGATTCCGGCGTTTTCCGGCACGAGCAGGCGGGCGGTGATTTCGCTGTTTAACACAATCATGCTGCGTGTCGGAACAACGTTGCTGACCACGTTCGTTCTGGTGCTGTCCTCGCTGGCCTACACGATTGCCAACGGAAAACCGTTCGTGGTGGTTGTGCTGCTGCAGGTGATCGTGTTCGCGGGCGTGTACATGGAGCGCGACAAGCTGCTCGGCATGATCGGTCTGCGTGATGAGGGCACGGGTCGTGTCGGTCGAGCCATGACAAACCGGCCGCGCCGGACAATCTCTCGTGCTGTGAGAAAGGCACTGCCGTTTGCGGCAGGTGTCGGTGTGGGAAAGCGCTCGGCGCAGCGCCGTGCCGTGCAAAGAACCCAGAGGACGGCTTCGACCTCTGCTAACCGTGAAAGTGCAAGCCGTGAAACCGTTCAGCCGGAAAAGAAGAATCTCGGTCAGAGAGTAGGCGAAACGGCAGGCAAGATTGCAGATACGCCATCTCGTGTGCGGGATAAGGCGGCAGAAACCGTGCAAAAGGTCAAGGACGCACCGACTAATGCGGAATATGCTGTCCGCAGCAATGTGGAATCTGCACGGGAAAGTGTGCGGGAAACCATGCAGAAACGTCGAGAAGCGCGTGCTGCACAGATGGAATCCCGCCGTACTACAACGGCAAGCCGCAGAGAGGAAATGTACCAGCGCAGACAGGAACGCACTTCTTCTGGCAGTGCTGCGAACACCGGCGCTCCCGCAGCGGCAGATCGTCCGACTGTATCCAAACAGCCGCAGCCGGAACAGCCGCAGAATAAGCAGCCGGAGAAAGCACCTGCTATGCAGCCAAAAACCGAACGGCAGGAGCGTCCGACTGTTTCCAAGCAGCCGGAAAAGCCTGCTGTAAAGAATCCGCCGCAGAGTGAAAAGCCGGAACGCACGGCAACGGCGAAAAAGACGGACACGGCAGAAAAGCCGTCCCGTGCTGAACCTGCGCCGCGTCCGCGTGATGATCGTCCGACTATGCCGGACAAGCCGCAGATCGAACGCAAGGTGCAGACAGAGCGCACTCCGAACCGTCCGATCGCAGATCGTCCCACGGTTCACGATACGCCGCAAAAGGGACTGGATAGAGAAACCTTCGGTGCAGAGCAGAAGCCGCATCCTGCGCCGATCGCAGAGCATAAGCCGGAACGCAGCAATGCAGCGCGAACTGCCGCGCAGAGCAAGCCGCAGCCGCACTCGTCCGTACCGGAAGGATTGGACAAGGAAACTTTCAGCATGGAGTACAAGCAGCGGGAATCCTCCAAGGCGCGGTTAAGCTCCAATAACGAGCGGACAACGGAAACCAAAACCACCGAGAAAAAGCGCACTGTCAAACGAGGTGAGGATAAATGATGAAAAAGGCAGCGGCGGCAGGCGCAATCAGCTTTGCACTGCTGTTTGCGCTGCTGCTGGGAATGGTAATTATCATCTCCGCTGACGAGGACGATAGCGGTTCGGGCGGCAGCAGCGGTTCGGGACTGTATATCGGCGTGAATCTCTCGCCGGAAGTGCTGGCGCACCAGCCGATGGTAGAAAAGTACGCGAAGAAAAATGGTATCAGCGATTATGTCTATGTCCTGCTTGCCATTATCCAAGTGGAAAGCGAGGGTAAGCTGGAAGATGTCATGCAGTCCTCTGAATCTGCCGGACTGCCGGTCAATTCGCTAGGCACAGAGGACAGTATCAAGCAGGGCTGCAAGTATTTCGCGGAACTGATAGCAAAGGCAGATCGGCTCGGCTGCGATATGGACGCGGTTATTCAAGCGTATAACTACGGCAGCGGCTTTCTGGACTATGTGGCGAAAAACGGAAAGAAATACACCTTTGAACTGGCACAGGCGTTTGCAGACAAGCATTCCGGTGGTGTGAAAGTCCCCTATAAAAACGCGATTTCCATACCGATCAACGGCGGCTGGCGCTACAACTACGGCAATATGTTGTATGTCAAGCTGGTAAAGCAGTACCTATCGCAGACCGGCGGTGACGCGCTGGGCAGTGATGTGCAGAACAAGATCGTAGAAGTGGCGCTGAACTACCAGAAATACGGCGTTACCGCGCCTGCCGGATATTGTGAAATGTGGGTAGAGCAGGTTTACCGCGCGGCTGGCGTGTCGGTGGGTAATATCTGCTGCGCTGGCAGAAACCGCACCCTGTATACCGCAAGCAAGTCCAGCAAGGATATTCCGCTCGGCGCAATGGTCTACAACGACCCAAGCGTTTACCAATCGCGTACCAACGATAGCTGCGGACTGAACGCCGGTCATGTCGGTATTTATATCGGCAACGGGCAGATCATTTCCAATATCGGCGGCACAACGATAGACACATTAGACGGCTGGACAGGCTACTATGGCTTCGGCGGCTGGGGGTGGGGCGGTGCGACTGTCCCGCAGAAATAATGCAGAAAAGGAGAATCCATCGTGTTTAAGAAAAAAGATAAGACCGAAAAAACGGAAAAACCGCAGCAGTCCAAGCAGACGAAACCGAAAAAGCTGCGTGTGTACACGACAAACAGCCGCAAGCCGATCGTCATTGCGATTTGGCTGCTGTTCGTATGCGGCTTCGGCTTTGCGGTATATAAGAACTTTACCGCAATCGACACGCATACCGTCCATGAGAAGAAAGTGATTGAGCGGCGCGTAGAGGATACCAGCGGCATTGAATCGTTCGTGACGAACTTTGCCAAAGCCTACTATTCGTGGAGCAATAACAAGGAATCCGTTGCGCAGCGTACCGATCTTCTGACGAACTATCTGCCGGAAGATTTGCAGCGCATGAATGCCGACACGCTGAAAAATGATGTTGCGGTTTCCTCGTCTGTACAGAATGTGCAGATTTGGCAGGTGGAGCAGGTAAAGGACAGCGAAAGCGATTTCAAGGTCGTGTTCACTGTGACGCAGACAATCTCGGACGGCACGAAAAAGGACAGCGTGACCAGCGTGTACGAAACCACCGTCCACAAGGACAGTGACGGCAACATGGTTATCACGCAGAACCCGACAATTACGGCAAAGCAGGGCAAGTCCGACTATGAGCCGCAGCGGGCAGAGCCGAACGGTACGGTTTCCTCGACCGATACGGCGGATATTACCGACTTCCTCAATACCTTCTTTGCCCTCTATCCTACGGCAACGGAAAAGGAACTGACTTACTATGTAAGTGGCAACTCCATGCCGCCGATCAAGTGCGCGGACTATGTGTTCAGCCAGCTTGACGATCTTGTTCTTCGCAAAGACGGCGATAAGGTGAGTGCAACGGTATTTGTAGAGTATTTGGATTCTGCCACACAAATGACGGAGATTTCGCAGTTTGAACTTGCGCTGAAATTGGCAGATGGGAATTGGAAGATTGTTGGGTGATAGCGGTACACATATAGCTTATATAGAGTACGTGGATTTTTGATGTAAGAAATCACATATTATTATAGTAAGGAAAGGAGATTTGTAATCGAAAAGGAATTTGAGTATGAAAAATATTTGCCTGATTGATTTCTCCATACCATACAAAACTTGCAGTACACTGTTGATGAGGACGGTAGATGGAATTTAATGTTGATGTACCAATAGAAATAAAATAAGGGAATTTGTTATGTAATTTTATGTTTATAGAATTATTTTTCAAGTTATAATTATCATATATTCCTGATAGAGATGATAGAAATGTATTGTGATCAACAGATAAATTAAAATTTGATTGATTCAGTGTGATGGCGGCGATAGGGATTTTGTATTCGCGTAAATCCCAACATAGAATATCACTATTGAATTCCCAACGGGAGGTTCCAGCTGTGGAAACGTCTGGAGAATCAATTAATACATAGGGTAAAAAAATAATAGCATTATCGGTGTTTTCAGAACCTTCATATTGAATATAAAAGTTGCCCCAAACAAGATGTTGTGTCTGTTTCTTGGGGATTATAGATGAGATTTCATGTTGTAAGCGCTGATCACTAAGGAGTTTTTCGTGTTGAATGGAATGAACGGGAATTACGCGTAAATGATTATTTGAATTGTGATTATAAATAAAAATGAGTGATAATAAGATTAATAAGCCTAATAATAAACGTTTATAGAATGGGGTGGTATAATTATCAATAAACATAATTCTCCTTCATATTTCAATAGCCAAAAGACCATTTATATGGTCTTTTGGCTATTGAATAGGTCGTAAGCTATCAGACATTGACGCGATAATTCAGATTGCTAGATAAGGTGTCATTAGAATACGTTGGCGCAGTAGCACCGAGGCCGAAATATACGTCATAGGTCCATTTTGTCATAGCGCAGGTTAGTACATTCCGCTGAAGTTTAGAATTGGATGTAGATAAACTACTATCCATTCTGAAAAAATCTCCAGTATCAAATAATACGTTTTTGTTATTAAATTTGGCACCTACAGCGCGGGTAGGAGTAGAACCAGTAACGTTTTTCGTGATAGTATAGGGACTGCTTGGAGGGAAGTTGATAACAGAAAGCGCAGATGAAATCGCTTTGAGTGTCGTGTAGTCAGATAGACTCGTTACTAATTGAAATAGAGCTTTTATATCGACAGGATTTAGATCGTTAGCTTGACCAGATACTGAGACTGCATTTGTAAACTCACTATTAACTCCGCATCCCATAGTAGCGCGGACGTTGCGATAACGGATTGCATTATTCCATAGATTGTTGGGTTTGTTGTTTACAGTGATAGCTTCATTGACTTTAAATTCAGTTGCAATACTTGCGCTACTCGAAGTTCCTACATCAACTACAGTAAAATAAATAGTAGGAATGGAAGTGTAGCATGCTTCATCTCCAGCATAATTAATGGTGGTTCGATATGCAGTTGGGCGTGTAGCAGTAGCGTGGTTAGTGGTATAAGGTACTGAATCATTAATTTTGTCAAGAAGAATTTGTAAATTTACATCTTTCGACAATTCGTCTGCGGATAGGGTCGTTAAATCAATTTTCTCGTAGGTAACATCGGCCAGTCCCTGCTCTACAGCTGCCCAAAGTTCATCTTCGGTGATAACATGGTCAGAATCTAACGCAGTAGCGTTAATAGTGCAGAGAACACACAGAGTGAGCATAGAAGCGAATATACGTTTTAATATTTTTTTCATATGAACACCTCCCAAAAGATAAAATCCCAAATATTACTTCAACTGCGTGGGAATTTTCGGCTGGTACATACCGCTGTACGAGGCCGTACCTACCGAAACGATTGCGGCAAGGAAAGCACAAGCCGCCAGTTTGGTGCATACCTGATAGATAATGTTTTTCATGTCTTTTTCCTCCTTGAATTAAATGAGTGAATATCTATCGCCGGAATCATGCACAGAGACACAATCCAGAGCGCCAAAGAAATTACGGTGCTTTCCGTACAATTATAATAATCCAAGAGGAAAGCAATGACGATTAATCCTACAGTGAATATGATTGAGGTTATTCGATTTCGATGGTATGTTTTAGAAGAAAGTGGTTTGTTTGCGTGTGTAATGGGTGCAAACAGAATAATAGGAATAGATGAGATGCAATCCCCCCATAGGAGCATAGTACTTCTATCACCTAGCATGTGTAGTAGCCCTAAAAATACAATATACACGCCAATGGTGCATATATGACATTTTAAATGCGTTTTTGCATGATAGCCACCGCATACACTTCGCAGTCCAACAAAAATGATAAGATATAATATGGTTTTCCATAGTTTACAGCATAGTGTACCAATTAGTAAAATTATTGAGAAATTGATGAAATCAGCAATTAGTAAGTCGAAACCATATTCATATACTTCTTTATTTTTTGTAGAAACTATGTTTTGCTCAATCAAAAAAGCAGTTATTTTAGTAGATAAATTCATTTTGCAACACCTCATTGTTGCTATGCTCTATCTGTAAGATAACTGCTTTTGAGTTGAATTGCAATAGGTCGTTCCTACTTGGTAACTATTCGTTCCTACTTTGCATATTGAGCAGTAAAATATCACACTCAAAACGATGATCCTGCTCCAAAAATTGAATCATACCTTGATTGCGTTCAACGGCTTGACGCATATTTTTTATACCGAAACCATGTTGAGAACGTTTGGCTTTGGTTGTGGATAGTGAAGGGTTATTGGTTAGGACTGAATGGGCAATATCATTAGCGATTACAATAGAATAATATGCTCCTTGCGGTTGGATATGGAGATCAACAGTTTTGCCGGTACTGTCTTTAGCTGCACGGATTGCATTATCTAAAGCATTGCCGATTATGATGGTAATATCCTCGGGGGAAATATCAGATAGAGAGGTCGTTATGATTGCATGTAGCTGGACACCGGCGCGTTCTGCGGTGGCACTTTTACTGTTTACAATAGCATCCAGTGCTTTATTGCCCGAAAATGTAATTAACTTGTTTACAACACTTTGTTGCTGTAAGAGTTGTTGGGTATATTGCTGAATACTGGTTATATCTTTTTCATTTGCCATCGAAGAAATACAAAGCAAGTGATTTTTGAGATCATGTCGTAATGCACGTACAGTGTCATACATATTTTCAATATCTTTTGAGTTTTCTTGTAGGCACTCATTTTGCAGACCCAGCAATGCGATTTCGGTCTGCATTTTATTTGTTTTGCAACGGTGTACAAAGGGAACATAATAAAAAACTTAATAATGGACTGCCAATC
>OKRZ01001071.1_pt1 | contig 21604 bp, 18 predicted proteins | sample 1601141 | NCBI WGS metagenome assembly OKRZ01 (sample SAMEA3541524, study PRJEB24748) | human gut metagenome | biome: human gut; feature: human-associated habitat; material: faeces | place: China | collected 2012
CCCACACCCACGACCTTTGAAAAGGTCGACCAAACTTTTATAATTGCTTGATAAAACAATCAGCTAAACCATAATTTACCCCAACTATTGACATAGAGCCTATAAATTTTATAACAATATAAATAAAAAAAGCAGTATCCTCATTAACTGCAGATACCACTAAAACATATAAGATACTATCAAATTTAAAATTAAATCTCGTTGCCTAACATCTTGCTCCCTCTCTCTTTAAACATCAATATTGCCGATTACTCAATTTTTATAAATCTCAAGATGTCAGGCAGAACGGATTTACATCAGTATGAGGAAATATGAATTTATCAACGCTATGTGCTCCGGTATCTGAAATTTTTTCAGATTATCGGTGTCTTCGTTCCCACCGAGCGCTAATAAAGGCATATAACCAAAACACTCTATATACAACAAATTTCCATGTTCGTTAACAGCTTTATAATACTGATTCAAAGAAAAAAATTCGTTTAAAAAGCTCTTGTCTGCAAGTCTTTTTAAAAAGAAATCAAAATCTTTGAGCATCAGTTCACATTTTCCGTAGCGAAGATACATTATACTTATATACTCGCCGCTTTCCAAGGTAATTATGTCACCAAATGCAGTTACAAAAATGGGAACTGCGTCTTTATACGGAAAGTATGTATTATCAATTATACTTTGATAATCATCGGGATTAATCACTTTAATATATCCGTTCATAAAGTGCCTAATCCGTAATTTTGCCAAATTTTAAGCAAAGTTTCAGAAATTTTATTCTTGAATTTGTTAATAACATTGTCATTAACTTTTGCATATGATTGAAAATCCTGTAATGCAACTGTATTCAAGAGTATTTCTTCCTTTTTATTTTATACAAACCTCCGTACCGTTGCACAGCACCGCTTTACTTCACACATCATATCGCAGATGTATGAAGTAGCTGTGAAGTGCCATAATCAAAACCGCTAAATACAAAACTTCTAAATGTACTTGTTTTTCCTTTATTTACGTATTTTATTATAGCACAAGGATTTTCATTTGTTACAGTTTGGGCAAAAACGCATTAAAAAAAGTCAAAAGTGATGTTTTTTATATGACAAATTAAAAATTATGTTGTATAATATCTTCTAAAGGGGGAATTTCGGTGCTTAATATTCTGCTTTGTGATGATGATAAATCAATACTCGAAAAAGTACGGTCACTTATAAGTAATCTTCAAAAAAACTATAAAATAGAATTTAATATAGATATGCGTACCTGCGGTGATTTTATTTTTAAAGAAAAACATTCTTACGACATTGCTATAGTCGATGTTCAAATGCCTGCCGTAAACGGACTTGAGGTATCGGAAAGATTAAAACAATTAAACCCCGACATTATTATTATGATTCTTACCTCATATCCGGCTTACCTTGACAGTGCAATGAAAATTCAGGTTTTCAGATATCTTTCAAAGCCGATTGACACTGAAAGGTTTAACAGAAATTTTCTTGAAGCCGTTGACTATTACAAGAAAATCAGCAAAAGTATTATAATAGAAAAATATGACGAAATTTTCACCGTAAAAACAAGGGATATTCTCTATATTGAAAACAGAAAACACGGTTCACTTATCGTTACTAAATACAAATCATACGAAACCAATAAGAAACCTGCCGAATGGTACGAAATAATCAATCAGCCTAACTGCTTTGTCCAATCGCATAAAAGCTATATCGTAAACTTACAGAATGTAATTAACTTTGATAAAAGTTCAATTACATTTCAGGGGGCCAATGAGAATCTTATGGAGCATTGCATTTCGCAAAGAAAATACGCAGAATTTAAAAAAGCCTTTTTTGATTTTGCGGGAGGTATTGTATGATAATTTTCAGCTATGCGACGGTAACGGTATTTGAGGCAATCATTTCTTACATATTTATCTCCAGCAAATTTGCTCAGAAAATGAGCAATATGGGTTTATTTTTATGTTTTTCATTGTCTGCTGCACTGCAATTTATAATAAATACGGTAGGTGTGGAATATTCAAATATTGTAGCATTTTTAGCTTGCAATCTGTTGCTGTGTATTTTTTGCTTTAACACAAATGTTTTTCAAGCAATATTTACTTCAATTCTTCTCACATCTATAACTCTCATAACAAAAATGACTCTGCTGTTCCTTGTAATGGTAACTTTTAATATTGATATTAAAGGAATCACTGAGAACGGTATGATATTTTTCTTATTAAGCGGCAGCTCGCAGTTATTTTTCTTCTTTATTGCATACTTTGTATCTAAAATTTCCGTCAAAGAAAATAAAGAAAATTTGAAGCTAAATAAAACAAATATGCTTTTCTTTCTGCCGATGGCGTCAATACTTATCATATGCGGTATGTCATACATTTCGCTTAACTATAAACTTGACGAATTTACATATGTTTTGTTTGCGGTAGGCGCTCTGCTTTTAATGTATTCAAATATAGTTGTTTTTCTTGTACACGAAGACGTATTGAAAACTCAATACGAAAACACGGTGCTAAAGCTGCAAAAGCAAAAATCAGAAATTGATACCGAATATTACTCTATTTTGCAAAATCAATACGAAAATTCTAATATTTTAATTCACGATATAAAACGCCACTTGCTTTCAATAAAAGAACTTTCAAACGAAAAAGACTTTGAAAGCATAAACAAATACATTGACAGTCTGTATGAAGATTATCAGATTAAATACTTAAAGAAATACAGCGATAACAAACTTATAAATGCAATCATAAACAGATATGTCAGTGCTTGCAAAGATAAAGAGATTGACTTTTACTGCGATATTCGAGATATAGATTTTTCTTGCATTTCAAATAACGATATAACATCATTACTTGATAATATTCTTGAAAACGCTCTCGAGGCAACGCAAAATGCCGATAACAAAAAAATTGAGCTTACAGTTAAGCAAACGAACACAAACTATATTGTAATCAACATATGGAATTACTGTGCAAGTGCTCCTAATCTTAAGGACGGCAAATTACAGACAACAAAAAGCAATAAATTTATTCACGGCTACGGAATAAAAAGTATAGAACGAATAGCAAAACAATACAACGGTAATGTAAGTCATAATTTTGACCCCGAAAATATGAAATTCACTCTCGCAGTTGTTTTGAAAATTAAATAAAATAATAACACAAAAAAGCGATGACTGATAAAAAAGTGGTTCATCACTATTTTTTGCGGGATGGTGAACGGACAGAAGGAATAGAAAGATAGCGAATCAAGGTAAAGAAGAAGTCAGAATTTCACATCAACAGATGAAGTTATGACAGCAATGAAAGATATGTTCAAGGACATTCTTCAGGAGGTTATGGAATGTGAGCTTGCCTATGAACTCGGCTATGAGAAAAGCGAAAGAACGTCGAATGATGAATGTGGCAATAAGTCGAAAAATTACAGAAACGGCTATTCCAAAAAGATGGTAAAAACGCAGATGGGAGAGCTTGAAATCAAAGTTCCTCAAACACATCCGTAAAGTTTGAGCCTTTCTCTCCTATGTGCTCAATAAAGCCCGTAAGCTGTTCTGCAAGTTCTTGCTTATAATTAGGATTATATTTTCCCTTAATGCCGTACTTATCCATAATTTTATCGGCAATTCTAAGATAATCCTTTTCCTCAAGTCTTACATTTTGGCTCTGTCTTAACCCACTTTCCGCTGTCTTTGACGCACTGTTGTAAATCTTAGCAACGGCAACAACCGGGTTTTTCTCAACTACTTTTTCATAGTCAATACCCTCGGGTAAATCATCTAACCAGTAATTCAGAGTGTCATCAATCGCATACCTTATGTCTGAGATTTTATCTTCTGATAATCCTCCGGATACTTCTCGCTCAGAATTTTCATAAGTTCCTGCTCCGTCGGCTGTTTCTTTAATATTTCTTCTATCTGAAACACTCTCTCGTGTGTTGTCAATAGTGACCCAACCATGCCCTCCGTATCTCTCGAATACAGTTCCGAACACTTTCGTATTATTTGCCAAAATTGCTTTTGCGTACTTATCATTTTCATCACTCCTCCTTAATTCATTTAGTAATTCCTCAAAATCCATTTGATTATCATGTATAGTATAATCAAAATTTTTCAATTTGTAAACTGCCAAAACTTTTGGTGATTGATAATTACCATTATAATAAACCAACTTATAATCTTGTGTGTTGTGTTCATCAGGAATTAATATACCGTTTTTACTAATTTTCAAATTATCTCTTTGATTATATTTATTTAAAGAAGAATAAAAACTTGCCCATTCTTCTCTTGTCAAAGCCTTTCTGAAATCAACCTCTTCCTGTTTCGTATCATCAATCGAATACCTTATATCAGGATTTTTTCCGTCAAAAGTTCCAATGTTATCCGTTGCGGATTTAACCTGAGTGTTCTCAAATGCAATATATGTTTTTGTGCTCCTGCCAAAGCTGCCGACATCATTGTTTACAATCACGCCGTCATAATTACTGCTTCTGAAATAGTCATCAATAAGCGACTTTGCCTTTTTACTTGCTTCATTAACCTTGTTGTGCCACTCTTCAAGTAAATCATCAAGTGCGTCCCTTGATACCGCCTTCTGATATTCCTCCTCAGAGATTTCTCCGTTCTTCCTTGCAACCCATAGCTTCTGATATTCTTGATTTTCCCTCTTCATTTCGTCCTGAAATTTTTGCTTGTATTCGCTGTCAATCCTCTTTACCTCATTTTTAGCGTCACTGTAACCGTCAATATTCTTAATGTAGAAGTCAACAAGCTCTTTCCTGCTGTTCGCAATAAACGGATTGCGAATATTTGCATACAAAGCCATTTGCTTATTACCACTAAGACCTATATTACTATTTGTCGGCTTCATAAATATTCCTGTCGGCATTTCGCTGTCAAACTCACCCGCACCGGTATGCTTAGTATCAAATACTGTAAAATCATTTCCCGTCTGGTGATACACTACAAGAGGCTCACCATTGCCGTCCACAACCTTGCTTGCAGTTTTCGGCTTATTCTGCCAATCACCGAACCACCTTACAAACTGCTGGCTTTGGGTAATTTTATTAATTTTTTTATTGACATTGCTGTCAATTTTGCGTATAATAATATTGGAACTCAAGTTATTAAGTATTCTGGGTAATTGGTACCCTGCATGCTTAATTATACTTTGAGTTCTTTTTTTGTCTAAATAATAAAAACCTATCTTATTATCATTTTCTAACGCAATCGCTTCTTTGATTAAATCGTTAATATTATTTTTATTAAAATATGTTGCTACAAGATTGACATCAATTATTTTTTTGTTATATATACCTTCAAAATCTACCGCAATAGGTGCTATTACCTGCTTATTATTTACGGATAAATCAACCAATACAATCACTTTATGAGTGCTGTCTCTGCTTGCTTTATTAGTAAAATCAGGGTGTGCAATAATCATAAGCGGATTAGATATTTTTTCATAAATTTTCTTAACTGTATTAAATCCTAAATTATGATAATTTGTATTTTTCTTGTATCTGCCCTCACTTTTTGCTCTTGCTTCTGATACCGCAACAGAATATATATGATTTTTCGTCATCGCAACAGGCAACGAATTAAATCCAATATCCTGTAACACCTTTGGGGTTCTGCCCATAATAACAACATCATTTGAATTGTATGTGTTATTCTCTATTTGGTCAACTTTCTCCTCAAAATCATTTTGCATTATATTTTCATCCGCCGAATACACTGGATCACCGCTATTAGCAAATACAACATCTTTCCTGTCAATGTCCGGACGGATGTTTTTTCTTTGCTCTGCATTGTAATCTCTTCTGGCAGAAACATCTCTTGCTTCTCTTTCTCCGCCAGTGTTATAATACATTGCCATTGCTTCTTCATCGCTGTATCCGAGATTTTTCCAGTATTCCAAATTACTTCCGTTCGCAAAATTTTCTATTCCCTGTATTGCGTGCTGAATTTCGTGAATAATCGCTTCTTTCTGCTCATCAATCGTATGCATCGGATTTAACATTATCACATTACCGTTTGAACTGTATACACCTCGATTAACCGAAGAAATCTCGTAATAAACATCTACATTCTTTAGTTGCGGATACGCTTCAAAAAGTTTGGGATGATTTATTACATCACTCAATTTCACTCCTTTTCTGTACTCAATCATTTTTTCGTCAAGATTGTAGTATTCATTTTCCTCTGCTTTTGTTGCTGTATTATTTACAATCTTTTCTTCAAGCTCTGCACTTTTAACTTTCATTTTCGCAAGTTCAATTGCGGCAGCTCTGTTCTTTTCGATATCTGTTTTAAACTCTAATTCGCTGTCATCTATCTCAAATCGCCACTTGCCGTCATATCCCTTAAACCAACCCGTTTCCTTACGGATTTTCTCGGAATCTGTACCGTCCTTTTCAAGCTCCATAGCTTTCTCAAGTGCACTCTTGTCCGCAGTTTCTGCTTTCAATCCTCCCATGCTGTATTTGATATCATTGCCACTTTCGTCATTTTTCATATTGACATTTTTAGAATTTTGAGATATACTGTTATTAAAGAATCCATATGTGGAACTACTGAGTAACGGCAATTTGAGCCTATTAACTTTCAGCCACGTATGGGTTCTTTCTTTATTTGGTTCAACATACAAAATTTTACTTTTATTTATAAAGCCTTGCAAATCAACATCTTTGCCGTAAGCACTCGCTATTTTTATTATATTTAAACTTTTACCGCCTTTATCAGTTGGATTTAACTCAAGTGCAACAAGGACAGGATTGTTTTTGCTGTCATATACATCACCAAATAAAACAAGTCTGCCATTAACGGCTTTGTCAAGAAAAGTGTGTAAGTTTTTTAAAAATCATAAAAATTATGTTAATACTTCAAATCATGTGCTCGTATTTTTCGATACGGGCACTGATTTTCTCATTTGCAGCCAGTTGATTTCTGACCATTGCCCAATTTTGAACCTTACTGCCATTCCACTTTTTGTAAAGCTCGGTTGTGCGTGAATAGAGCAATTTGAGTAGTGCGTTTTCATTTGGAAAAGCACCCTTTTTTATAACTTTTCTGAAACTTGAATTTATGCTTTCAACCGCATTGGTTGTATACATAACCTTACGAACGGCGCTGCCATAATCGAAAAGCTGCTCGACATGGTCGAAATTTCGTTTCCACACATCAACTGCTCCGGGGTATTGTGACCACTCCTGACAAAACTGTTCAAATGCTTTTCTGCATCCATTAAGACTTGGTGCTCCGTAAACTTTTTTAAGCGATTGTGTGAATTTTTTGTAGTCCTTGCTTGGCACATATTTAATTGAATTTCGAACTAAATGTACGATATAACGCTGTACAACAACATCTTTAAATATCGCTTTAGCTCCGTCTTCAAGACCGGAAACACCGTCCATACAGATAAACAATACATCCTCCACACCTCGTGTTTTTAATTCGTCAAATATTTGCATCCATGTGTGTTTGCTTTCGCTTTCGTTAATCTACAAGCCTAAAACCGTATATACTGCATAATTTTTGCTCTCATACTCTTTTCTGATTGTAACATACATACAATCCACAAACAGAAATGTGTACATCCTTTTCAAAGGTCTGTTTTACCAATCGTTAAGTTAATCCAATACGCAGTCGGTAATTTGAGATACCATTTCGTGTGAGATTTCAAAGTCATAGATATCCTCATAGTATCGGCAATATCCTGCTGGCTCATTCCTCTTGCATACATCGCCAAAACCTTTTCTTAAATCTCGGATACATCCTTTTGCCGCTTCGGTATAAGCTGTGTTTCAAAGCTCGAATCACGGTCACGAGGTACTTTGATATCTACTTCGCCGGCACTCGTTTTGACCTTTTTGTTCGTGTAACCGTTCGTCGATTATCAGTCGTTTTTATGCCGTGGTCGTTGCTCTCATAGCCTAAGTGATTGTTCATTTCGCCTTGCAGCATTGCTTCAAACATCGGACCGAAAATGTCTTTCAAGGCGTCATGCATATCTGCAACGCTTTTCGGATGATACTGTTCGATAATTTGCTTTGCGAGGTTCTCGCCCGGTGTGCCTTCTCTCTTTTTTGCCATTTTGTTCATTCCTTTTTCCTTTCTTTCATTGTAGCACACTTTCCCTAAATTGAAAAAGTGTGCAAGCTATTTTTTAACTTACACACTTTATTTTACAAGCTCATCCAGGACGGTAATCTTGAAGTACTCAGGGTTCTACTCGGTCATAGTTCTATCTCAATCCCTCAAATATATATTCATTTGGCTGCACAAATGCAATTAGTGAATAATAAGTTTGATAGTCATTTAGACACCTTGACTTAGACACCTTGATTTTTTAACACTCCAAAAAGAAAAGCACCGACTTCAAAAATCGGTGCTTATGGCTGGGCTGGCGGGATTCGAACCCACGGGTGACGGAGTCAAAGTCCGTTGCCTTACCGCTTGGCGACAGCCCAATATATAATTTTTGTGTAAAACGCTTATTCTAATCAGCGCAGCTTAAAAAGTTGTTTGTGCAAATTACCGACAGTGTCTTTTACATTTATATAAGTAAAGCCGCAAAGGCATTGTACCTTGCGGCTTTATGGTGACCCATCGGAGATTCGAACTCCGGACACCTTGATTAAAAGCTACCACTATATTGAGCCAATTTATTATCATATTGACAAAATAATTTATCAATATGACTATGATAACGCTGATTTAGTATTCTTTGTTGTGTAGCTAAATGCACATATTTCATTGTCATTTGTAAACTTGTGTGTCCGAGCAATATTCGCAGTTCTTCAACATCACCGCCATAAAGGATATAGTTAGTCGCAAAAGTGTGGCGAAGTAAGTGAGGGTGCAATCTGATAATTCCTGTACTTTCTTTTAAATCTTGAAAATACATCTTGATTGTATTATCGGTAATCGGTGTACCATCTTCTTTTTGGAAAAAGCGTTTTTCATATTCGTTTCTCATGTGTGAATAACGATTAATATATCGCTTAGTTTCTTCACCAAAAGGTACTAATCGCTCTTTTTCTCCTTTACCTTGCACTAACATAGTGTTGTTATGCATAAATATGTTTTTTGATTCAAGACTTACTACTTCTCCTCTTCTCAGACCTGAATCAAGCATAAACATTACCATTAATTTATTGCGAATACCAAAGTATGAGTTATCAAAATTATTGAGAAGTATTTTTACTTCTACATCTGACAAAGGAACTATATTGGCAATTTCAGCTTTAATAAGTTTCAACTTACCCACATTTTGAATGAACTCATTTTCATTTAACCATAATAAAAATGTTTTCACTGCTCTTGTATAAGTTTGCAGCGATATTTTTTTAGTACCGTTTTTATTTTCAATTAAATAGAGTTTGTAATCTTCAAATAAATGAGTATAAACATCTTCGACATTTTCTATTTTGTTATCTACACACCATTCAATGAACTTCGGTAAATTATATTTATAATATTTTAAAGTTTGTTCAGTTACACCTTCAGAAATTTTTTCTTTCAAGAACTGCTGATAAGCAGCACATAAAGTCATAAAATACACCTCGTAAGCAATCAGGTAACAATATTGTAACATATTGTAATAATATGGTCAATATTCAACAACTTTGTTTATGAGGTCTTTTTTATATAAAAAACAGGAGGCAGCTATGAGTATATTAAGTTTTGAAGAACCATACACAGACAATGAGGTTGTCGGATATTATGAAGATAAACTTATTGTCAAGCGTGAGGACGGCGAATTATTTTTCTGTGAAATACCCGAAAATCTTATTGAAATAGGAGAAACCATTTCTCCTAAAGATTTAACAAGTATTGCAGAATTGCCGTATGATGTACAAAAAAAGATTATAAATCAATATGCAGATTGAGAGGTGTTGAATTTGGCTTACGATCCGGCAAAATCAGAACAGACAAAAGAAGAAATGAAACAAAAGGTCATTGAACTTGCTAAGAACTTTAAAGATAATCCGCAGAATATGATTGAATACTTGCAATTTTCAACTCGTTTTTATAACTACAGTTCAAGAAACACAATGCTTATTTATCAGCAAAATCCGGGTGCAATGTTTTGTAACAGCTATAAATCGTATAAAGATATGGGTTACTCAGTCAAGCGTGGCGAACACGGAATGAAAATACTTGTGCCAACTATAAAGACATACCTTAATATTGACGGCAGCCCTGTTCCTCTCAGTAAAGCTACAAAAGAACAGAAAGAGGCTTACAAGCTACATAGAATTGAGGCAGAGCAACGAATACATTTTAAAGTCGGTACTGTTTTTGACATAGCACAAACAAATTGTCCTAAAGAAGATTATCCTAAATATTTCGATCTTGGTTACACATCAGAACAGCATAAACAGCTATACGAACTTATGAAAACATATTGCGAAAAAGAGTTGAATTGTAAAGTACACGAAAATCAATTTAATTCAGTATCACTGCGAGGCTTCTTTGATCCTGCAAGCAATTCAATTTCGCTTAGCGGTATGTTTGACGATTCAACAAAATTATCAGTACTTACACACGAAACCGCACACGCTATTTTACATAAAGAGCTTGATAAAACTCAAATTAAAAGTGAAGCTCAAATGGAATTTGAAGCTGACGCAACATCGGTAATGTTGCAGTCATACTTTGGCTTGCAAATACCTGAGAGCAGGCAAAGACATCTTGCCGATCAATACAAAGCAATGTGTGCAGACAAAAGTATCTCTTCGGCTGACATTACAAAATCACTTGATCACTCTCACAGAGCATATAAATCAGTTGCGGATAATATCAACAATAGTCTAAAATCTGAACTTACACCATCAATTAAAAATGTTCAGGCTTCACAGGTGACACAACCCATTTTACCAAATCAAATAGCAATGCCCGATATGGGAATGGCTATGATGATGTAATTATGACTGCGTTTTTGGCAGTCTTTTTTATTATTCAAACTAACAAGTGTCCCACGGTGGGACACTTAGTAATAAATTTATATCATTTAATCGGGGGAACGAAAAATGAAAGAAAATAACAAAGCAATAAAAATTGCAGTATCAAATCAAAAAGGTGGAGTAGGAAAAACTACAACTGTATTAAATCTCGGAGCAGCACTTGCTGTTAATGATCGCAGAGTATTACTTGTTGATTGCGACCCACAGCACCATTTATCAAACTGGCTTAATTGGGAAGCCGATGGCAAGCCTACAACATCCGATATTATTTTCAGCACAGTTACAAAACAAAATGTAAATTTTAAAAATTGTATTCGTTATTGTGAAAAAGAAAACTTTGACTTTATACCGTCAATTAACTTGCTTGCCGGTATGCTTGGAATTATTGCTGCAGATGATAACAGTTCAACTGTAATTTCAAGAATTTTTGAAAATGACTACTTTAACGAAAATTACGATTACATTATATTTGATTGTCAAACTGCTCTTGATTTGCTTGTTACAAATGTTCTCAACGCTTGTGATAAGCTGCTTATTCCTGTTCAGGCAGATTTACTCAGTTATGAGGGCGTAGAACAAATGCTTGACAGTTTTATGCGAATTAAGAAAGATATCGATATTCGTAAATATCTTCTTGGAATGCTTGTTACTATGTATCAGACTAATACAAGACATTCCGCTACAATTTACAACGCACTTAAAGAAAGTTATAACGATCTTGTTTTTAATACATATATATCATATAGAACAGAAACAAAAAACTCAGTAGGTTTTCATCGTAGCAGCGTTTCAGACTGCAAATCAGTTGTAGGTGCTCAGTATATAGAAGCTGCACATAGGATTATGGAGGAATGTGAAAATGCCTGATTTTTTTAAACCTAAAAAGCAAATATTAAAAACACCGGAGCAGGCATACTCTGAATTGCTCGGCGGAAGCACGGAAAATCAAGTTGTAGAAATTGACATATCACTGATTGATGAAATAGATGACCAACCGCAGAGTATACATCAAGATAAAATAGATAATATAGCAGAAAGTATGAAGCATATAGGACAGATTGACCCTGTTACTGTTGTGAAGTCAAAAAAAGAAGGCAGATATGTTTTACTTGCAGGCAGACACAGAAAAAGAGCATGCCTACTGAATGGGCAAAAATCTGTTAAAGCAATAATAAAAAACGAAACCGACCTGGACAAGCAAAGGCTAATCTTATTGGCCACTAATAATGACCGTAACACTGACTACCTTCCCTCCGAACTTGCTTTCAGTTATGCGGAACAATCCGAACTATTAAAAAAACTTGGCAGTAAATCTACCGTATCAGCTATAGCAGAGCAAAACAACACAAACAGAAAAGCTGTTCATCGACACATCAGACTTACATATCTCATTAAACCTTTACTTAACAAAGTTGACAGCGGAGCAATTACAGTCGGTGCAGGATATGAACTTTCATTCCTTTCAGAGGAACAACAGATCTCATTGCTTAATTTTATTCTTAATAATGCCTCGGTTTGCCAAAAGATTGATAAAGACATTGCAAGAAGAATAAGACTTGAACCTGACAATCTGCAAGAAATCTTTTATCAAAAAGTTGATGTGCCGGTATTATTTGAAGAAGCTGATATTGAAGAAGAAAATATTGGAATTGAACCTCTTGAAGCAGAGAAAGAAAAAGTTAATAATTCATCTGAAAAGGTAATTAATCCTGAAACAAGCAACCGCAAGTGTCCCACGGTGGGACACTTAAAGGAAAAAGAGCAGTTACCGAACGAACTGATTATGACATTATCAGCTACAGTTTTAAACTGTACAAGTTCGGTGTTAAAATATTATGCAACTGCATTTCCTACCACTGCCGAATCAGTTAATATGTTTAGTCAACGATTTAAGAATTTTTCTGCAAACGGTAATACACAAAATTATGTTCCATATCAGGAATATCAAAATTGCGAATACAAATTAAAGTTTCTTAAAAAGCAGCTTGAATTTTATCTTAACAATAATAAATATACAGTTGCTTACAATGAACTTGATGAGTTTATACGCAGATATTTAAGAAAATTCTTTCCAAAAGAAAAACTCGTTGAACTTATATCAAATACATAGTTTTCTTCTCATCGTTCCCCGATGATAGAAATACAGGGCTGTTTCAAAACATTTGGAACAGCCCAACACCCCACAAGGAGGTAAATATGAAAATCAAAAGAATAATTTGTGCTTCATTAGCAGTACTTAGCTTATCAACAGCATTATTATCATCACCGGTAAACGCAGCACCGAAAATGGGTGATGTAAACCTTGACGGAATTATTAATGTTGTAGATGTATCATTAACACAACAATATCTTACAGGAGATAAAAAAATAAAATTCTATCCTGCTTACGCTGACTTTGACCGTAGCGGAATATTGGATATTAACGACATATCTTTGCTACAACAATATCTATCAAAATCAATCATTGTATATGGTGATTTTATATTTCAAATGAGCAGTAATTCAAAGTTGATTTCTCAATCATATTTTGGCAATGATACAAATGTAACAGTACCGGGATTTCTCCCCGGCTACAACTATGTAGTTACCGAAATCGGTTCTAATACATTTTCAAACAATTCAAAAATCGCAACAGTAACTTTGCCTCAAAATATCGGAAAGCTTAACGATAAGGCTTTCAATAATTGCAGCAAACTTACAACTGTTTATGCTTATAATAAAAACCTCAAGTGGAGCAATTCGTTTTATAATTGTCCAAAATTCAAGTCAATTCAGTTTAAGTGAAATTAAAGAATAAACCGCACCTTACATACCCCTTCTCCTTTTATTAAAATGAAGAAACACTGCAGTTAGTGCGGAACTGCAGTGTTTGTACTAAACATAATTTATTATATAAATGAAAGGAAATTTATTATTATACTATTACTTATTATAATAATTATTTCACCGATTTTTATAGCAATTTCACTTTACAACACCATTGAAATATACAGAAAAATAAAAGCTGTTAAGTATAAAAAACTTGACTGCTTTTTATATCCAAAAATCTGAAAGAATATTAATATTGACAAACAAAAATGTGAATTGTAAAATTAAGATATAAAGACATATACGAAAGGGGTCAGAAGTATGACTACACAGGAAATGAACACAAACATTACAAATACGAATGAATCAGCAGAGAAAAAAACGAATAAGAAAAAGGCTATTGGTATTGTTGCGGTTGCGGCAGTAACGGTGGCGGCGGTCATTATTGCTATGCTGACCGCTTGCGGAAATAAACAGCCTGTTGCAACGGCTGATGAGGTAATCGGTACATCTGTTCAGACAGTTACACAGGTTGTGACGGACAGTCAGGGCAATACACATATAGAAGAAGCAACTAAGGTTGTTGAGGTTAAGCAGACGCAGCCTGCGGAGAAGTCGGAAAAAGCTACGGAAGCAAACGCAGAGAATATGGCAAAGACCGACAACAAGCAGAACAACGGCGGTCAGAGCAACAATAACAGCAACGGCAACAGCAATCAGCCTAACAATAATAACAATGCTGGCAACGGTCAGACAAGCAAGAGCAACGGCTCATCAGGCAGCACAAATAAGCCTGCAAGCAATTCAGGCTCAAGCGGTTCATCAAGTCAGAGTAAACCGTCAGGCGGTTCATCAAGCAGCTCAAGTCAGAGCAAGCCGTCAAGCGGCTCCGGCTCATCATCTTCAAGTAAGCCTGAACCGGCACCGGCTACACAGCCTGCAACAAAAGACCCACACGAGGGCAAAACTTGGCACGAGGCTGAATACAAGACCGAACAGGTCTGGGTGGTTGATGAAGAAGCTTGCACTTGGCAGCGACCAATCTATGAGGAACACGACGCAGCCATCTGCAACACTTGCGGAGCTGAGATAACAGATTGCTATGGTGAGCATATGAAAGAGCATATGCAAAAAGGCGAAAACGGTAGTTATCGTTGTGAAACTGTTAGAACATTAGTCGGCTATGAAACAGTCAATGAACCAGAGGTAGGTCATTACGAAACAAAGACAACTCTTGTAAGAGCAGAAGGTTGGTATTAATCATCAATACAAATTACAATTAAATAACACATCATAAGCAGAAAGCAGTTAAGAAAATTCTATTGAAGATTTTAGCTGCTTTTTATTTTTACAAAGAAATTGAAAAAGGAGATAGCATATGAAAGTAAAAGTAAAAGCAAAAAACAAATACAAAAGTTATGAGCTTATTGAACATTTGATTTTACTCAACAAAGAAGATTTAGCTTTTGTTAATCAAAAGATACGCATTAACAATCCAAGCTTATATGTAACGGCATTTCGATTAGCAAGAGAAAAAAGCTCTATTGACTGTTACATAAATGCTTTAAATATTTTACATTCAGATATTAACGCTTGCAAATCGAATAATCAAAAAGCATATCTGGAAAAGCTTTTCAATAATTATTTGGAATTAAATACATTTCAAAATATAAACATAGCATTACCTAAATACACTTCACCATACAAAGAAACCATTAAAAATTTAGCTACTTCTAAAAGTTCACAAATTATTTTTGTTGACTCAAAAAATGATTGTAATTATCGTTGACAAACAAAAATGTGAATTGTAAAATTAAGATATAAAGACATATACGAAAGGGGTCAGAAGTATGACTACACAGGAAATGAACACAAACATTACAAATACGAATGAATCAGCAGAGAAAAAAACGAATAAGAAAAAGGCTATTGGTATTGTTGCGGTTGCGGCAGTAACGGTGGCGGCGGTCATTATTGCTATGCTGACCGCTTGCGGAAATAAACAGCCTGTTGCAACGGCTGATGAGGTAATCGGTACATCTGTTCAGACTGTTACACAGGTTGTGACGGACAGTCAGGGCAATACACATATTGAAGAAGCAACTAAGGTTGTTGAGGTTAAGCAGACACAGCCTGCGGATAAGTCGGAAAAAGCTACGGAAGCTCAGGCACAGAATGCAGCAAAGACCGAAAACAAGCAGAACAACGGCGGTCAGAGCAACAATAACAGCAACGGCAACAGCAATCAGCCTAACAATAATAACAATGCTGGCAACGGTCAGACAAGCAAGAGCAACGGCTCATCAGGCAGCACAAATAAGCCTGCAAGCAATTCAGGCTCAAGCGGTTCATCAAGTCAGAGTAAACCGTCAGGCGGTTCATCAAGCAGCTCAAGTCAGAGCAAGCCGTCAAGCGGCTCCGGCTCATCATCTTCAAGTAAGCCTGCACCGGCTACACAGCCTGCAACAAAAGACCCACACGAGGGTAAGACTTGGCACGATGCAGAGTACAAAACCGAAAAAGTTTGGGTAGTTGATGAAGAGGGTTACACTTGGCAGAAACCGATTGTAGAAGGTCAATGGAGAACTATATGTAACATTTGCGGAGCTGATATTACGGAAGATGTTACTGGTCACGATAAAACATATCACCTTCCTTACGGTGACGATTTTAGCTATAGTGATAAATGGATTGAACAAATTACAGGTTATGAAACAATAACCGTTCCCGAAAAAGGTCACTACGAAACAAAAACAACTCTCGTAAGAGCAGCAGGTTGGTACTAATTCACTGACAATTAAATAATCAAAATTAAGCAGTTAAGTATAAAAACTTGACTGCTTTTTTTATACCAAAAAATCTGAAAGGAGCACCAATATGAGCAGAAGTCCACCGCCCCCTCACAATATATACTATCTCATTGAAAGGAGAGTTTTATGAACAAATTTAAGAAGCTAAAGTCGGCAATTGTATCCTTTTGCAAACCTAAAAAGCTGACATCATTGGCAGTTGCATTAACAACAATCTTTGCTATGCTGCCTGTTGCTAATATTTCGGCAAGTGCTTATTCATATACAGGGCTGTCTGAAATTGGTAACAAAATTTTGCTTGAATCGTCAGCAAAGCCTATCCCTTGGACAGACAGCCTTGTAGCTTATGAGTTTAAAATTAACGGTGAGATTGGGTATTGCATAGACCCAAATACACCTGCACAGAAAACAGAGGGCAAGACTGTTGAATTTACGGACTTTTTTGGAGAAACAGGCAAAGAAGTAATTAAACTTGACCCAAATTCCAATAACGAGAATGAAAAAGCACTAATAGCTGCTCTTAATACCTTTTACGGTGTAGCTTATGGTGATTATTTCAGCAACTTTGAGGTTAATGGAAAATCAGCTAAAAGCATTTTGGATAAATATATTAACAACTCTTTGTATGAGCCGTTGTTTGCCAAAATTGATAAGGAATTTGGCAGCAAAGCAAACGAGAAAAAGTATTATATTTTATCTCACTATACTTTAAGCCAGTTAGAACATCAGATGTTAGGTGATCCAACATCTGAATGGAAAGCTTGGTATGGCGATACCGATACAATCATTAACGAGCTTGCTGATTTTGCCCATAGTATTGCTAAATCGTCAAGTAACTGGTCGGTAATTAAAAAAAGAAGTGAAAGCAGTAACTTTTACATTTGTCAGCCGAAGCCGTCTGACGGTACATATTGCCAACACTTAATTGTAAGAATACCGAAAAAAGCTAAACTGTATCTTAAAAAAAGCGGTACAAGCGAAGAAATCAAGAACCTGACAGAACAGACAACTGATAAAGATTACTTGAATTTCGCAGGTGCACAGTACACCTTGTATAGCGATGATAACAAAGCAGTTGCAGTTGCGGAGCTTGATAAAAACGGTAACATTGCTAAAATTAAGTATTCGTACTCCAATCAGGACTGGATTACAAAGAATTACTTTGAGCTTGGTTCAGGTCAGTATTACCTCAAAGAAACAAAAGCACCGGCAAACGGTTACTTCACTCTTAGCAACAAAAAATACAATGTTACAGTCACAACAGACGATTGCAATAACGAAAGAATACTTGATATTCTTCAACTATCTGATACCGAAATCGTTAAGCTAAAATTCAAAAAAGAAAGCAGTAACCCTGATATAACATCAGGTAACGATTGCTATTCATTAGACGGCGGTATGTTTGCTGTATTTTCCGATGAGGAAAGTGCAACTGCATATATTTATAACAACAGTATAAAAAACAACATAGTAAGGTACTTCATTACCGACAGTAATGGAGAATGCAAGGCTGTATCTAAAGACGGTAATTCTTGGGACTATAACACAAATTCAGACTTATACAAAATTGAATACAGTGACAATTACTATGCTGTCGAAATGGTAGCACCTAAAGGCTATATGCTAAATAAATCAGCCACAAAGTTCACATTAAGTGATACCGATAACGGTTTTGCTATTCTATCTGCTACTATTATCGATAGACCTGAAAATGACCCCGTTCGTATTGTTTTACGAAAGAAAGATGCTATAACAGGTCAGACAACTAATATGGCTGATGCTGAATTTACATTATGTTATTATCAGGGATATTATTACTCTGAAAGTGAACTTGAGGGGAAAAAGCCTGAACGAAAATGGGTGTTAAAGACTGACGGTGACGGTTACTGTCGCTTAGCTGATGAATATAGAGCAGATAGTGACTATAACGAAAAATTCTATGTTACAACAACAGGCAATCCTACCTTACCATTAGGAACTTTTACTGTGCAAGAAACCAAAGCCCCGACAGGCTACAAAATCAATCCTGAATTGTTTATCCGACAAATTAAGGTTGATGAAGCCACAGGCTCAATCACAACCTTTAACGAGATTGAAGTACCTGAACCCAGAGATACTGTTTATGGTAATCTTACAATCTACAAAACCGCAGATGACAGTAAGCGAGGAGCTAATACTGCTAAGGATGTATGGTTTAATGTCAAGTCTGATGACGGAGTGACAGACGAAAACATAGTAACAAAAAGCAAGGGCATAGACGGTGCAGCAACGCTCAGCGACTTGCCTGTTTACAAAGCAAGCGGAGAATATGTAAAATACATAATCACAGAGCTTGGCTACAAAAATGCAGACGGTACATACTCGATACCTGACAGATATATTCCTCCTGCTAAAAAAATCGTTACGCTAAAGGAAAATGTTACTCTTTCATTTTATTTTGCTAACAGACTGCAAAAGACAGGTCTTATCGTTCAGAAAGAATCAGAGGACGGCATTATAAGCGGTTTTTACTTCTCGGTAAAGTCTGATGACGGCAAAACAAATAAGGTGCTTGTAACAGGCGAGGACGGCACTGCTCATCTTACCAATCTTGCGGTGTATAACACAAGCAATGAAAAGGTTAAATACACAATTGATGAATTAGGCTTTAAAAATGCAGACGGTACATATTACTTCCCTGCTAAGTATGTAAAGCCTGCGGCTCAGACAGTTACACTTGAGGACGGCAAAAGCTTTGTAGTTACGATGAAAAACCTGCTCAAGCGTGGCAGTGTAGAGCTTTTAAAAACAGACGGCAACGGCAATCCGCTTGAGGGTATTGAGTTTGAACTCTACAACACAAAAACAGGCATTGTTAATGTTATAAATAAAAACAGCAGTATTATGTACGAAGCTGCCGACAGCAAGACGGCTGATACGGTAACAAAGCTCGTTACCGACAGCAACGGCAGAATTATTGTAAATAACCTCTTGCCCGGTGATTATTACTTCATTGAAACAGACAGCAAAGGTAATATGCCGTATGCAGGCAAAATTAACTTTACCATTTCGCCCGACAGCTTAGATACACTTGATATACAGCTTACGGTTAAGAATAACAGCGTCTTCATTCCTGAAACCGGCGGAACAGGCAACAACAGACCGATTTACATTGAAATCGGCGCCGCTGTATTAGCGTTTACAATATTGGTAGGTGCTATCGGTTTAGGTATAAGAAAAAAGAAAAAAAACATCGGCAAAAAGGCTCAACAGTAAATCTGTTGGGCTTTTTCCATACAACGGACAAATTGTCCGCAAAAAATTTTTAAGGAGGGGTTTTCTTATGAGAAAATCTATTAGAAAATCATTCACAGGCAAACTGCTCGCAGTAGTAATGATGTTGACATTACTCTTTGCGGCGATCCCAACAGCAAGTGCGGCTACTGCACTTAAGACAAATCAAAAGGTAAATATCAGTGTGAAATGCACTAAACCGGGCTATACTTTTGAACTTTTCAGAGTTGCGGATCTCAAGAGCACAACAGCCACTCCGTTCAAAACAGAGTACACATCGCTTATTTCTTCTGTAAGTGCTGAAATTCTTGCAGGCGATTCAAAGGCTGCTCTTGACGCACTCGATAACGCTGATTTAAGCACAGCAGTATCACAGGGTACATTTACTTCATCGGCAACAAACACAACACAGAGCTTTTCAAGCCTTGCACAGGGTATTTATTATATCAAGTGTGTTAAGTACCCTGCCGGTGTTACAAGTATCACAAACTCTGTTCTTGCTCTCCCGTATTACAATAACGGTGAGTGGGTATATAGCTATGCTGAAATCAATCTTGCAAGCAAGGTAGCTGACAGCACACCGTCAACAGAAAAGTCAATTACCAACAGCACAAAGAACAATACTAACTATACAGATGTAAGCCTTGGTGACACTGTAAACTTTAAACTTAAGAATACAGTAGCAGGCTCAAATGACATTAAGCTCACAACATATGCTGTATATGATGATATGAGTGCAGGTCTTACACTTAACAAAGGCTCATTCAATGTATATCTTGCTGACAGCAAGGTTGCAAAGATTGGCAAAAACCTTGTAAACGGCACAGATTACAAGGTGAATGTAACAAGCGAGGGTGCAGGCAAAAACACAAAGTTCAATGTTGCTCTTACTCCTGAATACCTTGCAAAGTCAGATTTTTACACAAGCGGTGCTAAGTATGTAGTTGTTACATACACAGCAAACCTCAACAAATATGCCGTTAAAGGCACTGCAGGCAACCCAAATGAAGATGTAAAGCTTGAATACGGTAATGATTCAGGTGTTGACAGCGTTCCGGGCAATAAGGTATATGTTTACACATATGGACTTAAGGTACTCAAACTTAACGAAGCAGGCAATCCGCTTGCAGGTGCAACCTTTGACCTGTATAACGATAAAGCTCATACCAATTTTATTGGAACGGGTACATCAGATAGCAACGGTAATGTAATTTTTAAAAATTCAGCAAATGAGGAAATGAAATTACAGAGCGGAACATATTACATTGTAGAAACTGTTGCTCCTGCCGGTTACAATGTTTACGGCAAGGTAATTGAAGTTGAAATCCCTGTTCAGTACAATTCAGTGTTTACCAAAAATACTTGGGTACAGAATGCTCCGACAAACGGCGCAGTTGAAATTACCGTAACTGATACAATCGTATTCTTCCCTAAGACAGGCGGATATGTAGGCTTCATTCGTGTAGCAGGATTTGCTTGTGTAGGCATTTCTCTTGCGTTGGTACTTGCATACCTCATCAAGAAGAAATCGGCTAAGACAGCTAAATAATTAAACTATAACAAAAGGGCTGCCGATTTATCGGTGGCCCTTGCTCACAAAAAATTATGAAAACTAAAATATTTTTTATATCTCTCTGCGTTCTTGCCGCAGTCGGAATAGGCTTTTTAATCTATCCGAATATAGCCGATTACATCAACAGCAAGAACAACGAAAATGTAATACTAAATTACAATACAAGCACTCAAACA